>CETG01115001.1_pt1 | contig 20507 bp, 22 predicted proteins | sample 361471 | NCBI WGS metagenome assembly CETG01 (sample SAMEA2622696, study PRJEB7988) | marine metagenome | isolation source: saline water (ENVO:00002010), including | reverse complement strand
AAAGAAGTCTTGCAAAGTGATTTACCTGTTTTAGTTGATTTCTGGGCGCCCTGGTGTGGACCTTGCAGAATGGTCGCACCAATCGTAGAAGAAATTTCAAAAGACTTTGAAGGTAAAATTAAAGTTTTTAAATTAAATACTGATGAGAATCCAAATGTTGCAAGCCAATATGGAATCAGAAGTATACCAACATTGATGATCTTCAAAGGGGGACAAAAAGTTGATACTGTTGTGGGAGCTGTGCCTAAAGGTACACTCTCTAGTACCTTATCTAAACATTTATAAATAGATTGTGGCAAAAATTGGACTTATAGATTACGGAATGGGGAATATCCATTCTGTTATAAAATCCATTGAAAATCTTAAAGAAGAAGTTTTAGTCGTAAATAAGATATCTCAATTTAATGATTGTAAGGCTTTAATTATCCCTGGACAGGGTGCATATGACCCTGCTATAGAGAACCTTGAAAAAACAGGTTTAATTGAGAATCTTAAAGACTGGATTAAGGAGGGAAATGCATTTTTAGGCATATGTCTAGGCTTACAACTACTTTTTGAATCAAGTGAAGAGGGTCTTAATAAAGGCTTAGGTTTATTTAAAGGTTCTATTAAAAAAATACCTTTTGAAAATAAACAACGAATTCCTCACATTGGTTGGTGTAATCTTGTCCCAACAAAAGATAGTAAATTATTAAAAACAAATGAGTTAGATAATTGGTTTTATTTTGATCATTCTTATTATGCTTCTCCTGTAAAAAAGGAAATTATCTCAGCTAATGTTGCATATGGATCATTGGAATTGACTGCCATGATAGAAGATAATAATCTAACAGCTTGTCAGTTTCATCCTGAGAAGTCTGGTAAGAAAGGAGAAATCCTATTGAGTAGATGGATTGAAAGTATAAATTAAAAAATAACAGGAGATGAAATTAAAATTAATTGGAGGGAGAAGGATTGAGAGCCCAAAATCAATCTTAACGAGGCCTACAAGCCTAATTGTTAGAGAAGCACTATTTAATATCCTAGGAAATAATGTTAATAATTCCAATTGGTTAGATTTATTTAGTGGATCAGGAGCTATTTCATGCGAAGCATATAATCATGGTGCAAGAAAAATTGTAGCGATTGAAAAGAATAGAAAGAATGCCCAAATTTGTTTTAATAATCTTTTATCTCTTGAGAATGCGGTAAATAGAAAAAATGACTTTGAAGTCATATGTAAAGATGTTATCTCTTGGACAAAGGCTAGTAACAATAAATTAAATTTCTCAAGAGTTATTGAATTAAATAAAAACAAATTTGATTTTATTTATATAGACCCACCTTACAAAGCAGAATATTACCACCTAATCATAAATCAAATCTTTGAATCCAAATTTATTAAATCAGGCACTACTGTAATTTGTGAAAATTCTAAAAGCACTGAAATCAAAGAAAATAAAATCTATAATATAAAGGATATAAGGATATATGGACAGACAAAATTAACATTTCTAGTCAAGGTCTAGCATTCCCGATCCTCTTCTATATTGATTCCATGCACTAACGAATAAACCTAAAAGGGTTATTGGTATTAATCCAAGTACTATGCCACAAAGAAGAGGTTCGATCATTTTTTAATTTATAATCTTTATATTAATTGTGACACAAGTACTATTTCTGTTGCGGAAATCTTCATCATCTGCAGCAGAATTTTAAAATACTTAATTAAATCTTTCTTCAAATTTAAAATATTTAATTAAGTGTTTTTAAATAGGGGTTTTGATTTTGATATTTACTTTATATATGATTACTATAATTTCATTAGAATTAATTCTATTTAGTAAAAATTTAAACGAATAAGTATAAGTTTCTTTATTCATTTAGATAAGGAAACATATCTAAATGAATCATTGATTAATTTACTTAAACTAAACTTCCTAAATTGAAAATTAAAGATTTTAAAATTAAAATTATATTAGTTGAGCCAGAAGGACCAATTAATGTTGGAAGTATTGCTAGATTATGTGCTAATTTTGCCGTTGATCAGCTAAGAATAGTATCTCCTAAATGTGATATTTTCTCTTTGGAGTCTGTAAAAATGTCTCTTAAAGGATTTTCTTATATCGAAGAATTAAATTTATATAAATCATTAAATGAAGCGATATCAGATTGCGATTTAGTTCTTGCTACTTGTGGGCGAACTAATAACGCCAAAGATGCTAATCATTATTCTTTGGGAGACATATCAAACTGGATTAAAGCATCAAATAAAATAAATAATTTAGCAATTGTTTTTGGAAGAGAAACAATAGGTTTAACGAACAAAGAACTCCTCCTCGCTCACAGAGTCTTTTCAATTGATACAAATAAAAATTATCCATCATTGAATTTATCGCATGCAGTTTCTATCGTTTTATATGAATTAAATAAATGTTCAAATGAATACTATTTAGAAAAAAATAAAACTTTTAATAATATTGCATCAATTAATCAAATAGAGGAAAGTTTTTTTGAAATTGAAGAATTACTTCTAAAAATAGGATATCTTTTTAGCCATACATCTAATGCAAAAATTTCTAAGTTCAAGAAATATATTTTGAGGGCGCAAACTTCAGATCATGAAATTAATATATTAAGAGGAATTATACATCAAATCAATTGGGCACTTAAACATTCCAAGAATAATTAGACTTAATTTAAAACTAATTAAAAATTTTTCTAAATCATGAAATTAATTTTGAAAATAATAATTTTAATAATAGGGTTAAATATTTTTATAACAACTTTATTTATTATGCTTAAAGATGAAATTTATGAACCAGAATCTGCACTAGAAGAAATTTCAATAATTAAAAAATATAGAATAAATTAAATGGTTTTATTTTAAAAGTTATTTACTAATAACATTATCTGAAGTAGCATCTACTGATTATAAGAAATTGAGTTAAAAGCAAAGTGAATTCAACAAAAAAGAGAAGGGTTTTTCCTTTTACTGCAGTTATTGGTCAGGAGGAAATGAAATTAGCTCTTCTACTGAATGTAATTGATCCTAGGATTGGTGGGGTTATGATTATGGGAGATAGAGGTACTGGTAAATCTACAACCATAAGAGCACTTGCTGATTTGTTGCCCGCTATTGATGTAGTAAAAGATGATCCTTATAATAGCTCTCCTCTTGATCCTGATTTACAGAGTCAAGAAGTACTAGAGAAGATTGAGGAAGGTAATAATTTAGAACTTGAACAAAAACAGGTTCCAATGATAGACCTCCCTCTAGGAGCTACAGAAGATAGACTTTGTGGAACTATTGATATTGAAAAAGCTTTAAGTGAGGGGGTGAAAGCATTCGAACCTGGACTGCTCGCAAAAGCTAATAGAGGCTTACTATATGTTGATGAAGTTAATTTACTAGATGATCATCTTGTGGATGTCCTCTTAGATTCGGCGGCTTCTGGATGGAATACAGTTGAAAGAGAGGGAGTATCTGTTAGGCATCCCGCTAGGTTTGTATTAATAGGTTCAGGAAATCCTGAGGAAGGAGAATTGAGACCTCAATTGCTTGATAGATTTGGAATGAGCGTTGAAGTTAAGACAGTTAGAGATCCAGATTTGAGAGTAAAGGTAGTAGACCAAAGGACATCATTTGATAATGATCCTGATGCGTTCTCCAAAGGTTTACAAGAGAAGCAAAATGAACTTCAAAGAAAAGTTACAGAGGCTCAAGAAAAATTAAAGAGTGTTGATATTGATGAAGATTTAAGATTAAATATTTCAGCTATTTGTGGAGAACTTGATGTTGATGGTTTAAGAGGTGATATTGTTACAAACAGATCTGCTAAGGCAATTGCCGCATTTGAAGGAAGGAATGAAGTCTTAGAAGATGATATAGCTAGAGTTATCACATGTTCTTTAAGGCACAGATTAAGAAAAGATCCTCTTGAACAAGTGGACTCAGGAGAAAAAGTGATAAAAGCATTTTGTAAAGTTTTTGATATTGATGAACAGGATAATATTTCAAAATTCCAACTAGTTTTAAATAACGAGGCATAATATTGAGAATTATTGGCATTGATCCCGGACTAGCTAGAGTAGGTTATGGAATTATTGAATATAAGAAAGGTAACAAGTTACTTCTTGATTGCGGAATTATTGAAACTAATAAAGACAAAAAGGAAGAAGATAGATTACATGAAATTCACTTAGATTTAAAGCAATTAATAAAACATTGGAGGCCTGATTTTGCTGCAGTAGAGAAATTCTTTTTTTATAGATCAAGTACAACAATTAGTGTTGTGCAGGCTAGAGGTGTAATAATGATGACTCTTGGTGCGAGTAAAATCCCTATAAGTGAATATGCACCTGCTCAAATAAAATTAACTATTACAGGCAATGGCAAAGCTTCGAAAAAAGAAGTACTTCAGTCAGTTATCTTTCATTTGGATTTAAATTATGCACCAAAACCAGATGATTCTGCTGATGCTTTAGCTATAGCTTTAACAAGAATTAATGAAGAAGAATAAATTAAGCAATTTATGGATTTAAAAGAGCAAAAGAAGTTATTAAGATTAAAGTTTAAACGACTTAGAGGGAAAAGTTCTCAATTAGAGAGAGAGAATGTAAAAATTAATGTTGAAAAATATTTAAATAATATTTCATTAAATCAAAAATCTACTGGTCATATTGGGATATATTGGCCTATGAAAAATGAAGTCGATTTAAGAGATTTAAAGAAGGAATATCGCATAGCATTGCCAAAGTGTAAATCAGAAAGAATTTTAAAATTTCATATTTGGGATACAAGTCCTTTAACAAATGATTTTGAGGGTATACCTTCTCCAGATAATCTTTATCATCTAGATCATAATCAAATTTCAACTCTATTTATACCTTGCCTTGCTGTTGATAAAGCATTTAATAGACTTGGTTATGGAGGGGGATATTTTGATAGATTAAGAGCTAATAAATCATGGAAAGAAGTCAAAGCAATTGGAGTTCTAACTTCAAGATGTATTAGTGATGATTTATTAGCTCATTCAGAATTTGATATACCTTTATCTGGATATATTACAGATAAAGAAATAGTACTATAAATTATAATTATATTCTGGAATAAAAAATCTTAATGAGATATGGAAAATAAAAATACTTATGCAAATTTGTATAAACTTGTTGAAAAGCTAAGATCTACAAATGACCCTAAAAGAAAATATGAATATATTTTATGGCTGGCTAAGAAGTTAGAGACTCCCGGAGAGGATCTTATTACTCCGGAGAATAAGGTAAAAGGTTGTGTCTCGGAAGTATTTGTTAAAGGTAATTTATTAGAAGGGAAAATTTATTGGGAAGGATATTCTGATGCTCTTATCTCAAAAGGATTATTATCTTTTTTGATTAGTGGTTTAAATGCACTTAGTCCAAAAGATATAGTTGATCTTGACAAACAATTTATCGATGCAACAGGATTAAATAAAAGTTTAACTCCTTCTAGATCAAATGGATTCTTAAATATCTTATTAAAAATGAAATCACAAGCAAATTCTTTTTTATGTAGTTAATAATATAAAATTGAAAGTATATACTCAAGCATTAAGATGAATAAATGTAAGATAGGAATTGTTGGTTTTGGAACAGTTGGTAAAGGGATTTATAAAATATTAAAAAACACTCAAAATAATCATCCTATTTTGCAAGAGATAGAGATAGTAAATATAGTTGTCAAAGACTTGAACAAAAAAAGAGAATTTAAACTAGAGAATGGTTTACTTATTGATGATCCAAATTTATTAATAAATAACCCAACTATTGATGTGATAGTTGAAGTTATGGGCGGAACTGATTTAGCAAAAGAGATCATATTAAAATCATTAGACGCAGGTAAGTCTGTTGTAACTGCAAATAAAGCGGTAATGGCAAGATATGGAGAAGAGATATATTCAAAAGCTTCAAGTAAAGGGGTTTATATACTTTTTGAGGCTGCTGTTTGTGGAGGGATTCCTATTATCGAACCCATTAAAAGATCTTTGAAAAGTAATCAAATAAAGAAAATGACAGGAATTATTAATGGAACAACAAACTTTATACTCTCAAGAATGTCTGAAGGCAAAGATAGCTATGAAGATAGCCTTAAACTTGCACAAAAGCTTGGCTATGCAGAGTTAGATCCGTCATCAGACGTTCAGGGGCAAGATGCAGCCGATAAGATTTCTATTCTTACTGAATTAGCGTTTGGAGGGAAAATCAATAGGAACAAAATAGATACAAGGGGGATAGATAAAATTAACCTTAAGGATATTTCGTATGCTAATAAATTAGGATTTCAAATTAAACTTTTAGCGGTTTCAGAGAAAATGAGTATTAGTAGTGAAGAGTCTCTTCCTCTAAATACCTGGGTAGGACCTACTTTGATTCATAAGAGTCACCCACTCGCTTCTGTAAAAGGAGTAAATAATGCGATATTAGTAGAAGGTGATCCTATCGGGGAAATAATGTTATATGGTCCTGGTGCAGGCAGTGGACCCACAGCAGCATCTGTAGTATCTGATTTGTTGAATTTAAAATCGATATCTTTTAAGAATAATATTAATGAAAAGTCAAATATTGATTCTTTATTAGCCTTTGATTTCTGGCGTAAATGTCATTTGGTCCCACCTGATAATGTGATAAAGAAAATCTATTTAAGAATTATTTGTAAAGATTCGCCAGGTGTAATAGGCAAAATAGGTCAGATTTTCGGTGAAAATAACGTATCAATAGAATCTATTGTTCAACTAGATGCAAGAGAGAATGAAGCCGAGATTGTTGTTATAACTCATGAAGTGCCAAACGGAAACATAAATAGTTCTAAAGATCAATTAAATGGTCTCTCGGAAGTTAAACTAATAGCTAGTCAATTAAATTGTATTTAAATTAAATTTGCAAAAATCATAATACCTTGTTAAACAAAAGTATAGAAGATCAATCTTTGCTTAATTTTAATGAATCAAATTAGATTAAAAAATAAAAGAAAAACAGAAGATAATCTTGAGATTGATATAGGCTCTTGCATAAAGATTGAAAACAGTAATGAAATTTTTCAAATTATAGGTATAAATAATAAAAAAACAATTTGCTGGATTAGAGAGTGGCCACTAAATTATCATCATAATAAGACATTTGCACTATCAATAAATAAGGTAAAACTTGCAACTAATTGTCCAAATATTAGAGATAAAGTTTAATAAATGCTTTCAAAAAAAAATTATAAAGATTATAAATTTTTCATATTCTTATTTCTAGTTACGTTTATAAATTTTTCTTGTGGAAAATCAGATAATTCTCAAAAAATTATATTAGGAAGTTCAGGAAAAATTGAATCATTAGATCCGGCAAGAATAAATACTATAAAATCTCTGCAAGTTTTAAGTTCTTTAGGCGATACTCTTTATGAATTATCTAAAGATGGTCAATTAATTCCAAAACTTGCTTTAGATAGGCCTTCTTTTTCTGAAGATAAATTAAAAATTTTTATAAATTTGAGAAAGGATGTTTTTTTTCATGATGGAACTAAATTTGATTCTCACGCAATGAAATTCACCTTAAATAGATTTAAGAAAATTGGAACTAAAAGTTATATTATTGGAAATAAAATAAAGTCAATTGATACTCCTTCAAAGTACAAGTTGGTTATAAATCTAAATATGCCTTCTAGTTCAATTGAAGGCCTTCTTACTTCTCTAAATTTAACTCCTGTATCGCCATCCTTTTATGAAAATTATAATAATAAGTTTTTAAATGATGAATTTGTTGGTACAGGGAAATATATTCTGAGAAGATTTAGTAATGAAGTTCAAATAATTGAACCAAATATTAATTATTGGGGGGAGAAACCTAATAATAAAGGGATTAATATCGTAGGTTATTCAAATTCAAATTCTCTTTATGGGGCTTTAAAAAGTAAGCAAATAGATGTTTTATTATCCAATTCAATTGATGATAGTCAACGGCATAAATTAAAAAAATTAAGTGAAAAGTTTCAAATTCGAGAGGGAATAAGTGCTCCAAATGAAATTAGTTTTATAAGTCTTAGAACGAATAAAGCTCCTCTTAATAATTTGAATATTAGACTTGCTATTGCAAAAAGCCTAAATAGAGATTTGATAAGTCAAAAAGTTAGTTATGGACTTAGGCGGCCTGCAAAATCAATTATTCCAAAAATATTTAAAAAAAATAAAGGAGGATTTTGGCCTTCTTATAATGTTCAAGAAGCCAAAAGGATTCTTAAAGAAGAAGGTTTTTGTGATGGGGAAATATTAAATTTACCCTTAACGTATAGATCTAATGTACCTACTGATAAATTAATTGCTCTTGCCTGGCAGCAGGATGTAACTACCTCAATGAATGATTGTTTGTCTTTAGAAATAAATGGATTGGAGTCCACAACTATCTATAAAAATCTTAGTGAGGGAATATATACAGCAGTAATACTAGATTGGATTGGAGCTTACTCAGATCCAGAAGCTTATCTAAAACCATTACTTAGCTGCAATGAATTCGTAGAATCAAATTGTATTCAAGGAGAGTCTGTATTCAGTGGAAGTTTTTGGGCCTCAAAAGAGGTAGAAGATTTATTTAAAGAAAGTGAATCCCTTTATGGATTAGATAGGTTAAATAAATTAATAAAAATAGAAACGATCGCATCACAATCTTTGCCTTATATTCCAATTTGGTTCTCTTCTCAAAAGGCTTGGTCACAAAAAAATATATCAGAACCCGTATTTAATGGATCCGGACAAATCATAATGAGTAAACTAGAACACCTTAATGAATAGGAATCTTAATAGAACAATTAAATATTCTTTAATAAAAATTGGTTTAATTCCAATTAGTTTATGGATTATTTCTTCATTAGTATTTCTATTGCTAAGAGTAGCTCCAGGAGATCCTGTTGATGCAATATTGGGATCTGGAGCTACTTTAGAAGCTAGGGAAATATTAAGAGCTAATCTAGGTCTTAACGAATCAATAATTAATCAATATTTTACTTTTATGAAAAATCTATCGCATTTTAATTTAGGAGAGTCACTCAGTAATCAAGAACCTGTTATTCAAATTATCCGTGAGTCACTTCCAGCTAGTATCGAATTAGGTTTAGTTTCATTTATTCTAGCTATTTTATTTGGATTCCCTCTTGGTTATGTAGGTTTAAAAAATAAAAATAAAAAATTAGATGGAATTTCTAGAATTATCGGAATAAGTTCTTATGCTATACCACCTTTCTGGGGTGCAATGATGGCCCAGTTGTTATTTTCAATTACTTTGAGAATTTTTCCAATTGGAGGAAGATTCCCAATATTTGAGGAACAGCCTTCTATCACCGGTTTCATAATTATAGACAGTATTCTAAAAAATAATTTTTCTGCCTTATTAGGATCTTTATATCATATATCCCTCCCTGCTTTAACTTTAGGTTTCTTATTAAGTGGAGTCTTCAGTAGATCTTTTAGATTAAATTTGGAAAATTCATTCCAAAGCGATTATGTTGAGGCAGCCATATGTAGAGGTATTAATGATAGGAATATTTTATTGAGATATGCTTTGCCAAATGCTTTATTACCAATACTTACTATCTCTGGAGTAACTTTAGCTTCATTGGCAGGAGGAGCTCTCCTTATTGAGGTAACCTTTTCTTGGCCTGGGATAGCTTTGCGATTGCAAGAGGCTATTTTTCAAAGAGACTATAACCTCGTTCAAGGCATAGTTATAGTTACATCATTTATTATCGTATCTTTAAATCTGATTATTGATATTTTAATTGCTTTGTTTGATCCAAGAATAAGATATTAGATCCCTGATATTTTTCTTACTCCCTGATTGTCTAAGATATGGAATCTTAAGTTATATGCATTTTGATCCTTCACAATATTTAAGCCTCTGTCTTTATCTAGATTGATTAAGAATTGAAGAATAACCTCAATAGCTAAATTTTGTACAGAATTTGGATGCTGTCCAATAAAAGTCTCGTTAATTTTAAAAACATCATCACCAGTTATTTCTTTTGAATCTTCATTCTTTATTCTTATTGGAGAAAAGTGACTTCCTCCTTCAACAACTAAAAATCTATTTAGTGAATTTCCTAAAGTTGATGAGAAAACTTTAAATTGCTCTTCTAAGATTGGCGTTATTAAATCAAAAGTACCTCCTATAAGTAAAACAGGCACTTCTATTCCAGAACTCTTTGTAGTTGGCCAGATTAAACTTCCAAAACTATTAAAACCAACTAATGCCTTAATTCTATTAGAATTCTTTAATTCAGGTAAAGGTATTTCAGATAATTGACATTGAAGTAATTTTGATAAGTTAGTTAATGCAAAATCCTTTAGTTCTTCATCACATCTCAAATCAAAACCTTCTTTAGGGGGATTACCTTCATATAAAAAGGAAATTAATGAGCCTAGCGAATGACCCATCAAAATATATGAACCATTATCATTTCCAAAAAAACCATTTGCATGAGCATTTATGACTGCATTTAAGTCTTTAAGTCTATAGAGATAAAAATCTGCTCCTCCTGGTAAAGCCGTATCTCCTTCCATAAAGGCTTTTAATGCCATTGAATTACTGCCTTCATGCTCAATAAAGACTGTCGGCCAACCCATTTTACTTAGGATTGATCCAAGCCATCTGTAATTTGCTATGTCTCCTCCTAATCCAGGCATAAAGATTACAAGTTCTTTATTTAAATTCTTATTTTCTGACATCCAGACTTCAATAGAAAGAGGTTCATTTCTATGAGTAACTTTTAATTCCATCTTTAAAGGCTTAATATCTCTTTTTGAAATATCTCTATAATTAAAATTAAAAGTATCATCAATGTCTCTAAGTTCTTTAATTTTGCTTACTAGAGTTTGCTGTTCTGATAGTTTATTTTTCCATGAAGAAATAATTAATATCAAATTATCAATATCTAATGTTATTTCTTTATTTGGTATAGCTCTTAACAAATCTAAAGTAGATATTTCAGAATTAGTTTCTAGTAATCTTTCTATAGTATTAAAAACTTCAACGCCATTTTTATCATTTGGAATAATAATAGTATTACTCATTTCAGAAATTAATTTTCTTCCTATCCAACTTCTTACTATTTGCTTTGTGAATCCTTCTTCTTTAAAAATTGGAAATTCTAGATATTTTGATAATTCAAATATCTTTTGGAAGCCATTTTCTTTAAACCATTCAAGCAATTCTGTAGAATTATCTTTATAAGTTACTAATTTTGATAATTGATCAATCTCAATTGGGATTGTCATTTCTTCAAATTGAACGTTTATTTTTTCAGCAGCTTTTAAAGATCCAATAGCTGAAAAATAACTTAAGAAACTTAAATAGAGTATAAAAATGAATTTCAATTTTGATTAATCCAAATAAATTAAAAGCTGGTTTAGTTTGGTGGAATCTATTTCCTATTGAATTAAGGATAATTACTAAAATAAGATTTTTCGCCTCAGTTGGAGCAGGTGGGGTAATTTACTTAACATCCCTTATCTTTAATAATATTGGATTATCTGCAACTGAAATTGGACTTGGGTTCGCTATTTCTGCAATTGTAGGGACATTAACAAGAATTATTACCGGTAATTATCTTAATGATAAAAATAATATTCAGCTACCTTTAAGAATTTCCTCTATATGCAGTATTATTGCTAGTTGCTTATTAATATGTTCAAGAGATTCAATATCTTATGTATTTGGGCAATCTTTTATTGGGGCGGCTGCTGGAATATACTGGCCTTCAGCAGAAATATCTGTTCCTTATTTGTGTAAACAAATTAAATTAAGAAAAGCATATGCTCTTGTTAGAAGCGCGGAGGCTTTAGGAATTTTCCTGGGTGTTTTTTTGGGAAGTTTTCTAAATACCTTTTTTTACTTTAAAAGTATTTTTATTAATGATATTTTATGCATGATAATAATATTAATAATTCTATTTAAAAATAATAATAGAATTAAAGTTGCATTAGATTTTTATAAAAGTAACAGTATTAAAACAAATAATTCATATCAAAATAATTGGCATCAAAATACAATATCGATTATAGGAGCAATCTTATTAATTACTACTTGTCTCGCTTTAATTCAAGTAACTTTGCCTCTTGACTTTGTAAAAGGAGGGATCTATAGAAATTCTATTAGTAAAAATCTTGCAAGTTATATAATCTCATTTCAATTAGTTTTATTATTTTTATTACAATGGCCTATTGGTTCCTGGTTGGTAAGTAAAGGGAGACTATTCGGTTTGAAATTTAGTTTATTAAACTTTTTTTTTACAACTATTACCCTCTTTTTTTCAAGTTATCTAAAAGCAAAAGGGATTTATTTAATGATTATTTCAATAATTTTTTGTAGTCTTGGTATCTCTTCATTTCTACCAACATCTACAGATGTGATTTTAAAAATAGCCCCAATCCGAAAAAGAGGTTTTGCATTAGCACTTCTTTCACAATGCTTTGCATTAGGATACTTTATAGGACCTTTAATCTCTGGAAGGATTATAGATTATTATGGTTATGCATCAATTATTTGGGCTTTAATCGCTTTAGTTTCTATTTCTATTTATTTAAGAATTCTAAAAATGGAATTGTAAGACTATAGAACTTTAATTTTTATTTAATTCTATTAGTCTTCTTTCCCTAAGAAACAGAAAAAGAGGTCCTGAGAATGCAAATGCCACAAGAAATGTCCCTAAGTAAACAGTCCACATATTTTTCATTCCTAATTTTCTTGCTTCATTTATAATCCATAAAAAAAAGGCACTAGCACTTATTAATAAATCCCTTGAGATGGATTCAGCAGCAGGATTAGCATTTGCTAGTTGAATAAATTTTTCTATATCAAATGCAAAGCCATATTTATAAGCAAAATGAAAATTAGAAATCATGGTAAGAATTGCACCTGATATTGCTAATATCAAATAAATATAACTAAGTATATATTTGTTATTTTTTAATAAATTTAAAGAATTCATTTTTAAATAGATTTATTTTAATAATATTATTTTAGTAATTTATGTTTGCAGATAAAGATTCAAAATCAAATAATTTTAAATTAAAAAAAAGTAACCTTAAATTTGCTGTAATAGGTCATATTGAATGGATTAATTTCTTAAGAGTTGATAATCTACCTCAACTAGGAATAATATCTCATGCAAAAAAATCATTTGAAATGCCAGCTGGAGGAGGATCAGTTATAGCAAAAACATTAAAGCAATTAACTCATAATAAAGTGCACTTTTTTACTTCCTTGGGAAGAGATTATTTTGGCAGAAAGAGTTATGAGATTTTAAACGAGTTGGGTCTTGATATGCATGTAGCTTGGCGAGATAAACCTACGAGAAAAGGATTTAGTTTAATAGATAAAAAAGGAGAGAGATCAATTACAGTTATTGGAGAAAGACTTGAACCTAAATTAAATGATCCATTAAATTGGAATATTTTGAATGAGATGGATGGAGTTTTTGTAACTGCAGGCGATGTTGATACTTTAAAATTAGCTAGGAATTCAAATATACTTTGCACAACGCCAAGATTTGGCTTGGATAAGATAAATCAATCTGGCATTAAATTAGATGTTCTTATTGGTAGTAATCTTGATCCTGGAGAATTTTATTTAGACAATGATTTGAAAATTAAACCTAGATTTATCATTAGGACAGAGGGGGAGAAAGGAGGAATTTGTTTCCCAGGAGGTAGATATAAAGCTTCTAATCTTGAAAAGGAAAAGATAGACTCTTATGGTTGTGGGGATTCATTTGCAGCTGGTATTCTTTATGGCTTAACATCTAATTGGGATATTGAAAAAACAATTAGATTAGGTAAAGTATTAGGAAGAAATTGTATTGAATATTTTGGACCTTATCCTCAAATCTTTAATTTAGACTTTTAAAAAAATATGAAACTAGTAAAACCAAAAAAAAATTTATTAGTAGATAACTATATATTATTAGTTTTATTCATATTAATCTTAGTGTTTAATTCAATAAGAACTCTTAGTCAAATATTTTCTTATGGTTTTTTTAAGAAAGAAATTCTTACTTTAAAAAGTGATTTGGGATTTGATTTAAAAATAAAAATGAAATAAATTAAAATGATCTTCTTTATATTTTTAACATTTCTTATAGTTTCTTTTTTTTTCATTGCAAAATATAAGAAACTTAATAAAAAAAGAAATATAAAATTATTAAAATTTAAAAAAAAATTATCATGTAAGGAATCAAAAATAGAAAAAATTTTTTTAAGACAAGATGAAAAAACTTTTTTAGATCCTAATATAAATATCCAGATCGACATCAATGATAATGAAGAGAATATTCTAAAAAAGGTTAATATCCATAGGGCTAGATTAGCAAAATATAAAAAATCAAAATTAAACGGTGAGTTTTTATTCCAGGATTCTGAAAGTAATATTTATAAACTGGTTAAAGGTAAAAAGGAAATTATAAAATAAAATAATTCACTTGCATTCTAGACTCTCCTCTGTAGAAACTCCTGTAGTAGGATTAATACCACTTGCGATCTTGCAAAGATTCCTTTGGTCTTCGTTATCTAAAATAGCAAAAGTAAAATCCGCCCCATCAATTTGTGCTCCAGCGAAACTACTTCCAGATGCGATCATATTTGTCAAAACTGCATTCCTTAAGTCGGTATTTTGGAAATTAACTCTATCTGAAAGAGTATCAGTTAAATTAATCCCATTTAAATTTGATCCTTTTAGGTCAGATAATGTAAGTGTAGTTCCATGCAAGTCTACATCACTAAAATCAGCATCTCTTGCAACGGCCCCAGCAATAGAGGAAAGATGAAGGTCTTCTCCATGAAAATTATATCCTGTAATATTTGAACGAACATAACTAGGAACCTCATCACCTTCTCCCTTTACTGCAACATTTGCTCCAGCAAAAGCTGGTAGTGAGAGAATTAAAATGGAAAAAGATAAACAAACAAATTTCAAAAAACGAAAGAATTTCATTTGAAAACTTTGTATTAAATTCTTATTTTAGAACAAGTTAATAATTATTTGAGATCATATTGGAAAATTAAACATAGTTTTTTAAAAATTTATAATATTTAGTCTTAATAAGATAAATTTTTATTTATATCAAATCTCTATAATTTAAAGAATTTATTTTATTAAAAATTTTTCACTTATAGGGTAATTATCTTTATTTTGATTTTTGTAATTATAGATTGAAAAAGATAATAAATATAAAATTGGGAAAATAATAGAAATTATAGTAATAATTGCCAATAGCAATTTAAACGTAATAAAGTTTTTTTTTACTAGGTATTCTCCACATATGCCACAAAAAAATTTACCTGAGTTATCTATTCTAGAGAATTGATATTTTGGACTACAATAAGGACAGTAATATTTAGCCATTAATTAAACATTAAACAAAAATTCCATAACATCTGCTTCATTAACTATATATTCCTTACCTTCACTTCTTAAAAGACCCTTGTTTTTTGCATTAGCTAATGAACCACATTCTATTAATTTCTCGTAAGAAATTGTCTGTGCTCTAATAAATCCCTTCTCAAAATCAGTATGTATTACTCCTGCAGCTTGTGGAGCGGTCATTCCATCTTTAATTGTCCAGGCTTTTGTTTCCTTTTTCCCAGTAGTAAAATAAGTTTTTAATCCTAATAATTTATAAGTGGCTTTTATTAAGGATTTCAACCCTCCTTCCTCAACTCCTAAACCTATTAGATATTCTTTTTTATCTTCAGTCTCCAGATCTGTTAATTCAGATTCTACTTGAGCGGATATTTTTATACATTCGGTCATCTCAGAATCTGCAAAATTTTTAACTTCCACGTAAAAATTATTACCTTTAGCTAAATCATTCTCACTTAAATTAGTCGCATAAATTATTGGTTTGGCTGTAAGAAATCCTAATGGTTTAATTATTATTTTTTCTTCATCGTTTAAGGATATTTTTCTCACAGACAATCCTTTTTGTAAAGCATCTTCAATCCTTTCTAATAAGGAATCTTCTTTGGCTGCTTCTTCATTATTCTTTATATTTTTTTTAATTTTTTCTCTTCTTTTATGTAGTTGAGATAAATCAGCTAGATTAAGTTCTAGATTTATAATCTCAATATCTTCAACAGGATCTACTTTCCCTGAGACATGAATAACTTCATTATTTTCAAAACACCTAACAACATGAACAATAGCATCTACCTCTCTAATATTTGAAAGAAATTTATTTCCTAACCCCTCCCCTTTACTTGCTCCCTTAACTAATCCTGCAATATCAACAAATTCTATTTTTGTATGAATAATATTTTCACTATTACTTAGTTTTCCTAACTTTAATAATCTTTGATCAGGTACTGAAACAATTCCTTTATTAGGTTCAATCGTGCAAAATGGAAAATTTGCAGCCTGAGCTTTTGAATTCTCAACAAGAGCATTAAATAAAGTTGATTTCCCGACATTAGGCAATCCAATGATTCCAGCTTTTAACATATGAAAAAATTTATTGATAAATTAGTCTAATAAATATTATTTAGTAATATAATAGTCACTAATCCTCTAATGGATGATTAGAAAATAATCTTGTTGATTAGTTACTAAAAAAATAATTTTTCTAATACTTCATTAAACTAAAACAATGCTTGAATTAATAAAAAAAAATATAAAACCTAAGTCAGGTTTAATACTTTTTATTTTTGCAAGTCTTTTTATATTCGTTAATAATAATTTAAAAAAGAATAAACCAAAAGATCTTTCTGAATATGTTGTTGTAGTTAAAAAAGGATTACTTTCTGAAATTATTAGTAGTAGTGGAGAAATTAAGGCTAGTAAGAAAATTAATATTAGCCCTAGGAAACAAGGCTTTATTAATTCAATTAAGGTTAAAGAGGGAGATAGAGTTATAGAAAATCAAATCCTTGCAACATTAGATGATAATGATTTTATTTATAAAGTTGAAGAATATAAGCTGCGTGCTGAGAAACAAGAAAAAGATTATTTAAGAAGGAAATATCTCTTTAAGGAAGGAGCTATAAGTAAAGAAAACTATGAAGAATTCAAGAACAAATTTGAAACAAGTAAGGCACAACTAAATGATGTTCTTATAGAAAAAAGCTTTTATAAAATTCGCGCTCCTTTCTCAGGTTATATAACGGCAGAGTATGTAGAGATTGGTACCTATGTAGCCCCTAGTTCAAATTTTAATTCAAATAATTCTACAAAAAATTTTATTTTCGAACTATCAAATGGACTTGAGATAATTGCAAAAGTACCAGAGAGTGATATTGGTAGGATAAAAATTGGTCAAGAAGCTTTTGTTAGAGTCGAAGCTTTTCCTTCTAAGAAATATTTAGCAAAAATCGATAAAATTGCTTCTCGGGCGAGTAAAGATAATAATGTAACCTCTTTTGAAGTAACACTCATATTTAAGGAGGTTTCAGAAGATATTAAAATAGGCATGACCGCAGACCTTGAATTTTTAGTAGAAGATAATGTTGAAAAGATTTTAGTCCCAACTGTTTCCATAGTCACAGAGAGAGGTAAAAAGGGCATTCTTAAAGTTGGTGAAAATAGTTTCCCGGAATTTAAAGAAATAGAAGTTGGTATTAGTAGCGGCAATCAAACGGCAGTTCTAGAAGGGGTTGAACCTGGTGAAAAAATATTTTTAGATATTCCTCCCTGGTCAAAAAAGTAAAATATTATGATTATATTATGATTACTAAAGATGAAAAGAAACCAATACTGCTATTAGTCGATGGACATTCTTTAGCCTTTAGAAGTTTTTATGCATTTAGCAAAGGAGTTGATGGAGGTTTAACCACTAAAGAAGGATTTCCAACGAGTGTAACCTATGGATTTTTAAAAAGTCTTCTTGATAACTGTAAAAATATTAGTCCCGAGGGAGTTTGCATTACTTTTGATACAGAGAAGCCAACTTTTAGGCATGAATTAGATCCAAATTATAAGGCTAACAGAGATGTAGCACCAGATGTTTTTTTTCAAGATATTGAGCAATTAGAGATCATCCTAAATGAAAGTCTTAATTTACCTATTTTTAAGTCCCCCGGCTTTGAAGCAGATGATCTCCTAGGGACAATTGCAAAAGATGCATCTGCTAAGGGATGGTGCGTTAATATTCTTTCTGGGGATCGAGACTTATTTCAATTAGTTGATGATCAAAAAGATATTTATGTCCTTTATATGGGTGGTGGACCATATGCGAAAAGTGGTAATCCAATCCTTATGGATGAAAATAGAGTAAAAGAAAAATTAGGCGTTGCGCCAGAAAGAGTAGTTGATTTTAAAGCACTAACTGGAGATAGTTCTGATAATATTCCTGGAATAAAAGGGGTAGGTCCAAAAACTGCAATTAATCTACTAAAGGAAAATGACACACTAGATGGTATCTATCAAGCTTTGGAAAATATTCATCAGATAAATGATAAAGAATATAAAGGATTCATAAAAGGTTCAGTTATAGAAAAGCTCAAAAATGATAAGCATAATGCTTTCCTTTCCAGAGATCTAGCAAAGATAAATACTCAAGTACCATTGATATTAAATGATGGTTATGAATTAAAAAATATAAATAAAGAACTCCTTTCAGCTTCACTTCAAAAATTAGAATTATCAACACTACTTAGGCAAATTAATATTTTCAGCTCAACCTTTACTAAAGGTGGCTTTCATAAAAATAATGTAGATAAAGACGAGAAAATAGAACCTAAAGTTTCTAAAGAAACTGAATTAAAAAAAGAAAAAAATAAAATACCTAAAATTAAAGTAACCGTCGTAAAGGATATTCAATTACTGGATAAATTAATTCAAAGATTAATTGAAACCAATGAGGTCGTTTCTATAGATACGGAGACTAATAGTTTAAATCCAATAGATGCAGAACTTGTTGGGATTGGATTATGTCTTGGAGAAGAAACTGACGATTTATTTTATATACCTATAGGTCATCAAACAAAAGAAGAGAAGCTGAATCAACTATCCATTGAAGATGTTTTTTCCAAGCTAAGAAGTTGGATAGAAAATCCAAAAAAAGAAAAGGCACTCCAAAATTGTAAATTTGATAGACAAATTTTTTACAATCATGGACTCGATCTTAAAGGTATAACCTTTGACACATTATTAGCAGACTACCTTCTAAATAATCAAGAAAAGCATGGGTTAAGTGAAATTAGTTTTAGAGAATTTGGATTTAGGCCGCCATCCTTTAAAGAAACCGTTGGTAAGAATATAGACTTTTCTTTTGTTGGGATAGATGAAGCGAGTATTTACTGTGGTTATGATGTATTGCTTACTTATAAAATTGTTAAAATTTTCAAAGAAAGGTTTATAAAGGAAAAAGATGAATTAATAAAATTATTCAAAGAAATTGAATTACCTCTAGAGCCGGTATTATCCCAAATGGAAATGAATGGCATAACCATTGACATCCCATATCTAAATGAACTTTCAAGAGAACTTAAAATTACATTAGAAGATATTGAAGGTAAAGTTTATGAATTAGCAAAAGGAAATTTCAATCTATCTTCACCAAAACAACTAGGTGAGATCCTTTTTGAAAAATTAAATTTAGATAAAAATAAATCACGTAAAACAAAAACAGGATGGAGTACAGATGCTGTAGTCCTTGAGAGATTAGTCGACGAACATGAGATAATACAACATTTGATTAAACATAGAACTCTTAGTAAATTACTTAGTACTTATATTGATGCTCTTCCTAATCTTGTTAACAAAAAGACAGGAAGAGTTCATACAAATTTTAATCAAGCGGCTACAGCAACTGGACGATTAAGCAGTAGTAATCCTAATCTGCAAAATATACCAGTTAGGACTGAATTTAGTAGGAGAATTAGAAAAGCATTCTTGCCTCAAAAAAATTGGAAACTTTTATCTGCTGATTATTCTCAAATTGAATTAAGAATACTTGCTCATTTAGCGAATGAAGAAATATTAATCAATGCATTTCATAAAAATGACGATATCCATTCTTTAACTGCAAGATTAATTTTTGAAAAAGAAGAAATAAACACCGAAGAGAGAAGAGTTGGCAAAACGATTAATTTTGGAGTTATATATGGTATGGGTATAAAAAAGTTTGCTCGATCTACTGGAGTAAGTACCCAAGAGGCAAAAGAATTCTTAATAAAGTACAAAGAAAGATATTCAAGAATTTTCCAATATCTTGAATTTCAAGAAAGGCTTGCTTTATCAAGAGGTTATGTAAAAACAATTTTTGGTAGAAAGAGAGAATTTAAATTTGATAAAAATGGACTTGGAAGATTAATAGGAAAAGATCCTTATGAAATTGACTTGCAATCTGCCAGAAGGGCTGGAATAGAGGCTCAGTCATTAAGAGCCGCAGCTAATGCACCTATTCAAGGTTCAAGCGCCGACATTATTAAAATTGCAATGGTTCAACTAAGCGAGAAATTAATAGAAATGAATGTTCCCGCAAAAATGCTTTTACAAGTTCATGATGAATTATTGTTTGAGGTTGA
>CETG01090229.1_pt1 | contig 20538 bp, 20 predicted proteins | sample 361471 | NCBI WGS metagenome assembly CETG01 (sample SAMEA2622696, study PRJEB7988) | marine metagenome | isolation source: saline water (ENVO:00002010), including | reverse complement strand
TCGTTATAAAGTTGAACGAGACCCGGCGTTAGCCAAGACTCCATGAAATCTATCGAGGATCACATTCAAAAGGATCAATCAGAAATCCAATCTGCGAAAGCAGAGGGCAATGATCCAAAAGTTCGTCATTTAACTGATGAGCTTCACTCCCTCGAGGAATACAAAGAGCACCATCCAGAAGATCATCACGATCCAAATGCATTGGAATTATTTTGTGATGCGAATCCTGATGAACCTGAGTGCCTTGTATACGACGATTAAATATAAAAAAAGCGGGTTTAAACCCGCTTTTTTTATATTTAATCAAAGATCAATATTCCATATTGAAATCAGAAGGGCTGCTCGTTAATGAGCAAACAACTGCTTCCTCACTTTTCATCGCCCGAACTTCTGATATGGGACGACCCATTTTTTTTAATGCTTCTATTTCCTGTGAGGTTTGGCAGCGAGCTATAACCTGACCATTGTCATCAAAGCAACTATAAAAGTTCATAATCTAATTTAATTCTTTCTAGTTATGACCAATTAATAGAGTTTAGACAAGTAAGAATTTAGACTTAAAGATATATTTTATGATTCAAGGGTTTTCCAAACCTCACTCATTAAGTGCTCTAAACCATTTTTCATTACAGCCGAAATGTAAATAACTTTCTTTCTTGTTATTTTTTTAAAATCAATTAATAAAGTTTCAACCAAGTCAGGTTCTATAAGTTCCTTTTTAGTCAGAACAACAATCCTTGGCTTATCAAGCAATTCATGGCCATATTGAGCCAGCTCCTTCTCTATTATTTTCAAATCTTCCAAAGGGTTTTCAACATTTGAATCCACCAAATGAAGCAATAGTTTTGTTCTTTGAATATGACGTAAAAAATCATGTCCTAAGCCAGCACCATTTGCAGCTCCAGCAATTAATCCAGGAATATCAGCAAAAAGAGTCCCATCACCACTTGGTTTGCGGACTACGCCTAAATTAGGGACCAAAGTCGTAAAAGGGTAATCTGCAATCTTTGGTTTTGCAGAAGACAAGACAGAGATCAATGTACTCTTACCAGCATTAGGCAAGCCAATAATTCCAACTTCTGCAAGCAATTTCAATTCAAGCTGCAAAAACCACTCTTCACCTTCTTTCCCTTCTGTAAATTTTTCAGGGGCTCTGTTTCTATTACTTAGATAGCGTGCATTTCCAGCTCCACCGTTGCCTCCAAAAGCAACAATAAGTGTTTCTTTTTCTTTCGTTAAATCTCCCAAAATAATCCCAGTTCTTATATCTATTACTTCAGTACCAAGGGGAACCTTCAAAATTAAATCTTTTCCAGATGACCCGGATCTTTTATTTGGTCCACCTCGTTCTCCATCTGAAGCTAAAATAAGCTGTTTATATTTAAAATCTAATAATGTTTGCAAATTAGAATCAGCTTGAAAAACCACATTTCCACCATCACCACCGTCTCCTCCTGAAGGTCCTCCTGCAGGTACATATTTTTCCCTACGAAATGCAACTATTCCATCACCACCTCTTCCAGCTTTAACTGTTATCTGTGCTTGGTCTATAAACTGCATTTTCTTTTATCCTCAGCTATTTTTGAAAGAGTTTGAATTACCATTTATTTCGTCTTTACTTAAGTATTATTCCATCTTTCATGAAATATTTACAAAGAAAATTGAATAATAAAATATGGATTTAAGTTGTTTAACTCAATCCAAATTATAATAGAGCAAATAGATCTTGAATAAGAAAAAAAATTATACTTTTATTAATGAAGTAATCAACTCTTTCATTAACATCAATCAATCTAGCCAAATAACACTACATCCTTGGCCTCCATCTTTTTGATCAGCATCAACAACCTTTTCTACGTAAGGAAGTGTTTTGAGCCATTCCAATAAACCTCTTTTTAATTTACCTGTACCAATACCATGGATAACCCATAAGGGCCCTATTGTATGACGCAATTTTTGTTCTACAACGGTTTCAGCTTCATGCACTCTGAGACCCCTTACATCGACTGTATTTCTAGTCGTACGCACTTGAGAGTTATTGGCTAGAGGGAGATTCGCCTTAACACTTACGATCGGGTCTAAGCAATCAACCTTCAATCCATCTAAACTTTCTATTCCATGTAATTCAACTGTACTTCGAAAGACACCGCAAAGAACAGTTAAATACGATTGATCTTCTGATATGGCTATTACTTCACCAGCCTTATCTAAAGAAGTAACTCTTACTCGATCGCCTACTTTTGGGAACCAACCAACTTTCCTTTCTACTGTTTTCTTTGGGAAATAATTATTGCTTATTTTTCTAAGCTGCTGGCCAGCTCTTCTTGCAGTTTCTCCATCTGCAGAGTTATCACGCAATCGTCGAATCAACGAACGTACTTCTTTTTGGCCTTCACGAATAGAAGACTCTAATTTTTGACGTCCTCGCTCCTGAAATTCCTCGGTTTTTTGACGTTGTTTCATCGATTGAACTAAGAGTTCCTCATGAAGAGCTTCCGCACGAGCTAAAAGAGCTACTGCATCCTCTGCCGCCAATTGTTGTCTTTCCCTTTGTTTCTCCAAACCTTTAATTACTTCATCAACATCATCTAAACCTTGTGGAGCAATAATCTTTTGAGCACATGAAATCAAATTAGAGTCCAGCCCCAATCTAAGAGCAATAGTTAACGCATTACTTCTACCAGGTATTCCCCATTGCAAGTGATAAGTAGGCTTTAATGTGTGACTATCAAAAGCAACAGAGGCATTCTCAAAACGTGAATCAGAATATTTTAAAGCCTTCAATTCTCCAAAGTGTGTTGTAGCGATAGTGAGTCGTGTTTTATCGGCCATTCTCCTTAATAAAGCTATTGCGAGAGCACTCCCTTCAGTGGGGTCAGTCCCTGCTCCAATCTCATCTAACAAAACTATTGATGGTCCCGGAGTTGTATCTATTGCCTCCAAAATCCGGCCAATACGAATTACATGACCGCTAAAAGTGGAGAGATTTTGTTGGAGTGATTGTTCATCACCAATATCTGCTAAAACCTGACTGCACCAAGGTAAAGAAGGAGTTCCAGTACATGGCAAAAGGAATCCAAATCTAGTCATCAATATTGCTAATCCAACACTCTTTAATGTGACCGTTTTCCCTCCAGTATTAGGGCCTGTAATTGCAACGACTCTTAAGTCAGTCGAGACATCAAAACTCACTGGAACTACTTTTGGTCCCTTCTTTTTCTTTTCCTGCCAAATCAATAAGGGATGACGGAATTGATGAATAGAAAAAGGAGCATTTTCATTATCGTGAATCTCAGGAGCAACCCCTCCAAACCACTGGCCATAGCGAGCCCTAGTTAAAGCTAACTCTAATTGCAACATCACCTGACAAAGGTGTTCTAATTTCTCAAAATTTGTTGCTACTTCCATACTCCATTGAGCAAGTAATCTTTGCTCTTCATTCAATATTTGCCTCTCTAAATCTGCAATTCGATTACCTATTGGAATAACAACTTGAGGTTCAACATAAAGAGTGCTCCCGGAGGAAGAGGTATCATGAACAGTGCCATCAATTTGATCAGATACACCCAATTTCATTGCTATTACAGGTCTGTCATATCTTTCATATATCACCGTATCTTGTAGAAGAGACGTATATTTCCTGATGGTATCTTGCAATAAATTCCTTCTATTTAGACGTAAAGACTGCCATTGCCTACGTAATTCATATAATTTCAAACTAGCTCTATCAGCCACTCTTCCTCCTTCTTCTAATCCAAATAAAAGTAGTTTTTCTAACTCCGGAAATGTTGCCAAGTCAAGCAATAGTAATGAGATGGTTGGCCTATGAATTGGATCATCAATTTGACGTCTTAATCGTCTAGAAGATTTAAGTGTTTCTGCAACGCTTAATAATTCTTCCCCTGAAAGAATGCCGCCTTTTGAAGATCTCAATAAAAGACTCTCAATGTCTTTCACTCCTTCAAAACTTAATCCTCCCTCAATAACTTCATCTATTGAACCTATCTCAACAGTCTCTGCTAGATCTTTCCGACTAGTTGCTATATCCATAGGGACAAGGAGTTTTTGACTATTACGTTTTCCCTGAGGCGTAATAGCAAAAGTCGAAAGTTGCTCACAAACCTTGGGCCATTCCAATAAATCCAATGACTCTTGGAACGCCATATCCAAAGAATTCAAATCACATTTATTTAATGGCCGCTCATTCAAAAGATAAAAAGCCTCCTACTGATTAGTTGCAATGCCTTTTGGAGGGACATAAAGCATTTCGAGCCAATTGCCTTCAGGGTCTCGTAAATAAAAAGATGCTGTTCCATCACGATGGTCATGCAAAGCACCAACTGAAACACCAGATTTTTTCAACTGTGCATGCACATCTTCTACCTTATTTCTATCAGTAAAATGAAATGCAAAATGAGGGCCGGCAGCTTTATATCCCGGACCTAAGAGTGCAAGACCATCCTTCCCTGACCCAGCTTCCAAATAACACCAATCAGGGTCATCCCAAACAAGATTCATCCCTAACCCAAGATAAAAGGATTTTGCACGTTCGACGTCGTTCACACGTATAGCTATATGGCCAATCCGTTGGACGTTATTAGAGGTTTGAGACGATCTCATAGGAACCATTCTTAAAAAAATCCGAACTTTGGGAGGCAAATCATTTAGCCATCTCTTAACCATTTAGCAGCATCACATGCGTGATAAGTCAGTATCAAGTCTGAGCCCGCTCTCTTAAAACTAAGCAATGTTTCTAGTACAACAGACTTTTCATTAATCCAACCTCTCTCAGCCGCAGCCTTTACCATCGCATACTCACCACTGACGTTATAAGCAGCAATAGGTAGTTCTGATTCTTCTCTTAGTCGGTAAATAATATCTAAATAAGCCAAACCTGGTTTTACCATAAGGATGTCAGCTCCTTCCTGTTCATCAAGCTGAGCTTCTGTAATAGCCTCTCGAGCATTAGCGGGATCCATTTGATAAGTGTTTTTATCTTTTGGAATTGGTTTATCAGTAACAGCTCTTGGTGCAGAATCTAAAGCCTCTCGGAATGGTCCGTAATAAGCAGAAGAATATTTAGCGGAATAACTGATGATACCAACATGCTCGAAGCCTTGATCATCTAAAGCCTCTCGAATTGCTCCCACTCGGCCATCCATCATATCGCTAGGGCCAATTAAATCAGCTCCTGCATGAGCTTGAGTAATTGCCTGTCGGCATAAAAATTCAATTGTCTCATCATTCAATACAACACCTTCATTACTAACAATTCCGTCATGCCCATCACTGGAATAAGGATCCAATGCAACATCAGTCATGACTGTCATCTGTGGGAATTCTTGTTTTAAGGTTCGAATAGCACTTGGAATTAAACCTTTTTCGTTAAAGCACTCTGCACCATCTTCAGTTTTCAAAGACTCATTAATTTTTGGGAAAAGAACTATACATCTAACACCCAAATTCCAGGCTCTTTCTACTTCGCCTAATAATGAAGTTAAATCCCAACGATATGTACCAGGCATTGCGCCTATCGATTGAACTTCAGAGCCTGCATGAACAAATAGTGGGTAAATGAAATCTGAAGGAAGCAATACGTTTTCCCTCACCATGCTTCTTAAAGCAGGGGAGCGACGAAGTCTACGGGGGCGATATGTTAAATCCATTAGGACTAATGAATATAATGATGTTGATCGTAGAGTTTATCTATAACTGTGCAGAAGTTATCCAATCTTCTCTAGGATCAACATTGCGAAATGAACGCAACTTTTCAAGAATATTAATTTCATCAGTAGTCCATTCAACAGGTAAATGAATCTTTATAGTAAAGATCAAGTCTCCACGGCCATTTTTCAAAGGCCACCCTTTACCTTTCAATCTTAAATTTTGCCCTGGTCGAGAGCCTTTTGGAACATTCAAGACAGCATCTCCATCCGGAGTGATGACTTTTATTGATGCTCCTAAAGCAATCTCATCAAAAGTTACAGGTAATTCTCCACGCAACTGATCTCCTTCTAAGTACCAAACATAATGAGATTCCACTTCAACATTTAAAAACAAGTCTCCTCTCCTCCCTGTTCCTGGTTGAATATTTCCTTTACCCCTTACACGAAGCTTAGTTCCAGATTTGATTCCTCTTGGAATTTTTACTTTTACTCTTTCACTGTTTACTGCCAAAGTTCTTTCGGTGCCCTTAAAGGCCTCAGAAAAAGAAATTGTGATTTTTATTTCTGCATCTAATGTTGGAGCAGATTTTGATCCGTTTCTAAAATCCCTTGAACCTCCCGAAAAGTTTGCACCACTTCGTGAACCTACAAATCTTCCTAATAGATCGTTAATAAAGTCGTCAAAATCTCCATAGTTTCCGAAATTAACATCAAAACCTGCCCCGGAAGGATTTCTAGAGCCAGTTCCTCCTACTTGGTTCCAATACTGACCGAATTGTTCATATTTTTGTCTTTTATCAGAATCAGAAAGGACTTCATAAGCTTCACTAATTTCCTTAAACCTTGATTCAGCTTTATCATCTCCTGGATTTACATCAGGATGGTATTTCCGTGCGAGTTTCCTAAATGCTTTTTTAACTTCTTCTTCAGTAGCATTCCTATCTATTCCTAAAATTTTAAAATAATCACGATAGCCATTAGCGGAAGCCATACTCTTAAATCTTTATTTACAGGCTCTAGTCACATCGATTTTCTCAGGTTAAATTCAACATTTGGAACAATGGAATGGAGGGAAGTCCGAACGAAATGACCATAAAGATATAGGCTTGTATTAGTTATTAGAGATTTGGAGAAGCTTTAGTGGCTTTTATTCATGGCTTTCACCTTAAAAACATAAGAGGTGATGTACTTGGAGGCCTGACTGCAGCAGTAGTGGCACTCCCTCTTGCTTTGGCTTTCGGAAACGCAGCGCTGGGACCTGGAGGGGCCATTTATGGCTTATATGGGGCAGTTGTAGTAGGTTTTTTAGCAGCACTTTTTGGTGGTACTCCTGCTCAGGTAAGTGGCCCTACTGGGCCAATGAGCGTAACTGTCGCTGGAGTAGTCGCAAGTCTTGCCGCGGTAGGTGTACCTAGAGATCTCTCAGCCGAGCAAATTTTGCCTCTTGTAATGGCTGCAGTAGTTTTCGGGGGCTTATTTCAAGTTATTTTTGGCCTTTTAAAACTAGGTAAATACATAACACTTGTTCCTTATTCAGTTGTTTCAGGCTTTATGTCTGGGATAGGGGTAATTATAATTGCATTGCAAATTGGGCCTCTGCTTGGAATTAGCACTAGAGGCGGAGTAATTGAATCACTTTCTACAGTTACATCGAATTTCACTCCCAATCCAGCAGCAATTACTGTTGCAGCAATGACTCTTGCGATAGTTTTTCTAACGCCAAGGAAAATCAGTCAATGGGTACCATCTCCTCTTTTAGCGCTACTTATAGTTACTCCTATATCAATTTTTTTATTCGGCGAGTTTTCAATCGAAAGAATTGGTGAGATCCCTAAGGGTGTTCCATCTCTGAGTGTTCCAAGCTTTAATCTATATTTCCCAATTATTTTTAAGGCAGGCTTAGTTCTTGCAGTATTAGGAGCAATAGACTCATTGCTTACATCCCTTGTAGCAGACAATATTTCGCAAACTCGCCATAACTCAGATAGAGAGTTAATAGGGCAAGGTATAGGGAATGCGGTAGCTGGACTGTTTTCAGGGCTTCCAGGAGCTGGAGCAACAATGAGAACAGTAATTAACGTTAAATCTGGAGGAAGCACCCCTTTATCAGGGATGGTTCATTCAATAGTTCTTCTAATAGTTCTTGTTGGTGCAGGACCACTTGCAGAAAAAATTCCAACAGCTCTTTTAGCTGGGATCTTAATCAAAGTAGGGCTAGACATCATTGATTGGGGGTTCCTCATAAGGGCTCATAAACTTTCGCTTAAGACTGCTGCAGTTATGTATGGAGTCTTATTGATGACTGTTTTTTGGGATCTTATATGGGCAGTTTTAGTAGGAGTATTTATAGCAAACATGCTGACTATTGATTCCATCACTCAAACCCAATTAGAAGGAATGGAAGCTGATAACCCAACAGATGTTTCTGACAATAGTTCCCTAGAGGTATCTCCCTTAAATTCTGCGGAACAAGCTCTGTTAGACCGTTGCTCAGGAGAAGTAATGCTATTTAGACTTCGTGGACCTCTTAGTTTTGGTGCAGCGAAAGGGATCACCGAAAGAATGATGCTTGTAAGAAATTATAAAGTTTTAATTTTAGATATTACTGATGTTCCACGCTTAGGGGTTACAGCAACACTAGCTATTGAAGACATGGTTCAAGAAGCAAAACTAAACTCAAGAAAAGCTTTTGTTGCAGGTGCCAGTGGAAGAGTGAAAGACCGTCTTTCTAAATTTGGTGTAGAGGTAATTGGATCCAGGAAAGATGCTCTAGAAGCCGCAATTAAAGAACTAAATCGTTAAAATAAGGAACATTTTTAACACTTAATTAAAGTCAAAACTTTCTTAAATAGTCACATGGAAGCTAATTTGATACTTCAAAATGTTCTATCGCCCCCAATATTATTTTTCTTTCTAGGGACTATTGCTGTTGCATTACGTTCAGATTTAGAAATCCCTGCACCTTTACCTAAACTATTTTCTTTATACCTATTGCTTGCAATAGGGTTCAAAGGGGGAATTGAACTTCAAAAAAGTGGTTTTACAGGACAAGTTGTTCCAACAGTAGGGGCAGCAATATTGATGTCTCTATTAATACCTCTTATTTGTTTTATAATATTAAGACTAAAATTTGATGTTTTTAATTCCGCCGCAATTGCAGCTGCATATGGCTCAATTAGTGCAGTCACTTTTATTACTGCAGAGAGTTTTCTAGAAAGCCAAAATATACATTTTGATGGTTTTATGGTCGCAGCATTAGCTCTGATGGAATCTCCAGCAATTATTGTAGGTCTTTTATTAGTTAAATTTGCAGCCCCGAAAAATAAAAGGCCTAATTCTAAACCTATGAAATTAACATCTATCCTTCATGAATCAATGCTAAATGGATCTGTTTATTTACTTCTAGGAAGTTTGTTGATTGGATTTCTAACAGCCGCAAATAATGCTGCTGGAGTAGAAAAAATGCAGCCCTTCACAGGAAAATTATTTTATGGAGCCGAGTGTTTCTTTTTGCTCGATATGGGAATTGTCGCAGCGCAAAGACTCCCAAGATTAAAAAAAGCAGGAACATTTTTAATAGGTTTTGCTGTATTAATGCCAATTTTTAATGCATTTATTGGAGTATTAATTGCCAAAGCTCTATCTTTAGGTCCAGGTAATGCTCTCTTATTTGTTGTTTTATGCGCTAGTGCTTCCTACCTTGCTGTACCTGCAGCCATGAGAATGACCGTACCAGAAGCAAGATCCAGTTATTACATTTCAACTACTCTTGGCCTTACTTTCCCATTCAATATAGTTATTGGTATCCCAGTTTATATGGGATTAGTAAATAAACTAATCCCAACAGCTATTTAACTCTTAATCAACTTAAATAAATGAAAAGACTTGACTTAATTTTCAGCGAAAGAGAGCTAGATGCTGTTTTAAAAGCACTCGAAGAGGCAAATGCTCCTGGATATACAGTGATGAAACATGTAACTGGTCGAGGTCCAGAAAGAGTAGTTACAGAAGACATGGAATTCACTGGTTTTGGAGCCAATGCCCATGTAATTGTTTTTTGTGAACAAGACATAATTGACCTAATTCGAGACAATATAAGATCGATTCTTAGTTATTATGGAGGCGTAGCTTATCTATCTGAAGCAATACCACTTTAATTAGTCTTTTTTTTATTCATCCTTAAGAATGGACCCAGTCAACCCTGATTGATTTTCTACTATTTAAAAATCTATCTATTGCCATAGCTGCAATACATCCATCAGATGCTGCAACAACTGCTTGTTTAAAAGGTGTATTACGAATATCTCCTATCGCCCACACTCCTTCAGAAGTTGTAGACATAAAGTCATCTACTAAAACTCCTCCACTTTCATTAAGCGCAATTTGATCTCCAAGAAAATCAATAATAGGCTTAGATCCACTCATATATACAAAAACACCATCTAATAGTAAAGATTGTGGGTTCTCCTCTGAAGATTTCTTAATCAAAACTCCTGTTACCCCAGATTCGTTACCTTCGATTAACTTCAATCTAGTCTTACTCCAATGTTTGACATTTTTTTGAGAAATTAAATCTTGTGCATGAATGTCATCATCTCTTGGATCGTTAGAAGTTATCCAATGAACTGTAGAGGCAAACTTTGTAAGTACTTGAGCCTCTTCAATAGCCTCTTTATTTACTCCAATAACCGCAACTTCTCTATTCCTATAAAAAGCACCATCACAAGTTGCGCAATAACTAACTCCTTTACCAAGAAAATCGGCTTCACCTTTAAAGGATGCTGGGCGACCCATTGCGCCAGTTGCCAGAACAAGTGAACGAGCCTTGAATGTTCCTTCCGGAGTAAAGACTGTTTTCCAATCTCCATTGACATCAACCCCAAATACCTGTGCCCTTCGATAGTCTGTTCCATATTGAATGGCTTGGTCCCGCATTAAAGCAAGTAATTCTTCGCCACTCATTTCGGTTGATACGCCTGGGTAGTTGGCAATCTGATGAGTAATAGCAAGAGCCCCTACCGCTGGATTCTTATCAAGAATCACGGTTTTCAAATTTGATCTAGAGGTATACAAGGCGCATGTGCAACCAGCAGGTCCACCACCAATAATTACAACATCAGATTCAATTGTTTCCAAGGTTTTTTATTCTCCTTTAAAAGTTTAACTGTTGATTTCTTAAATGATGGAAATCAAAATCATTACTCTAAATTACTGTCATTATTAGGTTTTCATCAATCAAAATAAGTTTTTTAATGAATTTCATGAAAAACAATGGCTATTTAGACAAAAAAAGCATTTTCTAATTAAAAGTTAGTTAAAAACCAATCAAAGGAGTTAAGAAATCTTTTCTACTTCTTTGGAATAATTCGGTAATTAGAATAGGTCTTTGGGATGAAGAAAAACAAAAAAACCATAAGGATTATAGATTTATGGCTAGGTCCATTATTAGTAGGAAGCCTTGTTGCAACTGGGTACAACCTAACTCAAAAATTAGATTCCTTAAAAAATATAGAAATCAAAGCTTTTTTAAAGTCTTTCAGCATCAAAAAAAAATTTCATGAAGAATCCATGCCTTCGTTCCAACAAGAACCTAATAAGAAAAAAAAACCTCGACTAGTTAATGGACCCTCCTTGAAAAAAAGCTCAAAGGGAATTAGCTCTGCAAGGAAAACTCCTACTCAAAATTCCTACGATAATCCCCAATCAACTAAAGAAAGCACTAAACAAACTCAAACAAACCATAAAAAGAATGAGCTTCCAGGGGAAACCTCAAATAATTTTTTCGATTCTCTACCAAGTGAAACTCAGTTATTTTTCAAAACTCACACTATCGATGAAGTCATCAAAAAACTTCCAATGCCATAATCAAACTTCAAATCAACTAAAATATTTCCTCATCACCTAAGAACATGCAGAATACTGAAACTCTACTAAAAGCAACACTTAATAGATTATCAGCAAGATTAGGAGAAAAGGTTATAGATGCAGCCGCTGAAATAGCTCTTATTGCAAAAGAAGCGCCAGATCAACTAAAAAAAGAATGGGATCTCCTAAAAGAAGAAATTATTAAAGAAGCAGAGCGACTTGAGCATGAAAACAATCATGAAGACTTCAAAGATAATTCTTATAACAATCAACCTTCTCAAAACAAGCCTTTAGAGAAGATTGATCAAATCAGATCAAAAATAGTAGACATAAATCAAACAATTGATTGCAAGGATTAGCTTTTTCAATGAAATTAATTAAAACATTTAAAAGCATTTCTAGAGCTCTTAAGATATGGCAAGTAATCCTAAAATTAGTTGGTTTTCTTTGGTTAGATTCACAACAATGGAGTTATATAGGCGGATATACAGAAAATAAAAAAGAATTAAGGCAAAGATTTAGAGCTCATTGGCTGACAAATGAAATTCTTTCTTTAGGCTCAGCATTTATAAAACTTGGACAGCTCCTTTCAGCAAGGCCAGATATATTGCCATCGGGTTGGATAGTTGAGTTATCTGATTTACAAGACAAAGTTCCAGCATTTAGTTTTGATAAAGCAGAACAAATACTTCAAAAAGAACTAGGGGTTAATTTTACCGAAATAACATACATAGATAAGCAACCAATAGGTTCAGCCTCTATAGCTCAGGTTCATCAAGCCAAATTGAAAAATGGTCGAAAAGTTATCTTCAAAATTCAACGCCCTGGTTTAGGTGATTTGTTTCGCTTAGACCTCGAAGTAATGCAACAGGTAGCCACAATAGTTCAAAAAAATCCTTCATGGAGCAGAGGAAGAGATTGGGTTGCTATTGCAAAAGAATGTCGAAAAGTTTTGTTGAAAGAATTAGATTTTCGGATTGAAGCTCAATACGCAGCAAGATTCCGTCAACAATTTTTGGAAGAATCTAAAATTCTTATTCCAACTGTTATTTGGGAACTCAGTACAAATAATATTCTTTGTCTTGAATACATTCCTGGAATCAAAATTAATAATAAAGAGGCTTTAAAAGAAACTGGAATTGAGCCTTCTTCGATTATTGAAATTGGTGCTAAAAGTTATCTCAAACAACTAGTTGAATTTGGTTTTTTTCATGCCGATCCTCATCCTGGAAATTTAGCTATCTCATCTAACGGCGAACTGATTTATTACGACTTTGGGATGATGGGATTAATATCTGAAAGACTTCGTAAACGTCTAGGTTATATGGTTAGAGCTGCTGCTCTAAGGGATGCAAATGGTCTAGTTTCAGAATTACAACAGGCAGGAGTAATAGCATCAAATATCGACATCGGGCCAGTAAGAAGATTTGTAAGTTTAATGTTAAAGGAAGCTTTAACTCCTCCATTCAAGCCAAATATATTTGAAAAACTATCGGGTGATCTCTATGACTTGGTTTATGGCAAGCCATTTCAACTACCAGTTGAATTAATTTTTGTTTTTCGTGCATTATCAACATTTGAAGGAGTTGGACGAAGCCTTGATCCAAGCTTTAATTTGATATCTATAGCCAAACCATACTTAATTCCATTCATGACTTCTAACAACTCATACCCTAACGATTTCATTAATGAAATCAGTCGTCAAATGGGTGATTTAGGTACTAGAGCAGTTGCTATACCAAAACGGTTAGATGAAAGCCTAGAGAAACTAGAACAAGGAGATCTTAAATTACAAGTGAGGATGGGTGAATCTGATAGGCAATTACGTCGAATGATTAATGCACAGCAATCAATGAGTCAATCAATTTTAATTGGCTGCCTAGGCATTTCAGCGGCTCTATTAGGTTCTAGTAGTAAACCTATCTTTTCAATCTTACCGATTGCATGTATTTTCCCATTGCTTTTGAGCTGGACAAAACTACAACTAAGGATGAGTCGAGATAGTCGAATCGACAAGTTCTCCGGTGCAAATTAACTTAAGCAATAAATTTAGCTCTTGGGCCTAGGCCAATTGCTCCAGCATAAATAGATTGCTTGCCTAACTCATCCTCAATTCTAAGGAGTTGATTATATTTAGATACTCTTTCACTACGGCTTAAAGATCCTGTCTTTATTTGACCTGCCCTTGTAGCAACTGCAAGATCAGCAATTGTTGTATCTTCGGTTTCTCCACTTCTATGACTAATAACACTGCTATAACCTGCTCTCGAGGCAAGATCTATTGCTTCTAGAGTTTCTGTTAAAGAACCAATTTGATTAACTTTAATTAGGATTGAATTAGCGATAGAGAGATCAATCCCTTTTTGAAGGCGCTGAGAATTAGTTACAAATAAATCATCACCAACTAATTGCACTTTTCCCCCTAGTTTTTTAGTTAATAAATCCCATCCATTCCAATCATCTTCAGCAAGTCCATCTTCTATTGAAACAATAGGGTAATTATTTACAAGATTAGATAGATCATCAACAACCTCTTGACTGGAATAAGTGCCTCCACAATAAGAATAAACACCGTCTTTATAAAACTCAGTACTTGCAACATCTAATGCTAGAGAAATCTCTTCACCTGGCTTATAGCCAGCTCTCTCTATTGACTGCATAAGCAAATCTCCTGCAGCCTGATTATTTTGAAGATCAGGAGCAAAACCTCCCTCATCACCCACAGAAGTCGACAAACCCTGTTCTGATAACAAGGCTTTTAAAACATGAAAAACTTCAGTTCCCATTCGAAGCGCTTCTCTAAAAGTTTTAGCCCCATGAGGAACAATCATAAATTCCTGAAAATCAAGATTATTAGCAGCATGCGCTCCACCATTTATGACATTCATTAATGGAACTGGTAATAAGGAAGACATAGGTCCACCCAAGTATCTATATAGAGGAATACCTAGAGCATTTGATGCTGCTCTTGCTGTGGCCATGCTTACAGCAAGAATTGAATTAGCCCCAAGCTTGGATTTGTTATCAGTTCCATCAAGTTCATTCATAACGGCATCAATATTGGACTGATCAAGAGCTGACAATCCACAAATAGAAGGAGCTATAACTTCTTCTATATGAGAAACTGCCTTTATCACTCCTTTCCCCATATATCTTTCACCTCCATCTCTCAATTCATGAGCTTCATAAGCACCTGTACTGGCACCACTTGGCACAATTGCTCGGCCTATTGCCCCTCCTTCAAGCAAAACTTCTGATTCAACAGTGGGATTGCCACGAGAATCAAGAACTTCTCGAGCTAGAACACTATCAATCAATAGTTCTAAAGAATCGTTCACTGCCTTCAATCAACTTTTGAAGATCCTATGGGTCTAGGGCAGTATTGTCTCTGTGATGTTTAGCACTCCTGGTATTTCAAAATCCTTTTACAGCTGACTAAGCTTCTTAATAATGAGAATTTTTGATCAGAAAAATTACTAAAAATGGTTAGCAGCCTTACTACTAATCCAGATCGATTTAGCGACGAAGCCTGGAATCTCTTACTTGAAGGTGAAGAGACTGCTAAAAGATGGAGGCACGAAAATCTTGATGTTGAACACTTATTACAAGTACTTTTCACAGATCAAGCCTATAAAAAATTTGTAGATATTTTGCCTATCAATCAATCTATTCTTCTAGAAAATCTAGAAAATTTTCTAGCCAATATTCCAATTGGGAATCGTGAGAATTTATTTATTGGAGAAGATTTAGAGGAGCTCCTGGAAGCAGGTGATAATTTTCGATCTACTTGGGGATCTTCTCTTATTGAAATATCGCATTTACTTATAGCTTTAGGCCGAGATCCAAGAATTGGATCAGAATTATTTGAAGAGGCAGGTCTTCCTATTCAACGCTTAGAAGCAGAACTAAGAAATTTACCAAAAACAAGATCTTTCAATAGTCCTAGAAAAATTAATTCTCAATCAATCTCACCCAACCAAGAAAAGGCAACAGCAATAACAAAAACCACTAAGAACACTGCCATTAATAAAAATTCAGAGAATATATCAATAGAATCATCATCTCAATTAAAACTTCAAGAAGAACCTAAACCTCTTGAAGCTTATGGGCGAGATCTAACGAAAGCGGCAAGTTTAGGGGAATTAGACCCTGTAATTGGTAGAGAAGAAGAGATAAGAAGAGTCATCAAAGTTTTATCCCGCAGAGGTAAAAATAATCCCGTTTTAATAGGAGCTCCAGGAGTTGGGAAAACTGCTATCGCTGAATTATTAGCTCAAAGAATTATTTCTGAAGAAGTTCCTTCATCCTTACAAGGTTTAAAGCTTATATCTCTTGATATAGGAGCATTAATTGCTGGTACAAAATTCCGTGGCCAATTCGAGGAAAGGCTTAGATCAGTCTTGAAAGAGGTAAGCGACCCAGGCTCAGGCGTAATTTTATTTATTGATGAATTACATACTGTTTTAAATACAGACCGATCCAGCGCAGATGCAGGGAGTCTAATGAAGCCTTTAATGGCCAGCGGAGAGCTCCGTTGCATTGGAGCAACAACTCCTGAAAATTATCGAAGAACAATTGAAAAAGACCAAGCCTTAAATAGACGATTTCAGCAAGTATTGATAAAAGAACCAACCCTTGACTTGAGTTTAGAAATTCTAAGAGGTCTTAAAGAACGTTATGAATTGCATCATGGGATAAAAATTACTGATGAAGCATTAATAACTGCTAATCGATTAGCAGATCGCTATATCAGTGATCGATGCCTGCCTGATAAAGCTATCGATCTTATTGACGAGGCAGCAGCACAAAGAAAAATCGAATCAACATCTAAGCCTTTAGTAATAGAAGAAGCAGAATTAAAACTAAAAAGGCTCAAAAACTCTTTAAATGTATGTAGAAACAATGGATCAAAACTAGAAATAAAAAAAATTCAAGATGAAAAAGATTTATTAGAAGCTACTCTTCAAGAAAATATAGAAGATTGGGAAGAAGAGCTTTCAAAAAATAATGAGCTTGCAGAGATACAAGAGCAGTGTGAAGAAATTAACCAATTAATAGAAGAAGCAGAACTAATAGGGGATTTAGAAGAAGTCGCAAGACTTAAATATGATGAACTTGATAAACTGAAAGAACATAAAAATTATTTAAAAGAGTTTTTAAATACAAAACAATCCCAAGGTAAAAGCTATATAAGAGAAGAAGTTGAACCTGAAGATATAGCGGATGTAGTTGCACGCGTAACAGGTATTCCTGTTAACAAAGTTATCACTGGAGAAAGGAAAAAACTCTTAAATTTAGAACAAGAGTTAAGTTCAAAAGTTATTGGTCAAGAAGAAGCCGTTCAAGCTGTTGCAGCTGCCATAAGGCGCGCAAGAGCAGGCATGAAAGACCCCCTAAGACCAGTTGGATCTTTCATGTTTCTAGGACCCACTGGCGTAGGCAAAACAGAGCTAGCAAAAGCATTGGCATCTTCACTTTTTGATGAGCAAGAAGCTCTAGTGAGACTTGATATGAGTGAATTTATGGAAAAGAATGCAGTTGCAAGACTCATTGGGGCACCTCCTGGATATGTTGGATATGAAGAAGGTGGTCAATTAACTGAAGCTATTCGCCAAAGACCCTACGCAGTTCTTCTTTTAGACGAAATAGAAAAAGCGCATCAAGAAGTATTTAATATTTTGCTACAGGTTCTAGATGACGGACGCTTAACAGATTCTCAAGGTAGAACAGTCGATTTTCGTAATGTTGTGATTGTTATGACCAGTAATTTAGCGAGCAAAGCAATTTTGGAGAATGCAAAAGCAATCCTTAATGGTCAAAAAGAATCAACAGATCTGAGTCAAGAGATAACAAAAAAAATCGAAGCAGCATTAGCTAAGCAATTTAGGCCAGAATTTCTTAACCGCATTGATGAACTAATACGATTTAACCCTTTAAAGCCAGAAGATCTTCAACAAATTGTTCGTCTTTATTTGCAAGACCTAAACAAACTTTTATTAGAGCAAGGATTAGAACTTATTGTTGATAACGACACCATTGAAATGTTGGCTATTGATGGATATGAACCTGAATATGGTGCTCGACCATTACGAAGAGTATTAAGAAGGAGGCTAGAAAATCCTTTGGCTACTCAACTATTAGAAGAAGATTTTATTGGCGCGAGAGCAGTACGTGTTGTTTATCAAACCTCAGAATCACAATCACTTAAATTTATTGCAGAAAACTAACTAATGCTGTATCCGTTAATGTAAAGACCTTCAGGTTTGTGGATTTACACAACCTTTAATCTGGCTTATCCAAAAGTGACAAGCTCCTCTTCCCAAGAAACAAACAATCCAGCTCCTCTTCCTGAAGAAGATCCAAAACCGCCTAAACAAGGTTTTTTTGAATCAACTTTAGAAGAGCTGAAATTGGTAGTTTGGCCAACTAGGCAGCAACTTTTCAGTGAATCAATAGCAGTGATTTTGATGGTCTCATTATCTGCTGCTTCTATTGCAGGAGTTAGCCGTTTTTATGGGTGGGCTGCTTCTCAAATCTTCCGATAACTCAAAATCAAAAATTCTTCTTAACACTAAACCATTTATCTTCATTGAAACAGTGACAGAAAACGAATCCACGCCAAATAATCCAACAGAAATTTTAAATCCCCCTTTGCAAAATGAGGAACTTTCATATTCAAGTGCCTCAGCTCAAACGGCTATCTCTCGATGGTACGCAGTCCAAGTAGCTTCTAGCTGTGAAAAGAAAGTCAAGGCCACACTTGAACAAAGAGCAATAACACTTGGAGTAAGTAACAGAATACTAGAAATTGAAATACCACAAACTCCTGGTATCAAATTAAAAAAAGATGGCAGCCGACAGACAATCGAAGAAAAAGTTTTTCCTGGATATGTATTAGTTCGAATGATCCTTGATGAAGACACAATGATGGCAGTTAGGAGTACACCAAACGTAATAAATTTTGTAGGTGCTGAAGATAGAAGGGCTACTGGAAAGTCAAGGGGTCATATAAAACCAAGACCACTTAGCAGGCAAGAAGTAAATAGAATATTCAAGCGTGCCGCTGAGAAGAAAACAGTTGTCAAGCTTGATCTTGCAGAAGGGGATCAAATTATGGTTACAGGAGGACCTTTCAAAGATTTCCAGGGAGAAGTTATTGAAGTTTCAGGTGAAAGAAGCAAGCTTAAAGCGCTTTTATCAATTTTCGGAAGAGAAACACCTGTTGAGCTGGAATTTTCGCAAATCAGCAAACAGAATTAAAATCAGAGCTGGAATAAATACTTTCAAGCAAATCATCACCTAAGATGTAAGTTTGCATTTATATCACTGCATCTAACGATTTAGTTAGTCAGGTTGTAATCCGCTCTAGTTCAATTTCAGTCGAAAAGATGGCAAAGAAAGTTGTATCTGTGATCAAGTTGGCACTCCAAGCCGGCAAAGCTAATCCCGCTCCACCTGTAGGTCCTGCACTAGGCCAACATGGCGTCAACATCATGGCGTTTTGCAAGGAATACAACGCGCGTACTCAAGACAAAGCAGGTTTTGTGATCCCTGTAGAAATTTCTGTATTTGAAGATAGAAGTTTTACTTTCATCACAAAAACCCCTCCCGCATCTGTCCTCATCACAAAAGCAGCTGGAATAGATAAAGGCTCAGGAGAGTCTGCAAAAGGTCAAGCAGGTACCATTAATAGAAGTCAACTTGAAGAAATAGCAAAAACCAAATTGCCTGATCTCAATTGCACCAGCATTGAATCTGCAATGAAAGTAATTGAAGGAACTGCCCGTAATATGGGCGTTGCAATTACCGACTAAGGCGAGTGCTGATTCAAGATTGAAGACCTACTCCATCTAAGGGGGAGACCAAGCGTCGAATGAACCCCAAAATTTCATGAAAAAAACTTCCAAAAGGATGACCTCCCTTACACAAAAGGTTGAGGAAAAAATCTATTCCCCTATTGATGCAATCAAGCTAGTAAAAGAAACTGCAACTGCGAAATTCGACGAGACAATCGAAGCTCATGTGAGATTAGGTATAGATCCTAAATACACTGATCAACAATTAAGAACAACTGTTGTGCTTCCAGAGGGCACTGGGCAAAAAGTTCGCATAGCGGTTATAGCAAGAGGCGAAAAAGTAAAAGAAGCAAAAACCGCAGGAGCTGATTTGGTTGGGGAAGAGGAACTTGTTGAAACAATAAACAAGGGAGATATGGACTTTGATTTACTAATTTCTACACCAGACATGATGCCTAAGGTAGCCAAATTAGGACGAGTGCTTGGTCCAAGAGGACTCATGCCGAATCCTAAAGCCGGCACAGTTACAACTGACATAGAAAATGCAATCAAAGAATTCAAGGCCGGAAAACTAGAATTTCGAGCTGATAGAGCAGGAATTGTCCATGTTCGATTTGGGAAAGCAAGCTTCTCTGAAGATGCTCTTCTTGCAAATTTAAAAACCTTACAAGAATCAATAGATCGCAACAAACCTAGCGGTGCAAAAGGACGCTATTGGAAAAGTCTCTTTATTACATCAACAATGGGACCATCTATTGAAGTTGATATCAGTGCTCTTCAAGATTCAAAAGAAGAAGATTAACTTCCCATAATGTAAAGTGGTCTCTTGGTGAAAGCCAAAGGGCATGCGCCCGGCCCAAGACAGTAGGTCATTCCAACTGAAAGATTCTAATTTCTTTCAATGGATATATAAAACCTACCGAGGCATTCGCAAAGATTTCTTCTAATTGGATTGAATCGATAGCGGCCTCGTCTCTTTAATAAAGAGAATCAATGGTCGTGTGTCTAGCTTCTTCCCCCGATTCGATCCAATTACTATGGGCCGCACGCTGGAAAGCAAAAAAGAGATTGTCGAAAAGCTGAAAGTGCTTCTCGATGATGCAGAAATGGCATTAGTTCTTGACTACAAAGGCCTAAGCATTAAAGAAATCTCTGATTTGCGAACTCGTTTGCAAGCAAACAATGGTGTTTGCAAGGTGACTAAAAACACC
>CETG01089044.1_pt1 | contig 20556 bp, 19 predicted proteins | sample 361471 | NCBI WGS metagenome assembly CETG01 (sample SAMEA2622696, study PRJEB7988) | marine metagenome | isolation source: saline water (ENVO:00002010), including | reverse complement strand
GCCTGACTTAAACGAAACGGCCTCCACAAAACCCGGGGCGATTCAGCCAAAGAGCTGGGCCTTCTGGCGATTACGCATATCCAGACGCAGGAAGCCTTTGAACGAGTGCTTGATCGTCGCAGCAGTGAAATCACGTGGAGCGATATGTTCGGAGTGAATCTCCTGAAGTCGTTCCATCGCAGGTTATTTGTGGGAGCGAAGGACGCTGACCTCAGAGTGAATGAAGGTCGTCTGATGGCACCCGGCCGACCTCGTGATGAGTCGCAAGAATGTGGTTGTTGGTGGGCATTACGCACCAGCCTGGGAGGTTGTGACGCCGATGCTGAACCGACTGCAGCAGGTTTATGGCAGTGCAAATGACCCGCGCTCCCAGCTGCTGGCGAGCATGGCTTATCACCATCGACTGGCGTTCGTGCACCCATTCGAGGACGGAAATGGTCGTGTTGTCCGGATGGCAACGCACCTGCAACTGGCGAGAATCGGGTTGGGCTCATCTCTGTGGTCCATCTCACGGGGTCTGGCCCGTAAGCAGGACGAGTATTACGCGCGCCTCAGTGCAGCTGATCAGGGCCGCCGGGGTGACTTGGATGGGCGTGGGCAGTTGACCCAAGCCGGGTTGGTTGAGTTTGTACGCTTCATGCTTTCGGTATGTAAGGACCAGATTCAGTACACGCGTGAGGCTATGGCAATGCCAATCCTGCGCGAACGGCTAGCACGCATTGTCCAATTCGAGCCTCGCTTCATCCGTGCAGGCATCAAGCCTGAGGGCGCGCGTGCGGTATACCTACTGATTATTCAGGGTGAGGTGACGCGCGCCGACTTCAAGGCGTACTTCAATCTGCTCGACAAGACGGCGGCTAATCAGCTCAAGGAACTGCTGCTGCTTGGGGTGGTAGAAGCGCCATCACCCAAGTCTCGTGACCTTTATCCTGGTTTCCCAGTATGGTTCGCTCAACTGCTCTTCCCGGATTTACACCGGCGATCCCGTAGCAGTTTTTTGGGTGAGTGCTTTTTGGCTACCTCAACCGCTTTGCCGCCAGCGGTCTCGCCTGACCCTGCTCGTTGTCCGGTGCCTAGCTGGACAGCAGCTGTTTCCCCGGCCCCGGCAGTGCTCAGCGAGCAGCATCCACTGCCCGATTGGTCTTGGGTGCATGCCGAGCTGCGTCGCTCAGGCGTGCCCCTGGCGCTGCTCTGGCAAGAGTACCGCTGAGCAGCTTGCCGCGGGGCTTTCAGTAAAGCTGGTTCTGCGAGCACTACCGGGCCAGGCAAGGGCAAGCTGGATGCGGTTATGCGTCAGGAACATTGCGCCGGCGAGAACTGTTCGTCGACTACGCCGGCCAGACGGTGACCGTGATCGACCTCCAAAGCGGTGAGATCCGTCAGGCACAGTACCTTCGCCGAGACCACCTGGTCGCAGTAGTTGCCGGATTGGCTAGGCTCCCATGTGCGCGGTTTCGCAGATATGGACTATCTTGAGAAATTGTTCTGCGACAAAGGTGTCATCGGCTCGGCAGTAACGCGCTGTTGTATGCAGTAGCCATGGGAGTGATAGCAGAATGGCAACGCTTGAGTACATTACATACACACCTCACCGCGCTGAAGTAGCGGGAGGCAGTGTTGTTTGGCAGCGTGTGCGAGGAGGTCGTGCTCTATTAGGACTTCCACAATTATTCTGGCGTGACGGAACTCCCTGGAGAGAGGCAAATGTATGGGCACGCGAGCGTGCGACAGCCAAGGGGGTTGATTTAAAGACCATTCAGGCCAACTTACGGCATCTACTTGCGTATGCCCATTTTCTTGAGGCTGAAGAAATCGATTGGCGGCATTTCCCGCAACGAGAAGAGGACCGCTGCTTAGTTCGTTGGCGTGGGGCGTTGGTAAAAGCTCGTGGATATGGAATATCTTCCTCTACGGCATCGCAGCGTATGGCTGCAACAATCCGCTTTTATCGATATGCCGCAGCCAACGGACTTATTAGCAAATCGTCGCCAATGTGGGAAGATAAGTTGGTGGTGTTGCGTACGTTTAATCAGGTTGGTTTTGAGCGCACCATATCCATGGTGAGCACAAATCTATCCATATCGAATCGAACCAGGCATGCCGAGCGGCTTGAGGATGGACTACAGCCAGTCTCTGAAGTGCATATGCAGGAGCTCCTTGCATACACGGCTAAAAATACAAGTAGCGAACTAAACCTTTTGCTGAGTTTGGGGTTTTTTACCGGAGCACGTATTCAAACGCTTGCGGGTTTTCGTGTAAAGACCATCTTGAATGCCGTTGAGGATCCCTGTGCAAGAGGAATCTTTCGCCTGTCTGTCGGGCCGGCTGCAAATCCTCCGGTGCCAACTAAGTTCAGTGTTAATGGACAGATACTCATACCTGAACAGTTGCTCAATACGATCAAAGCATACATTTATAGCGTTCAGCGGCTTCATAGAGAAGCGAAGGCGGATCAAGAGAATAAAGACCTCGTTTTTCTAACTCGGTTTGGTCATGCATATAGCGATAGAGTTTTAGGAAAAAGCCCCGCTATCAATCGTCTAATGGCTGATCTCAGGCGAAAAGCCGTAAAGGATGGGCTGAACTTCATGGCGAACTTCCACTTTCACCAAACGCGCGCAACGTTTGGTACATGGCTTACAACAATAGCTCTTCGTGTAGGGGATCCTATTACTGCAGTCGCTTTCGTGCGAGATGCGATGTTGCATAAGAATGAAAGTACAACTTTTAGATACATAAGATTTATCAGGCAGAGCAAAGTAAAGGCGGAAGTGGCAAATGAATTTACCAGGGCCTTTTCTGGCATAGATATTTTTCAGGAGTAAGTGCGGGTGAGTGATTATCAGCTTCCTGATCTAAAATTCCCGCAGGTTACACTTGGTAGGCATGAAACTCCATGGAGCTTGAAGAGTTTGTTATATTTTGGTTGCAGTGATTTACCTGTGCGCGAGTTTTTGGATTTAGAAATAAAAGGTCAGTTGGGTGAGCCAATTTTTGAAAGAATAGAGCTTGTCAAAAGCATTCATAATGTCATATCTGTAGGTCTAATTAGTGGGCACAGTCAAGCTACGGCGAAAAAGCGCATAAAAGAGGTTCGTAGATTTTTTGCTTGGAGTGAAAGGAGTAATCTTTCTCTGAGTATTTTTGCAGTAAAGGATGCCTATATTAACTATACTGATTATTTGTTGCAGCGGGTACGAGTTGTTGGGGATCTTGGGGAAAGAACTGCTCGTTCTTACTCTGTGGTTTTGGGTGGTTTGCTAGATAAAGTTCTGGGTCGTCGTACCAAGATTGTCGGGATGACGCGTATACGTAAGTTGACGCGTTCGTCGGGCTTTTATGAGGGGCGGTCTGATAAGCAGAATCTAGAAGAAACTTTCGCTTTTGGCTATGCGATTATGGATGTTTGTCTTTCTTTGTCTTTAGATAAAGTTTGGGGGGATATTCCGGTTAGAATAAATTTTCGTGCTGGGACTTTTATTGATTACTGGTGCGGTCGTGTGGCTTCAAAGAAGCAGGTTGAGCCTACAAGTGCTAAACAAAAAGCTTGGCAAAATCATAATTCGAGGGTTTCGGCTAAGGCATTGGAAGTGTTAAATGCAGATCGTTCGCTGCGCACTCGTTATCCTTTGGTGAATCTGAGAGTTCAGGCAGAACTGTTGATGTTTATTGCTCAAACGGGAATGAATCTGGCTCAGGCTCATAGTATGAAAGTTGGAGATTTTCATTACAGTAGCTATTTGGATGGCTACCAAGTGCGGCGTCGTTATAAGGCTCGGCGGCATGGGGATGTAGAGTTTAATATATTTGAAGGCTATCGGGCTCATTTTGAGCGCTACTTGGATTGGCGAAGAGCTATCTTCCCAGATGATTCCGAGGGCTTAATGTTTCCACTTGTTCGAGTTGGCGGTCGGTCGGTGGAGAAAGCGCCCCAGTTTTTCTTGATTAAAAAGATTTGTAGAGATTTGGGGGTTCGCTATTTTGGTCCTGCATCGTTACGCAAAACTCGAATCAATTGGATAATGCGCCGCTCTCGAGATGATGATTTGACTGCAGAGATGGCTCAGCACTCAAAACAAACACTTTTGCGAGTTTATGACCAGCCTAACTTGCAGGTGGCAATGATTGAAATTGCTCAGTTTCATCAAAAAAACGATCCCGCTTTTGCCCCGCCTGGGCCCGGCACCTGTGTTTCGGTGGCTCCACAGGCTGCCCCCTCCACACCTGCAGAGACAACCCAGCCAGACTGTATCAACGCAGCAGGCTGTCTTTTCTGTATGAATAATCGTGACATTGACAGCCAAGATCATGTTTGGTCACTTGCTAGTTTTCGTTATTTGAAAACTTTAGAGTTGGCAAAATTTAGACCATCAGAGCAGAGTAGTTCAATCTTTCCCTCCGCGCTCGCCACAATTAATAGAATAACAGCTAAGTTAAAGTTCTACGAGAATTCTAGCGAGATGCGTTCAATATGGGTTAATGAAGCTCAAGCCCGTGTTATGGAGGAAGCCTACCATCCTATGTGGGATGGGTTTATTCGATTACAAGAAGAGTAATCATGCTTACTAAAGGAAGTTTGAATGAATTTGGGCTTCATATTGACTCGCCATTGGTTAGTACTAGTGCGGTGAATTTCCGGCCGCCGAGTTGGCCGCCTCCAGATGATTGGCCAGTAATAATTGACGGTGCTGGTGTAACGATTAGTCGCTGGGGGGATTCCATTTGGCGTCTTGATCCATGGGCGGGTCGGTCCATTACGCTAAATTTCGGCGATGGTCATGTAACCAATACAGTTAGAGTTGATCAAGAAAATTCTAAATTACTTAGGCTGTTGGCTGGATTACTGATCTGGGGGCCAAATGGTGCGCGTAGCGTTGGTACCTTAACAAACAAATTCTCAATACTCCGCATGTGTGTCGCCTTGTGCTCGCAGAATGGTATTTTGGCCTCCGATCTATCGCGATTTCCTGCCGTGGCCGAACTTCTACCTAGACTTTTGGCGTCGTCAAAGGCAGTACAGGCGATTCTTGTGCTACATGAGGTTTTCAACTACAGCGAGTTTCTCGGATTTACTCTTCTAGACAGTGCTGGGTTGGCTCGCTTGGAAGCTGCCTTGCCTGATCATGAGACCAAACAGACCCCGTATATCCCGCCTCGTATTTGGGTCTATCAGGTTACTAGGTTGCGCGAGTGCTTGGATGACTATCTGAAAAATATGGATAGATTTGAGGCCTGTTATCGATATGCAGTTGATGCTTACGCAAGTAATTCTGGTACTCTGGAGAGTGCGATAGCTAATAGTTATCCAAAGCACCGGAGGCCATTTGTTACTCCAGTTGGCAAGACCTCTGGTGTAACTACAGGATGCAAATTTCATGGTGGTTTCCTAGAAACGGCACGCAGATTTGGAATATATGAGTTGCTTGCTAAGTGGGTAGGGATTCCCTCTAAGGGTTCGCCAATGAGAGGAATAAGGCTTCTCTCATCGTATATGAGCTTGATCTCGCGGGCGGGACTAGCTTATATAATTAATTTTTCATTGATGCGTATTGAGGAAGCATGGAACTTACGTTTAGATTGCCTCATGGTTGAGAATGATGAGAGATTCGGTGAGATTTATGTCCTGCGTAGCAAGACATCTAAAACCGTTAATGATATTGATGCCCGTTGGCCAACGTCGCCCTCTGTTAAAGTCGCGACCGAGGCTATGTCCTCTATTGCAAGGTTAAGGCTAATTTGCGCCCAGGCACATCCTGACTATACAGGTGATGCTGATGAAAATCCTTATCTTATAGATCGATGGTATGAACCTTGGGCGGTCGCTCGGTGCGGTAATCGTGCAGTGCGACCAGATTTTGGCTCGTACTACCAGGAAGTAATCGATGGAAATCCATTGTTATTTGACAGTGATGAGCTCCGAATTACAGCGAAGGACTTGGAGTTGGCTCGATTTATTACCCCATCCTTGGATCCGAACATTTATAAGGTTGGAGACATTTGGCCGTTTGCTTGGCACCAGTTACGGCGGACTGGTGCAGTCAATATGCAGTCATCGGGCTTGGTGTCGGACTCTACCTTGCAATACCTTCTTAAGCATGCAAGTAGAGGGATGAGCCTGTATTACGGGAAAAACTATTCGCGACTGGGAGTAAACAATGAATCACGGCTATTGTATGTGCGAACTATGTACGAGGTTTTAGGTAGGGAGTTTGCACGATTAACTGAGGGGCGTTTTATCTCACCACATGGTGATAAGCGAAAGACCGACATGGTTCAGCTCATCACAGTAAAGGAAGTCAATGAGCTGTCGGTGGCAGCTAAAAAAGGCTTGATTAGCTGTAGGCCCATTCTTCTGGGTTACTGTATGAGCCGTGAAATTTGTCCCTATGGAGGTATTGATTCAGTTGCACAATGCGGGGGCGGTGGCGCATCTCCCTGTGCAGATGTTATTTACGACAAAGAGCGGTTGTCGGATATAAAGAGGCTAGATGCCTTACTTGATTCTCGTTTGATCGCGGCTCCTACTGGCAGCCCACTACGCGAGTCGCTAGAGGCTCAGAAGCGTTCGGTAAGGAATTATCTCAATGTCGTCAGCTGAGAAATCATTTAGGGAGGCGTTCGAGCGGCTGAAGCAGGGGGCGCCGGATCTGCTGCCCAAGAACACACCGGTTAGCCAGAACAATGTAGCCAAAGAGGCTGGGTGTGATCCTTCTGCGCTTCGGAAAAGCCGCTATCCAAGCCTTGTGGCTGAGATTCAGCATTGGATAGCCGAGCATCAGACAGAATCCCCATCATCAGAGAGACAAAAGATGTTGGCGCACCGCAGGCGCAATCGCTCTCTGCGAGACCAGCTCGAATCCTTTAAAGTCGAAAGGGATCAAGCCCTTTCCCTGCTCGTCGAGGCTGACGCAACGATTCTCTACCAGGCAAGAGAGATCGAGTACTTAAAAGGCCGTCTAAGCAGCTTGTTACCAACGGCTAAGACTATGGACATAGTCTCAAGAATTGAGAGGGGGGAGTGAAGCATCCATGGACAACGACCATTTAAGTACAAGGCAAGCATTCGCAAGCGTTTGCTCAGTGTCCATGGCATGACAACGCACAGGTACAGCGAGGTATCACCGCGGCCTCACGACACCGGGCTGGTCACGCTGGTCTCGCAGGATTTGTCCGAGTTCGCGCTGCATGCACGCGCGATCCTCGGCCTGCCGATTCCGGTCATTCGCCAGCTGGGTCCGGCAGCGTCGGCTGTGGTGCTGGTGGAAGGGGAGTCGACTCAGGTGAGCTTCGGTAACCTCGCGGCGGTGCTGGCCGAGCCGGATACCGGGCTGCGTCTGTTCGGCAAGCCTGGCGTCAGCGGACAGCGCCGCATGGGCGTGGCGCTGGCACGAGACGTTTCCATTGATGCGGCTCGGCAGAAGGCACTGCGCGCGGCAGCGGCGGTGAACGTCGAACTCTGAGTACGGCGGAGCCGGCCTTGCGCAGCCTCCTTAGTCTGTTTGCTGCTCGGTCGATGGCGTCGCGTTGATGGTCCAGGCGCGCACGCTTTTCACCCGATTGTCGGCCGCCTGGAGAATCTCCAGGCGATAGTCGCCGATCTGCAGGCAGATGCCGCTGTCGGGGATGTGTTCCAGTGCTTCGGTGATCAGGCCGTTGAGCGTCTTGGGTCCGTCGCAGGGTAGCTGCCAATCCAGCGCTCGGTTCACCTCGCGGATGTAGGCCGCGCCATCGATGACCAGCGTGCCGTCATCCTGAGGATGGATGTCCGGGCTGCGCAAGGCGTCCTGATTGCTGAACTCGCCGACGATCTCTTCGAGAATGTCCTCGAGCGTGACGACGCCGCGGACATCGCCATATTCATCCACGACGATGCCGATCCTTCGCTTCTGTTTCTGGAAGTTCAGCAGCTGGGTCGACAGCGGCGTGTTCTCCGGCACGAAATAGGGTTCGGTGCAGGCAGCGAGCAGGCTCTCCTTGGTCAGCTGATCATGACTGAGCAGGCGAGCAATCTGCCGCATATGGACGATGCCTTCGATCTGATTGATGTCGTTGCGAAAGACCGGCAGGCGGGTGTGTGGGGTGGTGCGCAGCTGGCTGATGATCGCTTCCAGATCATCGTCCAGATCGATGCCGGTGACCTCGTTTCGCGGGATCATGATGTCGTCGACGGTCACCCGCTCCAGATCGAGAATGCCCAGCAGCATGCTCTGGCGGTTCAGCGGCAGGTCACTGCCGGATTCGCGGACCACGCTACGCAATTCCTCGGTGGAAAGACTGTCATTGCCTTTGTTGGACAGGTCTACGCCAAGCAGCCGGAGCAGGCCATTGCTTACCCAGCCGAGCAAGGCGACCAGCGGATAGAGGACCTTCTGCAGCATCAGCAGCGGCAGGCTGACCGGATAGGCGATGATCTCCGGGCGCAATGCGGCCAGGGTCTTGGGTGTGATTTCTCCGAATACCAACAGAACGATGGTCAGGCCGATGGTGGCGATGGCGATGCCGGCTTCCCCCCACAACTGCATGGCGAGCACGGTGGCAATGGAGGAGGCGAGGATGTTGACGAAGTTGTTGCCGACCAGGATGGTGCCCAGCAGGCGGTCTGGATGGGCCAGCAGGCTGCTGGCGCGACGGGCGCCCTTGTGCCCTTCCTTGGCTTGATGCCTCAGTCGATAGCGGTTGAGGCTGAGCATGCCGGTCTCGGAGCTGGAGAAGAACGCCGAGCACAGCAGCAGAAATACCAGTAGGCCGAGCAGAAAGCCGGGATGTAGATCTTCCACGAGTTGGCCTGTTCGTCAGATGTGCAGGATGAATTCGCGGACCAGCTTGCTGCCGAAATACGCCAGCATCAGCAGGCAGAAACCAGCCAGTGTCCAGCGGATCGCCTTATAGCCACGCCAGCCGAGCTGGTGTCGTCCCCACAGCAGCAGCCCGAAAACCACCCAGGCAACCACCGAGAGCAGTGTCTTGTGGACCAGATGCTGAGCGAAAAGATCGTCGAGAAACAGCCAGCCGGACACCAGGGAGGCGGACAGCAGCCCCCAGCCCGCCCATAGAAAACCGAACAGCAAGCTTTCCATGGTCTGCAGGGGAGGGAAGTTACGGATCAGTCCTGACGGGTGCTTGTGCTTGAGATGGTGGTCCTGCAGTAACAGCAGCAAGGCCTGGAACACGGCAATGGTCAGCATGCCGTACGCGAGTATCGAAAGGAGGATGTGCGCCAGTATTCCCGGTTCTTCGGCGATCGCTGGCGCAGTGCCGGATGGCGCGAACTGGGCAAAGAGTACGGTCAGGCAACCCAGGGGAAACAGCAACAGGAGCAGGTTCTCCACCGGCATCCGGTGGAGAGCCAGAAGGATCAGCAGGATCACGGCGGCGGCAATCAGGCTCGAAGCCGTGAAGAAGTCCAGGTGCAGGCCGCTGGGGGAGATGAGCTGGACGAACAGGCTGACGCTATGGGCGAGCAAGGCGAGTACGCCGGCGGCCAGCAGCAGCCGTTTGTCCGGGACCGCACGCTGCGCCAGACGCAGACTTTGGTAACCCGCGGCGCCAGCGTAGAGAACGGCCGCAGCGAGGCTGGGTAGCAGAGGAAGCATAGGTTCCGGTAACGAGCTCGAAAGGTCGTGAGTGTGGCACAAACGTCGGGGGCACAAAAGTCGCGTCGGGGTACGGATCGCCGCAGCTGGCGTCACTGTGTCATACGCAGCAGGGTGCGGCGGGCGCCACATTATCGAAAACCGCGGCGATCGGGGTACCGGCCCGATGCTTCCACCTTCTATAATCGCGCCCTTCAGCACATCCAGCGTGGAATGGCTCATGTTCGAAAACCTAACCGATCGCCTCTCACAAACGCTTCGCCATGTCACGGGCAAGGCCAAGCTGACCGAGGACAACATCAAGGACACCCTGCGTGAGGTGCGGATGGCCCTGCTCGAGGCCGACGTCGCGCTGCCGGTGGTCAAGGAGTTCGTCAATCGGGTCAAGGAGCGCGCGGTCGGCACCGAGGTATCGAAGAGCCTGACGCCGGGGCAGGCGTTCGTGAAGATTGTCCGCGCCGAGCTGGAAGAACTGATGGGCGCCGCCAACGAGGATCTGGCGTTGAATGTCGCGCCGCCGGCGGTGGTGCTCATGGCTGGCCTTCAGGGCGCGGGCAAGACCACGACAGTGGGCAAGCTGGCGCGCTTCCTCAAGGAACGCAAGAAGAAGTCGGTGCTGGTGGTCTCGGCCGACGTCTATCGCCCAGCGGCGATCAAGCAGCTCGAGACGCTGGCGGGCGAAGTCGGCGTGACCTTCTTCCCGTCCGACACCAGCCAGAAGCCGGTGGGTATCGCCCAGGCGGCGATTCGCGAAGCCAAGCTCAAGTTCATCGACGTGGTGCTGGTGGATACCGCGGGTCGTCTGGCAATCGATGCCGAGATGATGGCGGAGATCCAGGCCGTGCACGCCGCGATCAGGCCGGCCGAGACGTTGTTCGTGGTAGACGCCATGACCGGTCAGGACGCGGCGAACACCGCCCGTGCGTTCGGCGATGCGCTGCCGCTGACCGGTGTCGTGCTGACCAAGGTCGATGGCGATGCCCGTGGTGGTGCAGCGCTTTCCGTGCGTCATGTGACCGGCAAGCCGATCAAGTTCCTCGGCATGGGTGAAAAGAGCGACGCGCTGGAGCCCTTCCATCCAGATCGAATCGCTTCCCGCATCCTCGGTATGGGCGACGTGCTCAGCCTCATCGAGCAGGCCGAGCAGACACTGGATCGCGAGAAGGCGGAGAAGCTCACCAAGAAGCTGAAGAAGGGCAAGGGCTTCGATCTCGAAGACTTCCGCGATCAGCTGCAGCAGATGAAAAACATGGGCGGGCTGGGCGGCCTGATGGACAAGCTGCCCTCCATCGGTGGCGTCAACCTGTCACAGATGGGGCATGCCCAGGGCGCGGCGGAGAAGCAGTTCAAGCAGATGGAAGCGATCATCAACTCGATGACGCCAGCCGAGCGGCGCAACCCGGACATCATCAGTGGCTCGCGCAAGCGACGTATTGCCATGGGCTCCGGCACTCAGGTGCAGGACATCGGTCGTCTCATCAAGCAACACAAGCAGATGCAGAAGATGATGAAGAAGGTCACCGGCAAGGGCGGCATGGCCAAGATGATGCGCGGTATGGGCGGCATGTTTCCCGGCGGCGGGATGCCCAAGCTCTAGGTCTGTGGCTGCGATTGCGCAAGGTTGGCGCCAGCGCTGGCGCACGCCCGCGTCCGGCGCGCTGGACGGCTGCGCGTCTCTAGCAAAAGAGTTTGCAAAATCCCCGGCATTCCTTAAAATGTGCGGCCTTTCGGGCCCAGGCCCATTTTAAGTGTGTGCCTTAAGTTAGCACCGACTACAGGAACGATGTTCACATGGTAACTATTCGTCTCGCCCGTGGCGGCTCCAAGAAGCGCCCTTTCTACCACCTGACCGTGACCAACAGCCGCAACCCGCGTGATGGTCGCTTCGTCGAGCGCATCGGTTTCTTCAATCCGATCGCCACTGGTGCGGAAGTGAAGCTCTCTGTCAATCAGGAGCGCGCTGCTTACTGGCTGAGCCAGGGCGCACAGCCGTCTGAGCGCGTTGCTCAGCTGCTGAAGGAAGCTGCCAAGGCCGCTGCCTGAGTCTATGAGCGCAATGTCTGCCCCGAGCGATGATCTGGTCGTCATCGGCAAGATCGTTTCGGTGCATGGCGTGCGCGGTGACGTGAAGGTGTATTCCTTCACCGATCCGATCGACAATCTGCTGGACTATCGTCGCTGGACGCTGAGGCGAGGTGACGAGGTCAAGCAGGTCGAGTTGGTCAAGGGGCGCCTCCAGGGCAAGATCTTGGTGGCTTCGCTGAAAGGACTGACCGATCGCGAGGTGGCGCGTACCTACGCCGACTTCGAGATTTGCGTTCCACGCAGCGAACTGCCCGCGCTGGATGACGGTGAGTACTACTGGTATCAGCTTCAAGGTTTGAAGGTGCTCAATCAGGCCGGGCAGTTGCTTGGTCGGGTCGATCACCTGCTCGAGACCGGAGCCAATGATGTTCTGGTCGTGAAGCCTTGCGCTGGAAGCCTCGATGATCGCGAGCGACTGCTGCCCTATACGGATCACTGCGTCTTGAAGGTCGATCTGGAATCGGGCGAGATGCAGGTCGACTGGGATGCGGACTTCTGAACGGCATGGCCGCATTGCGCGTTGAGGTCATCAGTCTGTTCCCGGGTATGTTCGCAGCCATCAGCGAGTATGGGATTACCAGTCGTGCGGTGAAGCAAGGGTTGTTGCAGTTGAGCTGCTGGAATCCCAGGAGCTACACCGAAGACCGTCATCAGACGGTGGATGACCGCCCATTCGGTGGCGGCCCCGGCATGGTGATGAAGATCAAACCGCTCGAGCTGGCGTTGGCCGATGCCAAACGCGCCGCGGGCGGCAAGGCGAAGGTGATCTACCTTTCGCCGCAAGGGCGTCAGCTGAAACAGGCGGATGTCCGCGAGCTGGCGAATGAGGATGCGTTGATTCTCATCGCCGGTCGCTACGAAGGTATCGACGAGCGTTTCATTGAGGCGCACGTAGACGAGGAATGGTCGATCGGTGACTACGTACTGTCCGGCGGCGAGCTGCCGGCAATGGTGCTGATCGATGCCGTGACCAGGTTGCTTCCGGGCGCTTTGGGTCATGCTGGTTCCGCCGAGGAGGACTCGTTTACCGACGGCCTGCTCGACTGTCCGCATTACACGCGACCTGAGGTGTATGCGGGTAAATGTGTTCCTGAAGTGCTGCTCAGCGGCAACCACGAACACATCCGGCGCTGGCGCTTGCAGCAGTCCCTTGGTCGGACTTGGGAGCGCCGCGCCGATCTTCTGGATAGCCGCTCGCTTTCTGGAGAAGAACAAAAGCTGTTGGCGGAATACATCCGCCAGCGGAACGATAGTTAACGTATCGATGGCAACCCGGTGGGTTGACCTTAGGAGCACACAGCATGACCAACAAGATCATTCAGCAGCTCGAAGCCGAGCAGATGACCAAGGAAATCCCGCCGTTCGCGCCGGGTGACACCGTTATCGTTCAGGTGAAGGTGAAGGAAGGCGAGCGTCAGCGTCTGCAGGCCTTCGAAGGCGTCGTGATCGGCAAGCGTAACCGCGGCCTGAACAGCGCTTTCACCGTTCGCAAGATTTCCAACGGCGTTGGCGTCGAGCGTACCTTCCAGAGCTACAGCCCGATGGTCGACAGCATCAGTGTCAAGCGTCGCGGTGACGTGCGCAAGGCCAAGCTGTACTACCTCCGCGCGCTGTCCGGCAAGGCCGCCCGCATCAAGGAAAAGCTGGTCTAAGACCGCTTTTCCCGCTTCGAAGAAAAGCAGCCTCCGGGCTGCTTTTTGGTTTCTTTAAGCGCACTTTTCTCAGGCCGCAGTCTGCTCGCGGCGAGCGGTAACCGTCGACGGCACTGGCACTGGCTAAGTGGCGTGTGGAAAACTGACGCCTCCCATTCCGTCTCGAAGTCGCCATGCCCGCTCTCGACGATCCCGTTATCGACCGCTACCTCGATGCGCTGTGGCTGGAAAAAGGCCTGGCCGACAACAGCCGGGAAGCCTACCGCAGCGATCTGGCACTGTTTAACGCATGGTTGCATGAGCGCGGGGTCCGGTTGGCGACCGCGGGTCGTGAGGTCATCCTCGATCATCTCGCCTGGCGTCTGGGCAATGGCTACAAGGCGCGTTCCACGGCGCGCTTCCTGTCCGGGTTGCGCGGCTTCTATCGCTACCTGCTGCGCGAGGGCGTCATATCGCTGGATCCGACATTGCGTGTGGATCTGCCGCGCCTTGGGCGTCCCTTGCCCAAGGCGCTGTCTGAGGCCAACGTGGAGGCGCTGCTGGCGGCACCCGATGTCGAGGATCCGCTGGGATTGCGCGACCGGGCGATGCTCGAGGTGCTGTATGCGTGTGGGTTGCGCGTAACCGAACTGATCGGCCTGACGCTGGAGCAGGTCAGCTTGCGTCAGGGCGTGTTACGAACCTTCGGCAAGGGCAACAAGGAGCGCCTGGTACCGCTGGGTGACGAGGCGCTGCATTGGTTGGAGCGCTACCAGCGCGATGCGCGCGGCCTGTTGCTTGTCGGCAAGGCCAGCGATGTGCTGTTTCCCAGTCAGCGTGGCGATCAGATGACGCGGCAGACCTTCTGGCACCGGGTCAAGCTGCACGCAAAGGCGGCCGGAATCGCTACCTCTATCTCGCCGCATACCCTGCGCCACGCATTCGCCACACACCTTCTCAACCATGGTGCGGACTTGCGGACCGTGCAGATGTTGCTCGGGCATAGCGATCTGTCCACCACGCAGATCTATACCCATATCGCCCGCGCCCGGCTTCAGGAGCTGCACGCGGCCCATCATCCACGTGGCTAGCCGGGTCACATGCCTGCCGCCGATCGCGCATCAGTCGATGCGTGCCTCGTTTGCATCAACTGCCGGCAGGCCGGTGGGAGAAGCGGCTAGCAGTTTGAGCGCGATGCCTATGGTAGTCTTTGCCCCTTCCCTTAGATCGCCGCTGCCAGGAGTTTCCATGGGCGTGATTCGTTTGTTCGCTGCCGCCTCTATCGGCCTGGCCAGCACTCTTGCCACTGCTGCCGACCCTGATCAGGCGATTCGCCAGGCGTTGCAGAAAATTCAGCCGGACATGCCGATCGAGGCCGTAGCGGAAAGTCCGATGCCGGGTGTCTATCAGGTTCAGCTGGAAGGCGGGCGCCAGCTCTATGCTAGCCCGGACGGGCAATTCGTGATTCAGGGCTATCTCTATCAGTTCCAGAATGGTCAGGCTGTCAATCTCACCGAGTTGGCGCAGAGCAAGTCGGTGGCCAAGCAGATCAACTCGATCCCGCAAAGCGAGATGGTGGTGTTTTCGCCAAAGGAGCCGAAGACCCATATCACCGTGTTCACCGATACCGACTGCGGCTACTGCCAGAAGCTGCACAGCGAAGTGCCGCAGCTGAACCGCCTCGGCGTCGAGGTGCGCTATGTGGCCTTTCCGCGCCAAGGCATGGGTAGCCATGGTGCCAATACGCTGACCAGTGTGTGGTGTGCCAAGGATCGCCAGGATGCGATGAACAAGGCCAAGGCCCGTGAGGAGCTGCCGGCAGCCAGTTGCGAGACGCCGATCGCCAAGCAGTATCAGCTCGGCCAGATGATCGGCGTGCAGGGCACTCCCGCCATTATTCTCGCCAATGGGCAGATGATCCCGGGCTATCAGCCGGCTGCGCAGTTGGCAGACCTAGCACTCAAGGCGGAGTAAGTCTGGCCGGCGGTCCGAATGTGCTGCCTCGACCGGGGAGGGCAGGAACTGGACGGCGTGCCGCGTTCAAAGCTTGAGGGCTCTGAACGAGGTCGTCGTGATGAAGCTGAAAGGTTCCTGTCATTGCCAGGCTGTGCGATTCACCCTTGAGTCGGCGCAGCCATATCCGTTCATGCGCTGTTACTGCTCGATCTGCCGCAAGACTGCGGGCGGGGGCGGCTATGCCATCAATCTGGGTGGCGACTATCGAACCCTGACGGTCGAAGGGCGCGAGCATCTGGGTGTCTACCAGGCGCGTCTCGTCGATGCCGAAAGCGGAGAGGTCAAGGTCAGTGACGGTCGCCGACACTTCTGTCGAATCTGCGCCAGTGCGCTGTGGTTGTGGGATCCGAACTGGCCGGATCTGGTCCATCCTTTCGCTTCGGCGATCGATAGCGATCTGCCCGTGCCGCCCGAGCATACGCATCTCATGCTCGGCTCCAAGGCTGGCTGGGTGGAGCCGCAGATACAGACGCAGGATCGCTGTTACGCCGAGTACCCTGATGAATCGCTTGCGCAATGGCATCAACGGCTCGGGCTCGGCGGGTCGGCGCCTTAGCCGCGCGGCCGCGGCCGATTGACTAACGGCGGCTCCCTTCGTAATGTGCGACTCTTTTGTCGACCGGCAGGTCCGGTCGTTTCGCTGTGAATGGGGAGTTCAGCTTGAAACCGGTGAAAGTTGGCATCTGTGGGCTGGGGACCGTCGGTGGCGGTACCTTCAACGTGCTCAAACGCAACGCCGAGGAGATTGCCCGCCGTGCCGGGCGCGGAATCGAGGTTGCGCAGATTGCCACCCGGCATCCGAACCCCAAGTGCGACACTGGCGCAACATCTATTACCGCCGACGTCCTCGACGTCGTGAACAACCCCGAAATCGATATTGTCGTCGAGCTCATCGGTGGTTATACCCTTGCCAAGGAGCTGGTACTGCAAGCCATCGAGAACGGCAAGCACGTCGTCACGGCTAACAAGGCACTCATCGCGGTGCATGGCAACGAGATATTTGCCAAGGCGCGCGAGAAGGGTGTCATCGTTGCCTTCGAGGCGTCCGTCGCGGGTGGGATTCCGGTAATCAAGGCCATTCGCGAGGGGCTGGCCGGCAATCGAATCAACTGGCTGGCCGGCATCATCAATGGCACGGGCAACTTCATCCTCACCGAGATGCGCGAGAAGGGACGCACCTTCGAAGACGTGCTCAAAGAAGCCCAGGAGCTCGGCTACGCGGAGGCCGACCCGACCTTCGACGTAGAAGGCATCGACGCGGCGCACAAGCTGACGATCCTGGCCTCCATCGCTTTCGGAATTCCGCTGCAGTTCGACAAGGCCTATACCGAAGGTATTGCGCGCCTGACCACGGCCGATGTGAACTATGCCGAGGCGCTGGGTTATCGCATCAAGCATCTGGGCGTGGCCCGACGCACCGATAGCGGCATCGAGTTGCGCGTCCATCCCACGCTCATTCCGGCCGATCGCCTGATCGCCAACGTCAACGGGGTGATGAACGCCGTGATGGTCAACGGCGATGCGGTTGGCAGCACACTCTACTACGGTGCCGGCGCCGGAATGGAGCCGACTGCTTCGGCAGTGGTGGCCGATCTGGTGGACGTCGCACGGGCGCTGACGACCGATCCGAACAACCGCGTGCCGCACCTGGCGTTCCAGCCTGATTCGCTGTCCGACCACCCGATTCTGCCGATCAGCGCCTGTGAAAGTGCCTACTACCTGCGCATCCAGGCCAAGGACCATCCGGGTGTTCTCGCTCAGGTGGCGACCATCCTCTCCGAGCGTGGCATCAATATCGAGTCGATCATGCAAAAGGAGGCCGAGGTTCAGGATGGCCTGGTTCCGGTCATACTCGTTACCCATCGAGTGGTCGAGCAGCGTATCGACGACGCCATCGCGGCGCTGGAAGCGCTCGAGGACGTGGTCGGGCAGGTCGTGCGTATCCGTGTCGAACAGCTGAACTAATCCGGCATCGGCGGGCCGGCGCAGGTGGTTTGCCTGCCCGTCGCCCGCAGCCAACACCGAAGGTTTGAATCATGCGTTACATCAGCACCCGTGGCCAAGCGCCGGCCCTGAACTTCGAAGACGTCCTGCTGGCGGGTCTGGCCACCGATGGTGGTCTCTATGTTCCGGAGAACCTGCCGCGGTTCACCGTCGAGGAAATCGCCTCCTGGGCTGGCCTGCCGTATCACGAGCTGGCCTTCCGGGTCATGCGCCCGTTCGTGGCTGGGAGCATTCCAGATGCGGACTTCAAGCGAATCCTCGAGGAAACCTACGGCGTCTTCGCCCATGGTGCCATCGCCCCGCTGCGCCAGCTGAACGGCAATGAGTGGGTGCTCGAACTGTTCCATGGCCCGACCCTGGCGTTCAAGGACTTCGCCCTGCAGCTGCTCGGCCGCCTGCTCGACTACGTGCTGGCCAAGCGTGGCGAGCGCGTGGTGATCATGGGCGCCACCTCGGGTGATACCGGCTCGGCGGCCATCGAAGGCTGCCGCCGTTGCGAGAACGTCGACATCTTCATCCTGCACCCGCACCAGCGCGTGTCGGAAGTGCAGCGCCGGCAGATGACCACCATCCTCGGCGACAACATTCACAACATCGCCATCGAAGGTAACTTCGATGACTGCCAGGAGATGGTCAAGGCCAGCTTCGCCGATCAGGGGTTCCTCAAGGGCACCCGTCTGGTAGCGGTCAACTCGATCAACTGGGCGCGGATCATGGCCCAGATCGTCTACTACTTCCATGCCGCGCTGCAGCTGGGCGGTCCGGCGCGTTCGGTGGCCTTCTCGGTGCCGACCGGCAACTTCGGCGACATCTTTGCCGGTTACCTGGCGCGCAATATGGGGCTCCCGATCAATCAGCTGATCGTCGCCACCAACCGCAACGACATCCTGCATCGCTTCATGAGCGGCAACCGCTACGACAAGGACACCCTGCACCCGTCGCTGTCGCCTTCGATGGACATCATGGTGTCGTCGAACTTCGAGCGTTTGCTCTTCGACCTGCACGGACGTAACGGCAAGGCCGTGGCGGATCTGCTCGATGGCTTCCGTGCCAGCGGCAAGCTGTCGGTTGAGGAGGATCGCTGGACCGAAGCACGCCGGCTCTTCGACTCGCTGGCCGTGGACGACGAACAAACCTGTGCGACCATCGCCCAGGTGTTCAAGGAAACCGGCGAGGTACTCGATCCGCATACTGCCATCGGCGTGCATGCGGCCCGTGAATGCCGTCGTAGCCTGAACATCCCGATGGTGACCCTCGGCACTGCGCATCCGGTGAAATTCCCTGATGCAGTGGAGAAGGCGGGCATAGGTCGGGCGCTTGCGTTGCCGACGCACCTTGCCGATCTGTTCGAGCGCAGCGAGCGTTGCACGGTGTTGCCGAACGAGCTCAAAGCGGTGCAGGCCTTCGTCGGCCAGCACGGCAACCGCGGCAAGCCGCTCTAAGCTGCGGTCAAACGAAAAAGGCCAGTCATGCGACTGGCCTTTTTCGTTCTGGCGTGGAGGCGGTGAGACAGAGCGTCGCCTCGGCTCCTCGGGCTGGCTCTGCTATTCGTCGAACTCTTCCCAGCCGCCCATTTCCTTCCAGCGGTTGACGATGCCGCAGAACAGTTCAGCGGTCTTCTCGGTGTCGTAGCGGGCCGAGTGGGCTTCACGGCCGTCGAAATCGATGCCCGCCGCCTGACAGGCCTTGGCCAGCACGGTCTGCCCATAGGCGAGGCCGGCGAGGGTCGCGGTATCGAAGCTGGAGAAGGGGTGGAACGGGTTGCGCTTGATCTCGCAGCGGGCGATGGCCGCGTTGAGAAAGCCCAGGTCGAAGCTGCTGTTGTGCCCGACCAGGATCGCGCGTTTGCAGCCTGCCGATTTCACTGCCTTGCGCACGCTGCGGCAGATGTCCGTCATCGCCTGCAGCTCGGGGACGGCCATGCGCAGTGGGTGGTCGAGCTTGATGCCGGTGAATTCCAGCGCGGCAGGCTCGATGTTGGCGCCGGCGAAGGGCTCGACGCGATAGAACAGCGTGTCCTGCGGGTAGAGCAGACCTTGTTCGTCCATGCCGATGGTCACGGCGGCGATTTCAAGCAGGGCATCGGTCGCGCTGTTGAAACCACCGCATTCGACATCGATCACCACCGGAAGAAAGCCACGGAAGCGCCGAGCCATGGGCGAGCGGGGCTTGCCGGGCAGGTGTTCTTCGAGTTCGTCTTCGAACTGCTCCTCACTCATGCGTTCGTCTCCAGGCGCCAGTGCAGGCGTTCGCCGGCTCGCAACGGTATGACGAGCTGCTCGCCGAACGGCAGGCTGGTCGGGACCTCCCACTCCTCGCGTACCAGCGTGATCTGGTCGGTATTGCGCGGCAGGCCATAGAAATCAGGACCGAAGTGGCTGGCAAAGGGTTCCAGCTTGACCAGCGCCTGACGCTGCTCGAAGGCTTCGGCGTACAGCTCGATGGCGGCATGGGCGGTGTAGCAGCCGGCACAGCCGCAAGCGGCTTCCTTGGCATGCTGGGCATGGGGCGCCGAGTCGGTACCCAGGAAGAACTTCGGGTTGCCGCTGGTGGCAGCGTCCAGCAGGGCTTCCTGATGCAGGTTGCGCTTGAGCACCGGTAGGCAGAACAGGTGTGGGCGAATGCCACCGACCAGCATGTGGTTGCGGTTGTACAGCAAATGATGGGCGGTAATGGTGGCGCCGACATTGGCTCCAGCTGCCTGGACGAACTGCACCGCGTCACGGGTGGTGATGTGTTCGAAGACTACCCGCAGCGTTGGGAACTTCGCGGTGACCCGGCTCAGCTGCTCGTCGATGAAGTACTTCTCTCGATCGAAAATATCGATCTCGCCGCGCGTGACCTCTCCGTGAACCAACAGCGGCATGCCGACTTCGGCCATGGTTTCCAGCACGTCGAAGATGTTGTCGATGGCGGTCACGCCGGAGGCCGAGTTGGTAGTGGCGCCGGCCGGGTAGAGTTTGACCGCATGGACGAAGCCGCTGGCCTTGGCGCGACGGATGTCGTCCGGCGTAGTGCTGTCGGTGAGGTAGAGCACCATGAGCGGCTCGAAACGGCTGCCGGCGGGGCGAGCGGCCAGAATGCGCTGACGGTAGGCCTCTGCCTCATCGGCGGTACGTACCGGTGGCACCAGGTTCGGCATGATGATGGCGCGGGCGAACTGGCGCGCAACGTCCGTGACGGTATGCGGCAGGACGGCGCCGTCACGCAGGTGAATGTGCCAGTCA
>CETG01052106.1_pt1 | contig 20568 bp, 31 predicted proteins | sample 361471 | NCBI WGS metagenome assembly CETG01 (sample SAMEA2622696, study PRJEB7988) | marine metagenome | isolation source: saline water (ENVO:00002010), including | reverse complement strand
GGAAACCTTGGATACAAAATTCAACTAAAAGAAGGATATTTCCCTGTATCTCCAAATGACACAGCTCAAGACATGAGATCTGAAATGCTGCTTTTAATGGGTGAGTTAGGTATACCTATAGAAAAACATCATCATGAGGTTGCTGGAGCTGGCCAACATGAATTAGGAATGAAATTTGCACCCCTAATAAATGCTGCTGACAATGTAATGATATATAAATACATCGTTAGGAATGTAGCCAAAAAATACGGCAAAACAGCCACTTTTATGCCTAAACCCGTTTTCAATGACAATGGAACAGGTATGCATGTTCACCAAAGCTTATGGAAAGGTGGGCAACCTTTATTTTATGGAGAAGGAACTTATGCAAATCTGTCTCAAACTGCTAAGTGGTACATAGGCGGAATACTTAAACATGCGCCATCTTTCCTTGCTTTTACTAATCCAACAACTAATAGTTATAAACGACTAGTCCCAGGTTTCGAAGCCCCCGTAAATCTGGTTTACTCACAAGGGAATAGATCAGCTGCAGTAAGAATCCCTTTAACTGGACCAAGTCCAAAAGCAAAGAGACTTGAATTCCGTTCAGGTGATGCCTTAGCAAACCCATACATCGCTTTTTCAGCTATGATGATGGCCGGAATTGATGGGATTAAGAATCAGATAGACCCTGGAGATGGAGTTGATGTTGATCTTTTTGAACTACCAGCTGAAGAGTTATCCAAAATCGATACAGTTCCCTCATCTTTAAATGGTGCATTAGATGCATTGAAAAGTGACAACAAATATCTAACTGAAGGAGGGGTATTCACGGAAGATTTTATTGACAACTGGATAGATCTAAAATATGAGGAGGTTCAACAGCTTAGACAAAGACCCCATCCACATGAATTCACTATGTACTACGACGCATAAATTCTGGTTAAATACACAATCAATTCAACTCGAAAAAGGTCTATGAGCCAATTGTGCATAGACCTTAAATTTTATCTGGTACATTCGTCACTAATCAATCAAATCTGTTAGATAATAAGAAAAGTATTTAATGGTTTATGGCCTCGCCAAACCTCAAAAAGATTGCATATCACACACTTCAACAAGGGAAAACACTTGCCGGCTTGGCTCATAAGGAGTTGAGCACAAAATTAATGGAAGTTTTTGCACCTGATGCTGCACCAGATAGATTTCCAATCGATAAGGATCTCATTAAAGAAGTTAGACGCTCAATGGAAAAATTAGAAAAAATTGATTGGGAAGAAGCTGAGGAAGGAATTTATCCTCAATCACAACTTTTCGATGCTCCCTGGTTTGAATGGGCAAAAAAATACCCACTTGTTTGGATGGATATGCCCCTAACTTGGGAAAGACGTAAAAAAAATAAAACTAGAGAGATCCCAAGAGGTATCAATGAAAAGGACTACCCAAATTATTATTTACAGAATTTTCATCACCAAACTGATGGATACTTAAGTGAACATTCTGCAGAAATTTATGACTTACAAGTTGAGATACTTTTTAATGGCACAGCTGATGCTATGAGAAGAAGAGTTTTAGCTCCGCTCAAAAGAGGTTTAAAAAAATACTTATCCCAAAAAACAAAAACAGCAAAAGTTTTAGATATTGCTACGGGCACAGGGAGAACATTGCAGCAAATACAAAGTGCTATTCCAGAAGTAGAACTTCATGGACTTGATCTGTCTGGCTCATATTTAAAACAAGCTAGTAAGTATTTAAGTTCAAGAAGTGGAGATATTGTTCAACTGACAAAAGCTAATGCCGAAAATGTTCCTTTTCCCTCTAATAATTTTCAGGGATTAACTTGTGTATTTCTACTTCACGAACTCCCCAGAGAAGCTCGGCAAAATGTTATCAATGAATGTTTTAGATTGTTAGAGCCAGGTGGAACTTTTGTTCTTGCAGACTCTATTCAAATAGAAGATTCACCTGGATTTACACCAATAATGGAAAACTTCCACAAAATTTTCCATGAGCCTTATTACAGAGACTATATTGTCGATGATATAAATCTAAGACTAAAAGAAAGTGGTTTTACAACAATAACTTCTGAATCACACTTCATGACTAAAGTGTGGAAAGCAAACAAACCAGTTTAAAATTTAAAAATTCATTTCTACAAATCCCAATCTATTGAACAGCTATCCATATTTATTATGAACCAGGGGAAATCTATTTGGACAAAAAAAACAATTTCACTTGCTAGAGAGCTTCATGATGAAATAACTATTGACAATTACTCATGGCACAAATTTAGAAGTAATAACAAGAGAAGAAGTGCTGAATTAATCATGTCTGCAATTTCACAATTAATCAACAATGGAGATGAAGCAGAAATAGAGGAATTACTTAAGCAAGCAATTTTGTGGCTAAAAAAAGAAATAAAGGATAGTGGATGTATAAATCATTAAAGTCTTATTTCTTTAGAGAAAGTTGAAGTCTATTGCCTTTCTTACTCCATCTGACATCATCAAAACATTGATGAATTAAATATATTCCTCTTCCACTATTCGCATCAATTCTAAAAGGTAGAGATCCTATTCTTTTATTTTCAACTATACCAATTCCTTCATCTTGTATTTGCCAAATAAACCAATTAGGAGTAATGATTCTTCTAACACGAATAATCTTATTCGGGTTAGATTGATTCCCATGAACTGCAGCGTTAACAAGGGCTTCATTTAACCCCAATTCAATCCTCTTTGAAGTTTCAGTACAAATCACAGGCTCTAAAAGAGTTTTTATAAATGGCGCTAGTTTTAAAGTAGTGGGATGAATAAACACAGCCCATTCAGATGAAGCCTTCACAGTTAATCAAAACATTTTTTGAAAATTGATACTTGAACTCAGAAAAAGCTTAAACGTATAAAAATCTCTTTTAAATTTAAGCTATTAAAACTATATTATGAAAAAAAATTAAACAATACTCATTAAATAGCTAGCGCCTAGCTAGTAATGCAGGATGATTAAGTAAAGAATCCATAAGGCGAACCCCTCTTAGTTGGTTAACTAATGGCATATGCCCATTAGGTGCATCAATTGTCCAATTAAATGCTTTTGGATACCTTGTCCATACCCCCTCATTTTTCCAACCAATACGAGGCCACAATTTGTCATACCTTCCTCCAAGTGAATCTAATATTTTGGCTTGAACTGTAAATCCAAATTTCCCTTTAGAATAAATAAACCATAATTTATCTAAAGTCGCTAAATCAATACCAGAGATTGATTTAGCCTCAGAGAAATAAACATATCCTCGTTTTACAGCCTTTTCTCCAGCAAGCTCTCTTAATTTTGCACTAGTAAAGCGATCTGCATCTTCATATTGTTCAGTTAATAAATATTCTTGTAAAGAGGAATAATCAAGACCAGCTTCTGATGGTGCATCAAACCAAGCCAAATTTTCACAATCAAGATTATTTCTTATGAAATTTTTATCAGTTTTGTGAATTAACTGGAGGATATAACCAGGAGCCCAATCACAAATATCAGAATCAAAGCAAGACATTAAAGAAGATCCAAGGCCAAGAAGGTCTTCAACTCGTTTTTCTAAGTCAGGTAAAAGACTAAGTCGCTTCCTTTCTGAAGCCTCTTTAAAAGACTCCAAAAACTCTTTTATACTGATTTTATTGGGATACAGTTTGTCTTCAGTCATGATTTAACTGACGGCCTAGAATGACCAGGGAACTAATACTATGTCAGAGAAACCTACCAATTCAAGCTATAACGTAACGGATTTTCGGAATTTAACGAGCCCCATTGTTGATGTAAGAAGTCCAACCGAATTTTCCAAAGGTCACATACCAGGAGCGATAAATATACCTTTGTTTTCTGATAGTGAAAGAGAATTGATAGGGAAAAGCTATAAAAAAGAAGGTCGCCTAAAAGCAATATTTAATGGTCTGAGAATCACCTTGCCGAATACCTCGAAAATAGTTGATTTAATAACACAAATACTATCTAAAGAAAAGGACTCAGATAAATCATTGAGAATTTATTGCTGGCGTGGCGGCATGAGATCACAAGCTTTTGCTTGGCTTGCACAAACAATTGGTGTAAAGGCTTCTCTATTGAAAGATGGATATAAAAGTTACAGAAATTGGGTTTTAAAACAATTTGAGAAAGAATTACCAATTAGACTTTTAGGTGGGAAGACAGGAACTGGGAAAACAGATATTCTCAAACAAATTACCTCAAACAATATATTTGTAATTGATTTAGAAGGAATAGCAAATCATAGAGGCAGTAGTTTTGGTTCGCTTGGAATGAAAAAACAACCAACAACTCAGCAGTTTGAAAATATACTCGCGGATCATCTTGAAATTTTTTTCAAAAGCACAGCCAGGGAAATATGGTTAGAAGCTGAGAGCTCTAACTTAGGAAAATGTCGTATACCTAATGAGTTATATAAACAAATGAAAAGTGCTCATGTTTTAGAAATCATAAGAACGAAAAATGAAAGAGTTGAAAATTTAGTCAATATTTACAGCCAAAACACTCAAACCGAATTAAAAGATGCTGTAATGAGAATTAGCAAAAGATTAGGGCCATTAAGAACTAAAGAGGCACTGATTGCAATTGAACAAAAAGAATGGTCAAACGCCTGTCTTGCAATGCTTGATTACTATGATAGATGTTATGATTTCGAACTTAGAAAAACATCAAATTTAAATCGTATTGATCTTAGTGGTCTAAGTCTTAAACTATCTTTAAAAAAAATATCAAACTCGAAGCTTACTCCATTATAGTTTTATATAAGAAAATATTTTTTTATTAAATTTAATTAGGAATGACCAACATCGTCAAGAAAGTAGCAATTCAATTTATAAAGGGTGAAGATGAAAAAGAGCATCCAGAAATCCGTTTATTTAGAAATAATGATGGGAGAAAAGGTCAAGCAATATATAAATTCAATAAGCTTTCTAGCATTAGGATGCAAAATTTTAAATCAATCCAAAAGATGTACCTAATCGACGAAGAAGGTGAACTTTCAACAAGAAAAATAAATCTATCTATTTCAGAGAGTTATATAAAAGAGGTCAAGTCTACATATAGCTGGAATTCAGAAAAAGAGTTTGAAAGATTTATGCGTTTTGCACAAAGGTATTATAATTCCATTTTGAAATAAAAAAGAATAAATAAATTGAAACCATCTTCTTTGCTATCAATAACAGTATTAATTATTTCTTTCGTAATTTTGTGGAGTTTAAAAGAAATATTTATCCTATTATTTGCTTCAATAATTATAGCAATGGCTCTTTGCACAATCACTGGGAAAATATACAATGTACTTTCAACTCCTAGATGGGCTTCTCTTGCCATAACACTTATATCTATAATAGTTATTTCAAGTATTTCAGTAGTAATAATAATTCCTCAATTTACGAGTGAATTTCAGGAGCTAATCAACCAAATACCTTCAGCTGTTGGTAAACTTTGGGAACTATTATTAAATACTTTCTATAACACAGTAGAGATTATTTATAAAGACAATATTCCTGATCTAGTAGATAGGTCTCTAATAAATGAAAAGCTAAGTATATTTCCAGACAGCTCAACTCTTGCTAATGGTGTAACAGAAAGTATCACAAAATTAATCAATCTAGCAAGCAATGTTGGGATAGGAATACTTCAATTAATCTTTATAATCTCAGTTAGTTTAATGATAACAATACAGCCAAACGCTTATAGAGAGGTTGCTATTTTATTAGTTCCTTCATTCTATAGAAGACGTGCTCGATCGATATTATTAAAATGTGGGAATGCATTAAGCAGTTGGATGTCAGGTGTTGTTCTTAGTTCAATATGTGTAGCAATACTTGCTTCTATTGGGCTTTATTTATTAGGAATAAAATTAGTGATAGCAAATGCATTAATTGCAGGAGTACTAAATGTTATACCAAATGTAGGACCAACGATAAGTACTATTTTCCCAATGTCTGTTGCATTACTTGATACTCCTTGGAAATCAATAGCTGTTCTAGGTTTATATATTGTAATCCAAAATATCGAGAGTTATATAATAACTCCTTCAATAATGCAAAAACAAGTTAAATTGCTGCCTGGTCTTACTATTACTGCTCAATTTATATTTACAATTATTTTTGGACCATTGGGGTTGCTTTTAGCTATTCCAATGGCTGTTGTAATACAAGTTTTTGTCAAAGAAATAATTATTCATGACATCCTGGAAAAAAAGAATATTTCAACTTAAAAAACCAATGGAGAATGCAACCTTATGTATCCCAAGGGTCAACACAAGTTGAAATATTTTTTCAGAAAAATCAGATCTTACTGATTTACTCAAATCCATCCAATCACACCACATTGAATTGAATAGCCATGCTTGTGATTGACTTTTAGGTTCATCATCAATTAATTTAATTTGATAGGGTTTTAAATCTTTCCATTTCTTATACTGTGTTTTCCATGTTTCATCACTCATTAGTTGAAATAGTCTCATAAAATACATATTGTTATTAATTTATTTTTGTGCAACCTAATAAATACAATTTAATAAAAAGAAGTTTAAAATTTTATTTTAAGAGTATTCACGTAAATTAATTTCTATAAAAAATAGAAGCTATGTTATTAATCATCAAACTCGGGTTTAGGCTTCTTTTTAACTTTTCCAGAAAGTAATTGATGAAGAGCATCTAAAGAGTTATATACCTCTTTTAGCTCAGAAAGTTCTGGTAATAAACCATATTGACCTAGCATTTGATCCAAATCTCGAAGTTCTTGTCGTATATAACGCAAATGGGAGCTAACTTCCTCTCTCTTACTGGTAGACATTATGAAGTTGATTAAATTGCTACTATTTTTTAATTTTAACTCAAGATTAGTATATTATAAAGAAGAGATTGAAAAATGTTTATAAATCCAAGACCTTTGAAAAGTATTTTAAGCTATTTAAATACTTATAATATATTTAAATTAATCATTACTTAAAGAAAAAGAACACTGTAAACTCTATAAAAATAATAGAATTTCAATTAAATGCTAAGCTCATCAATGAAATCTGTTTTGTAAAAAAATAAGAAAAATATTGTGTAATGGCTTAAATGCCGCTAAATATATATTATGGATCCACAAAAAAGAAAAGACCTTAATCTGAAGCTTGGAAATTTAATCCTAGCTATATTTCTTGCTACTGTTCCTACAGCAATAACATATGGAACTCTTAGCATACATGGACTGAATATTTGCAGAAACCTAAGTACAAAAGTAGAAAATTCAAAAGATATACAAGAGATATGTGATAAAACAGCTTGGGATACTACAAAAAGTTATATTATTTTGGTTGGCTTTTTTATAACAATACCAACATGGATGTGGTTTTATTTATCAATGAAGAAAAAAGATATGACTAAGAATTAATTATTTTTATATCATTAAGATGATAAAAAACTTGAGAAAGGAAATCCTAGGTTTTTATTTTTCCCTGGTCTTATAGATTGCTTATTATTAGAACTAGACTGATTTTTTATATTTGTATCTTTAATAAATTTAGTATTAAAATTGCTGAATTTGTTTACTAAAATTTCTTGAATAAGATAATCAGCAGATAACATTCCAGGACCTAAAAGTATAATTGAGACAGCCGATGCGAAGTAAAGAGCTAACAACTCAATAAGGTAGATATTAAAACCTGATGTTACTAGCGCATGATAAATAGCAACAGTCATTGTACCTAGTATTGCTATGGCTCCCAATCTAGTTCCAAGACCAATGATGATCAACCAGCTTCCTACAATTTCCGAAAAAGCAGCTAAATACGAAAGTGTTACCGGGAAAGGTAAATGAAGAGGACGAACAAAAGCATCAGCAAAATTATTTATATCATTTAACTTTTCAAAACCGTGATGGATTAGCAAAGCCCCTGTGAAGACACGAAGAACAAGGATTGCAAAATCTTTAAATATAGATTTATAAAAAATAGAACTGAACAATTTGAAAATAAATAATTCTTAGAACTTTAGTTGTACCAATGCATGAAGCGTGGAAAACGGTTACGAGAAACAACATTTATAAGTATTAATACTTATAAATGTTCGCGATTAATTTGATTTCAAGAAGAAGTCTAAAATTCCAAATGATGTAATTTTTGCAGACAGAGCAAAAACTACCTCCACAACAAGCAGAACTGACAAATGTTAATTCAACGTTGAGGTGAAAAGTAAAAAAAAATTACTACAAAAAGTATTATTTCTCACTGAAAGAGTCATCGCAAAGGATTAATATTTGATTTAAATATTTATCTCAGTCGTGAGTACATCACTACTTACCGCAACTGCAGCTGTAGGAATAATTATAGTTGCAGTGCCTGCTTTGATTGCAGCACTTAATTAGCAATTAAAAACACTCCTATTAACTATAAGTATTTAAAGTGGCAAATATGTCTTACTCATTATTCATTGAATTACCGGCGATCCATCCACTTGTCCAGCAGTGTTGAAAATTAAAACCACCAGTAATTCCATCAATATCTAAAACCTCTCCAGCAAAGAACAAACCCTTGCAAATCTTGCTTTCCATAGTTTTAAAATTAATTTCTTTCAGTGAGATGCCACCTGCGGTAACAAATTCCTCACCAAAAGGACCTCTACTCTTAATGACATAACTATTATTCGTTAAACATCTAACAATAGCTTCTTTATAAGATTTAGATAAGTCAGACCATCTCAATTCATTATGAATATTTTCAGAGAGAAGAAGAGCTTTCCATAACCGATTTGGTAAAGAATTGAAAGGTTTATTTTTTATAATAAGTTTTTTACAATTGTCTATTTTGAATAAATTAATTTTAGATCTAACTTCATCCTCGCTCATATTTAGCCAATTTATTTTCAACTCACCTTTATAGTTGTTCGCATGAAGAATTCTTGCAGCGAAAGCAGAGAGTTTCAATATAGATGGTCCACTAAACCCTTTATGGGTTATTAAAATTGAACCCGACTCACAAAATTTCTTTTTATTAACTATCAATTTTAATTGTGCAGTTAAAGCTATCCCTGAACAAGATTTCAGATAATTATTTACTGTACAAAAAGAAAATAGTGAAGGAACAGGGGTAACAATTGAATGGCCAAGGCTTTCTGCCAATTTACGTCCGCTTGGATGACCTCCTGTACAAATCAGGACTTTTCTTGCACGTAACCAATGATTTCCTCTAACTAATAAATTAAAACATTTGTTTGAAATATTTATTTGTTTTACATGGGAGTTTGTGAATACTTTTACCCCAGAATTTCTTGCTACTTCAGATAAACAATTTATTACATCACTAGAAGAATTTGATTTAGGAAACACTCGACCGTCTTGCTCAACTTTTAGGTTTAGGCCTCTCTCCTCAAACCATGAAATCGCTTCAGAGTTTGAAAAACGACTAAATAATCCTAAAAGTTGTTTTTCTCCTCGAGGATAATTATTTACTAGATTAGATATTTCAAAACATGCATTAGTAATATTACAACGACCACCTCCACTAATCCTCACTTTTTCAAGTACTTTTGAAGTCCCTTCTAAAATAACAACAGAGTTAAGTCCATTATTAATGGCAGTAACAGCTCCCATAAAACCAGAGGCTCCGCCTCCTATTACAACAAGGTCTGAAACCATTAGATACCAAATATCTAACAGATCAAATTTTAATAATTAATAGTGAATTTATTTATTTATTTATATTTTATTTAGCTCATAGCTAATTAGAGCATCAAAAACAAATAATATTCGATTTATCCTCAAATAAATCAAACAAATTGTCTTGATACCCAGTTCAAAAAATATTTTAGAACTTTTATGTTGTATCTTCTTGACAAATTAAAAAAATAAATATGGCAGGACCAAAAAGAGATGAGGCAAAATCTATTCTCTCCTATGTTAGGCAGGAACTAAGATATATGGATGAAGATCTTCGTAATGATGGTCTACTTCCTGAATTGTCGTCCCTAAGATCCGTATATGAACAACTTTCTACGTTACTTGAGCTTTCAGATGGAAGAAGGAAAAAGAAAGAAAAGCCTGAATTTGCAGAAGATAAAAAATTTTAAAAATTTAATTTTCTAGTATTGACACTAAATTCACTTAATCTTAAATCCATATTAATTAGAACTATTAAATAAGAGCTACATAATTAGATTAATAGAGGTAGTCAATAGTCTATTCTAGAAAGATTAAATCGTCCTATCCAGGGAAAATAATAACTCAGCTTTTCATGATCTTATGCCAAACAAACTTTCAATCACTGGTGATTGGTCTAACCTTATGAGCCCCATAAGTCAAATTTCCTTTTGGGAAAAAGGTGAAATGGCATTTAGTGCCTTAAAAAAAATAAATGAGCTTAAGGCAGATAATGAATTGGAAAAGGCAGATATAATGTTAAGTGATTGGATTTTGTAAACATTTAAAAGTCAAGAAATAAGTAAAATCTTTTGAATATAACGAAAGGGTAAAGTAAATTAAAATTTTGGCTAAATATGCATGCCCTCCATAAGAAAAAGGATTGGCTATCTTCCCTCGCCTATTATTCAAGATTTAATAACTCAGATTGCAAATAATGAAAAACTAAGCCAATCAAAGGTCGTTGGTATATTAGTTGAGGAAGCGTTGTTAGCTAGAGGATTATTCCAACCTCAAAAAATTTCTAGGAATTCATGCGATTCATTGGATCTCGCAGAAAATTATATTGATAATTCGTCTTTTAAATATAATGATCTAGATGAAATGATCTCAGACCATGGTATTTCTTACAATAAAAAACAAAATAAAATGAATAAGAGACAAACAAAAGAAATATCATCTAAGCAAAAACAAGTAGATAATATGGAATTATTTGAGCAATTCGAGCAATTTCTTTTGTTTAAAAAAATGTTGAAAGAGAATTAACAAAAACATTTTTACTTGAAACCTAAAATGAAACTTATATCAAAAATCGATCACTATCAATAAGATCATATTTAAAGGAGTTAATTCATAGAGAAATAATCTAACGTTAAATAAAAAGCTAAAGAATGCAGAGATCAACAAATATGGCACAATTAACAAACTTTTGGATTAGAAAGTATCAGTAATAATTCTTTTTAGGAATACCAAAAAACATTTCATAGGATTTTCTAAAATATAACCATGACCTCAACAACTACCTCGCCAAAATCCAGTCAAACCACTCTACTGGAAGAAGCTTTAAACCAACCACCAATAGGAGAGACTGCAAATTTCGCATGGAACGCAACTCCACTTGGTATAGCTGCACTTTATAAAGGTATCGCTACATCCAAGCCACCTTATGAACAAGCAATTAAAGAAGGTGAAGAATTGGCTATGGATCTAAGTCGAGAAGAAAAAGAATTTCATCAAACACAAAAAGGTTTGGCGCTTGTTTTTTACTCCTAGAATTAAAATTTTCGATACCTTAAAAATACCCTAAAAAATTTTAATTTATTTATCTTCAACCAAAGAATCAATCACCCATTCCTCCCGTAATCCAAGAAGAACAAGAGCCTTATCCTCCCAATCAGTATCAATAGACCAATCATAAGGAACCTCAAAGGATAAAATCAACTCTCTGCTATTTTTTATGTAAGTTTTGCTTTGAGGTGATTTGACATTTGAAAAATTATTTTCAGGTAAATAAAAATCATCTTGTTTAATATATTGGATGTAACCTAACGCTTTAATTTTATCTTCAAAATCGAGTTCCACCCTTACATTAAATTCATGAGCATCATCCCAGTCTTCATAATGTCTATAATAATCGTCCCAGGAATGAGTCATTAAAATATTTAATGTTTGACTGCGATTACTATAAATTATAATGGATTATAAACAAAATTTATTTAAAAAAAACCTAAATAAAATTTTATTATCTATCTTTAGAATAGAATTAAAGTAGATTGATTTAATTAGTAAAAGAGAGGAAGTTAAAATCATTTAACACCCATGTTCCTAATGTAAGAAGCCCAAAACCAACAACAAACATTAACAGAGCGACTAATTTATATCTACCACTTTCTGAAAATCTCCTAAGGAAAAGGGTGTCAGCAGCAAAAGAATTTGTCAAAGGAATTGATTTCTGAGCTGGCTTAGGTCTTGACCTCGAAAACATTTTGCAAGTTGCGTAACATAAATAAATTAAAGGAAATTTCCGTGGACTGTGAAAACTGGGCGAATCCAAAAACAAATCGACCGCTAACTTTATACACACTAAGTGACACACTCTGGATTTCCTGCTCTGACGAACTTCACAAACCAAGACTTAAGAAAAAGAAACTTAGCTCCCCCAAGAAGCCTTGCTAGTAAGAAAAATAAAACAATATTTAATTTCAAGAAGCGTAAAAATAAAGAAATCGAACCCAAGACATAGAAACAAAGGAACGCATAACTTCACAAAAAGTCACGAAAGCGTTACAATAGTAAATATAAAAGTTTCGAATGGGCTTCGAGAGGCATATATCGAATCGAAGGCCAGGAATTCTAAACTTTTTTGCATTCAGCTTTGTTTACCCTTCTACAGTTTTTCTCGTATTTTCATGGAAATGAATCCTTTCAAACCTCTGATTCAATTATTTGAAACCTTTTCTGGAAAAATATTTATAAAATTATTTAGTAGAAAAGAAAATTTCAAATTATCTTCAGTGAAAGCTATCTCATAATCTAATAAAACATTTTATTTTAAAGCTTTACAAAGATTATTCAAAAATCCATAAAAATATATAGGTACAAAGTCTAATTTCTCAAACCAATTTCATTACTGCCATTATATGTTTTAACTCTTTTTCAGTTGAGGTATTGGTCTCTATTAACGGTGTTATTTTATGTTTTTTATAAACTTTGAGTACTTTCAATACTAAATAATCAGCAATCTCAAGCGAATTTAGAAATTCTCTAGAAAGATATACACCTTTCCATGGTCTAAATTTAAATCTGGTTAAAAACTGTTTGGAAGGTATTAAGATACTACCGAATAGAGAAATCTTAGTTTTATTCTGATTATGTTTAATATTATCAAGAATTACACTTTTAATTAACCTAATTCTTTTATCAAGAACTTTGCAATCTGATCCAAATTGAAGCCAGATAGAAGAAACACAATTAGTCTTAAGTTTATATTTAAATCTGAGCATTTCTTCTTGAAATAAAATTTCAGGTAAATACAGATTTAAAGCAATACCTATTTTAGGGCTTTTGATTAAAAAAGAATTTTCACTAATATGAGTTAAAGTTGATAATGAATCTAATGTAGCCTTTTTTTGGGATCCTGAGACTAATAGAACATCATTACAGCCTAAATATTCAATTTCCCTTAAAAATCCATAAAGATCAATTAGTGTATTTTGACTATTCCTTCTAAATTGATGTTGAATACTAAAATGAGGAATTATATTTATATTTGGAAATTCTTCTCTAGAAACTTTTATTGCACTTAATAGGAAATCCTTTTTTAGATTATTTTTACAAGGTATATTTATTTTTAAAAGATTCTGATTCTGATAAAAAGAAAGTAATAGGCGTAATTGATCTAAGCTATTAAAAAATATTTCAAACCTTAATTTATTTAATACAAATAAATTGTCTTTCATGGGACATAAATGAGAAGTACAAATAAATTTATATCTTTATAATAGAGAGAAAAAAATAAATCAGAGTTTAAAAAACAGGTTTACCTAATGCAATAGCAAATCCAATTTCAATCATGACTCCTTAATCGGGAGGAATTCCATTGACAATGGCAAATATTGCGTCACATCTTTTAAGATCTCTAAAATTCGACCTCGCAATTGTATCGGCTCATCCTGAGGCAGATAAATCTACATCTGAATTACGCTCAAAAGGTTCCCATACACAAGCTCCAAGAGACTCGAGTATAAAAATTAAATCAGGTAAAAGTTTTTGCTTCCAATGAGCTGAGAATCCATATGGTGAGGCAAGATATATTATTCTTGAAGCCATTATTATGAAATATTTTATAGTACTATAATTATCTTTTTTTGAATCAAAGAATATCCAGTCTTATCTTAAAGATCGCTACTTGAATTATTGATATTTATTTTAGCTAAATTTTGCTATTATCATTAAAACGTTTGTTAGCGTCTTTCACTAATAAAAGAGATAAATCTTTTACATTCAAGAAAAAGTCCTTTTGATTCAAATACATTTTATTTATCACCTCCTTAATTTCTTGATTAAAAGTAGAATTTGTTAAGAGGGTAATTGAAGTCCAAGTACCTACTACTGCAGTGAATATAAAAAAAAGAGTAAAAATTCTATTTAATGATCTTATCACTTGAGAAGATATTCGTTTATTAAACATAGAATAACTAAACTTAGACTAAAGGCACTCAATAATAATCATTCACTACAATTTCTATTTTTACTTTAATATAGAAATTGTCTTCAAAATTAATTTTAAGCTGATTTGACTTTACCAAAATCAAATTCAGTCCAATTCGAATCAATCAACTGTTTCCATGTCTTCAAAGAATCCTTCTTTGTTGCCTTTCTTCTACTCTTAAATGTCATAGGTTTTCCATATTGATCAACACCCCACATATCAATTGTGCAGTCTTCACCAAATTGAGTATTTGAATTGGTCTTACAGTCAAAGTGAATAGCCCATTTATTGTTTGGATCAATTAACCATCCAGCTGGATAATCTTGACCGTGTGTTTTTGCCATCAAAAAACTAGGTGTTAATTTTGTTTTTAATTAAAAAACTTGCTTACGTCAAGTCTAAAAACATAAAGCGATGTTGAAGAAATTTCCAAAGACAAGAAAAAACTAAAAAATTAAAAAAGGCTAGTCAACTAAAAACATATTCCAAAACACCAGTATAAAGAGGAAACTTTAATGTAAAAGTGAAATTCCAATTTTCAACCAATTCGAATCCATTAATTTTCAAGCCAAAATAAAATAAAAAAATAACGCTAAATTTATATCCGCTCAATATCTATTCAATTAGCATTAAGTAATATTCCTGTTAAAAAATAGGCTGATAAGTTAAAAAATTTGAAAGATTTCTAATTTTATAGAAGATCAGTTTACTATTTTTACAGAAACAACAGGCATACAATGTCATATGAAGCTGGGAGTCCCCAATGCAGAGGATTGATAGAAGCAAAAGAAAGCCTTATTAGAGCAATGAACTCCCTTGGTTCAATAGAAAATCTTGATCACATACAGATGACTTTACGCGAGGTATATAATGAATTAGAACAAGTTCACGAATTAAGACGTAAACAAGAATCGAATGATTTGAATTAAATTGTTAGAATATATAGCTAAGTAATAAATCAAATTTAAATCAAATTCTATTAGATTCTGAACATGACTAACGAACAAATTGAAATAATAAGATTAAAAGATCTAAGTTATTTAAGAACTGCTCCTAGTCTTAGCAAAGCTCAATCAGTTTCACTACTAAAAGAAGCTGAGAATGTTATAAAAAAAGCTGATTGGTTGACAATTGGAATAATGGCTCCTTCCATTGAAATAGCGATTTCGGTAATTAGAAGAATAGAAGATAAACTTGATTTAAATGCAATGAAAGAAATTAATATTCCAAATGGCAGTGGTCCTATTTTCTTGAAAGCTAATCAAAAATCTGGAGAAATACATGCGAGAATAGAATTCGGATTAGGAGAAGGAGTGTTAATTAGTTGTCATAATTTTGATAGTTCTATCACCTCAAACACTATTGGTCCATTTCCACTATATTTATTTTAATAAAGTAGTTTTTATTTTTCAGTTAAGTCTAATAAATAAGGAAATAAATTCTTATTCTAAATATTTTTTCTATTAAAGTACTAAAATCAATCCATCAAAGAAGAATATGAGATAAACTAAAAAAAGATTCTATTTCATATAACATAATGCTATTATTGGGATATTTATAGTTAGAATTTTCCTAAAAACAAAATTTGGTAATTAAAAAATGAAATGACTTTAGCAACTTTTCGGTCCTATCATGATTTTTCATACTGACATTTTTATAAATATATGGATAAAGAAAGAGCTAAATTTTATCAATCAGGAGATGGATCCTATTTTTACTCAGCAGAAGATGCATCAAAATGGGATCTCTTAGATAGGATGGGACAGCTTAATCTTCTGCATGTATTAAAAAAAGAATGGGAACCAGAAGAAGCTAGTCAGAGTAAATTAAGAAAAGTTCTTCAAGATATAAATATTGATGAATTTGAAGATTTCATGGCAGACATTATTGGAATATGTGAATCTTTTGAAGAGATGGTATATGAATTTGAAGGCAATATAAATTTGAATCCCGAATATTTAGAACGTGTTTATCCTGAAGAGAAAGAGAGTCTCGCAAAATTAAAGCAACAAATCAGAGAACATAAAAAATGGAAAGAGAAGCACCAGGCTTCTTATTCATTCCTTACCAAAAAAAATCTTGAAGAAGATGGAATAGATAACTTCGAAGATTAAATTATTTTAATTACTAGGGTTCTTATTAAAACCCTACCAAGTTTTTATATCAATAAAAACAGTTCAAAAATGATTTCATATTTAATTAGTAGTGAAACTAAAAACCCCAATAAAAAAAGTGTATTTACCTACACCTCACAGAATTTCAGGATCCTTAAAAAAATTAGATAGGCGAATAAAGTGATTTTACCTACACGATAGCAAAAAAAATCCATTATAGTTTTAACAAATATTCATATATTGATTTGTTCGTTCTGATGTCAAATGGTTTGAGAAACTGGCAAAGAGCCACTATCTCTAATGATAAATTCTCTTTCTCAAAAACTAGACATTGCTCTTAAAAAGGTCAATGCAACTTTCTACTAGCTCAACACCAGGCCTCTAAAACGATCTCATTTACAACTAAAATGACTTCCACAAATCCAAAAACAAACAATTTAATTGACAGAGAAGTAGTCAATGAAATGATAGAAAATGCAATTAGAAGACATAATAGAAGATCAACAATAATTTCAGCCATTCTTGGCTGGATTCTAATTGGAGGTTATTCATTTGGGTTATTTCACGTAGTTCAGAATATTTAATTAAAAAATTTATCCAATTGACTAATATAAATTTTGAAATTTTTTATATATTAAATATATTAAATTTAGTAATACATGCGTAATGTAATAAAATTATCTGAAATTAATTTGATGTAATAATAATTAAAAGAAATTAGTTTTCGAATCTAACGTTGGTATTATTTTTAATAAATCTCTAATTTACTTTCATAAGTCTACTGGCTATTCGTACTCCATTTATCTTGATATGGAAGTTGATAGTCCTCTTTATTCATAGGTATCCAACTCCAATCTACACAAATAGATATCTGATAACCAATTACATAAAGTGCAAGAATAGCGTTGAATAAATTTATGTGTGATGCAGGAGTATCCATGCCAATCATATATCAAAAATATATTATAGCTAATTAGATACAATACTATACCTTACCAATCAAAGAACTGACCTTCTATTCATACTGAAACTATATATCTTAAGTTGCAAGCGTCAAATTAAAATGAATACAAATATCTATTAATTTACTATTTAAAATAAATTAAAGAGTATGTTCTAATTTTTTTATCTGCTCAAACCTTTTCGATTATTGGGACTGTAGGATGGTCAGAGGGATCATCATTCAGAATTGGAGCACATACCTGACGACATGACATACCTTGCTCATCTTCAATACAAACCTCTAAACATTCAAAATATCTATCTTGAGCTGTTTTCATACGTTTATATAGATATGGTTTATAAATATACTATTTAACGACAATAATTATCTCTAATTTTACAAAACTTTTTTAGGTAAATTCACTTATTTTCTATCTTTTAACTGAAATAATATTTCAGAAGATTTATTATTTGCATCACAAGCTAATACGCATTGAGTCAATTCTTTATCAGCTAAAAGATCCAAGATCCTTGCCATATCAATTGAAGATAGCTCTCCATTAGGAGTCCATTTCAGTGTAGTTTTTCGTTGAACGGGTTTAATCATAGCCCTCCAATAAAACTATGGAACAAATAGCACAGGGTGAGCATTTTTCTTTTTGATTTTTAGAATAATTTTATATTTGAAAAAATTAGGTATAAATTACTTGGAGAGTTTTTCAGATAAATTCAATTTATTTACCTAGCATATAAGAGTCAAGTTACTATTTACATTGACAAATAAATGAATAAAATATTTTTTAAAACTTGAAATAGATACTTAATGTAAAACTAAAAATTAAAAAAAATCTCCATAAAAAGTAAGCAACTACTTCGAAGTAGAAAGTTTTGTCTTATCAAAGTTAGAACCGTCATTTTTAATATCAGACAATTTAAAATCTGAATTCTTGATGTAAAATTTGGAGAATTGCTGAGTTTTACTGTTGTTCATTTATGGAAAGATTGTTTTTTTATGACGATTGATCAAACAATGAATCAATGTAAGATCAATCTAAATCTTTATTAAAGATAGCTAAAAAAATTTAAATCTGAGAGTGGATAGCCGAACTATCAACATCAAAGATGAATTTTATCCTTTTTTCATTTGCAGTAAATTTACATCTTTACTAAAAGAATCCTAAGATTACAGATTTCTGTTTAGTTATTAGTGATTTGAAGATATTGATAGCAAGTTGATTTTTTATGTCTTATGTAGCAAAGAATTAATTTTTCAATAAAAATCATACCTAAGCTATTTTAAAAAATAATTTCAGCTGGCTGGCCTGGTCCAGTTTTTTTGAGTTTTTGTTTTTTTCTCTCCTTTTAAAATAAACACCATCAGAAGAGGTGCAATCCCCATTAGAGGCACAATCAAGTTCATTGCATAGTTATGAGTCTCTTCCATTAAAAAAAATATTAAAACTACTTAAACTATAGTTAGAAAAAATTATGTAGAAATGCGTACAAATTCTTATTTACATAATTTTTTATTTAAGGGCAAGCCCAAAGTTAAAAACTTATTAAAGGCAACAGATCTTACATTTTTTAAGTAATATACATAATATACATATACAACTAAAATATAGCTAATGATTTTTTCAAGCATAAATTTAAACTATCTATCTCCTACTGGTTTTATTGGATTTTGGATACTTCTTGTCGGTCTAATTTTTACTAGTTCTATGTTCTTTTTTGTTTTTTTCAGACTAAATAAAGACGATGCTTCTTACAAAGATAGGGTAAGAACAAAACTTGCAAGAGAGGAGCAGAAGGCAAAGATTGCCAAACTATACCCTAAACAAAATTAAATACATTTATGCCCAAAGTACTATTTGATGATGGATCTAGAGACTTAATTAAAAGAAATTTTAAACTCATGCCAATCTTGGATCAATAATACTCGATCGTTAAAAACTCTTATTAATTCACAGCCTAAAAAAGTTTTAAGACTATTACATCTCGTTTTCCTTCAGTTATTTTTGATTTTTTAGGTTCAATAAAGGAGATAATAGAAACACCTGAAGGGCTTCTAATTAGCTGTAAGTCCAAAATCAACTAAATCTATGGCTTCTAATCGAGCAAACCCAAGTATTAGTCTTAATCAACAGGTGCCTCTTGCCCCATCAAATAGAGAAGTCCCTTCTGCTTTGTCAATGATGGTCGACTCAATGACTAGCATGATAGAAAAAGCTAAAATAGATTTAGAGAATGTTGATCAAAGAGCAAGAACAGATCTTGGGAATATTGATCAAAGAGCCAGAAAAGATGTAGCACTTCTTGACCAAAGAGCCAGAGAGGATCTACAAAAAATAGATCAAAAGGCTAGAAATGACATAGCACTTCTTGATAAAAGAGCAAGAGAAGATCATAAATTATTAAAGAAATTGGCAAAGCCTGGGGAATAATTTCACTAAATCAAAAAAAAAACTTCTTCATTGTGTACTTTTAAGTGCTAAGTAGGACTTGATAGAAAATACTAATTGACTCATATTTAAATTAATTGCTTTTACTTTATCTATGAAACCAGTGAAAGATTCGTTGCTTTTGAAGAATATTGATTAGATGAAAAGGATCAAGTATGCAATATGCACAAAATCAATTCACTTGGATTTGTTCCTATTCATATCATTTCAAAGACTATAGATGAGGAGTGCCGATCTAAAAGTTATTTAGTTAGTTTGCTTTAATTAAGCCGAATTAGCTTATGAAAAACATTAATTAATTGATCATTATTCAGAATATTTTATAAAAATTTAATTTTATTTTTATTCACAATATTTTAATTTACCAATATTTTTATTCACTTTTTTACTTCTTTAATGACATATAAATATTGCTGAAACTGCTTTTATATCAAATAATATACTAAATTTTATTGGTAAGGATTCATGAGACTTAAGAAGAAATTAGCTCACTTAAATCAAACATCCATTGCAAATAAAACATATATCTGCAGATAAATTATCAAAGCCAGATTCTATTGAAAGAAAATATCAAGAGTCTTTATTAGTCAGAGAGAGAAGAATTGACAAAAGAGTAGTATTTATAATTCTTTGAAATTAAAAGAGTAAGTACCGCCTTGCCGTAAAGCCCAAGAAGCATCGACCTGGAAGAACCAGAGGGGGA
>CETG01092087.1_pt1 | contig 20673 bp, 22 predicted proteins | sample 361471 | NCBI WGS metagenome assembly CETG01 (sample SAMEA2622696, study PRJEB7988) | marine metagenome | isolation source: saline water (ENVO:00002010), including | reverse complement strand
ACTGCAAACTTCATATTATTTATCATCCATAATTTTATAATGATATACTTCAGTATTTGGGTTAGCTAATAATTTATCACATGATTCTTTTACAATTTTTACGGCTTCATCATGTGTTTTGCAATCTAATTCCATTTCTATATACTTCCCAACTGATAAATCAGTAATGCCTTTAATCCCTATCGTATTAAGAGCTTTACCAATAGTTACGCCTTCCGGATCTAAAATACCATCTTTATAATTAATATAAATTTTTGCTTTCATATGCCTCTCTTTTTATTTTGTAATTTTTCTCTTAGTTTATTCAGTTTAATACTATTATTAATAAAATGTAATATGGTATTACTTAAAATATAATATGCAGAAAAGATAAATAATGTAATATGTAAAAATCCTTTAAAAGTAGATATACACATTATAACAATACTTAAAATCATCAATACCAATCTAATAGAATTTTGTTTGCCATATGAAAATGAAAACAATGGAAATTTTGAAAAATGAATTTTTCCAATCATTAAAAATGATAATAAAATAATTAATGGAAGAATAATATTAAATGTGAAAAAATTAATTTCAGTTATATCTAAATTATAAGATTTATCCAGAGATTCTAATTTAAATAATATAATAGCACAAATGGCAATGGCTGTCATAGGACTAGGTAGCCCGATATAGTATTTTTGAACCTCTTCTTCATTATGTTCAACATTAAAGCGTGCTAGTCTGATTGCTCCCATTAAAACAGGAAAAGAAGAAAGCATAGCTATATATATAAAAATTAAGTCTGTATCATAAGATGAGAATAGTTTAGTGATATAAATTGAATTATACAGAATATTAAATACTAAAAAAGAAGGGGCCAGACAAAAAGAGACAACATCTGCAAGAGAATCTATTTCTTTTCCAAATGAAGATGTTACCCCAATTTTTCTTGCTAATTTACCATCAAAAGAATCTAATAATGCTGCAATTAAAATTAAATGACAGGCAAAAATATATTCACCAGCTTGAATATATAAAATTGATAAAAAACCTAAAAATAAATTTGCCAAAGTAATGATACTTGGTAAATATTTTTTAACTTTCATTAATTAAAAACCTGCATTTTTTAAGTTGTTTTGAATTCTAGTGTCTACTGCCCCAACTGAAGGCTTAAAGTCTTCCCCAGTTAAAATTTTATATAACTCAATATATTTTTCTGATAATAAAATTCTAATATCATCATCTAATTCAGGTGGAGTGCCTTCCCCAGAAAATCCTTTTCCTATTAACCATTGTCTAATATTTTCTTTATCTAACATTAATTGATCTTCACCATTTTTAAATCTTGTTTCATATTCATCAGCAATCCAATATCGACTAGAATCAGGAGTATGGATTTCATCGATCACAATTAATTCTCCATTAACTATACCAAATTCATATTTGGTATCTACTAGAATTAAGCCTTGTTGATTAGCCCATTTTTCTCCTTCAGAAAATAATTGTAATGCATACTTTTCAGCTAATTCATATACATCTTTATCTACCAACTTTTGATTAATAATTTCTTTTTTTGAAATAGGCATATCATGTTTCCCATATTCTTCTTTAGTAGAAGGAGTTAAAATGGGGTTAGAAAATTTTTGATTTTTTATTAAATCATCACCAAAATCTAAATCATAAACATGGTGCTTAGATTCTCCATAATCTCGCCATAAACTACCGGTAATATATTTTCTTACAATAACTTCTACTGGTAGTGGTTTTGCTTCTTTAACCAGTAAAACTTGAGGATCAACTGATTTAATATAATGGTTAGGAACAATATTTTTAGTTTTATTAAACCAAAAAGATGCTATATCAGATAATATTTGACCTTTGAATGGGATAGTTCCTAAAACATGGTCAAATGCCGAAACTCTATCACTTGTAACCATTAAAATTTGATTATCAAAATAATAGTTATCTCTTACTTTTCCTCTGTAATGGCTTCCTAAATTCTCTAAATCAGAGATAGAATTATTAAGTGTGTGCTGTAATTGATTTTTAATTATTTCTTTCATGTTAACTCCAACCTTTTAAATACTTTGTCAATATTAATTAATACTTTATTTAAATCAAATAAAGATTCAATTTCATTTTCAGTTAACAAATTTAATATATCTTTATCAGATTTAAGCAATGTTTTAAAATCCTGATTTTGTTCCCATACTTGCATAGCATTTTTCTGAACTAATTTATATGCATCTTCTCTTGATACTCCTTTTTGTACTAACATAAGTAGTACTTCTTGACTAAATATTAATCCATTAGTTAAATTTAAATTTTTCAACATATTTTCAGGATATACAATTAAATGTTCAAATAATTTATTTACTTTAATTAACATGTAATCCATCAAATTTGTAGAATCAGGAATAATTATTCTTTCAACTGATGAGTGTGAAATGTCTCGCTCATGCCATAAGGCTACATTCTCCATTGCAGCCATTGCATTGGAGCGTAATAAACGAGCAAACCCAGTTAAACGCTCAGTAATAATTGGATTACGCTTATGTGGCATTGCAGAAGAGCCTTTCTGCCCTTTAGCAAAAAATTCTTCTGCCTCCAAAACTTCTGTCCTTTGTAGATGCCTAATCTCAACAGAAATTTTTTCTATTGTACACCCAATAAGTGCAATAGAAGATAAAAAATTTGCATGATGATCTCTTTGAACAACCTGGTTAGATACAGATGAAGATTTTAAGCCTAAATTTTTACATGCTCTTTCTTCAACTGAAGGATCTAAATGTTGGTAGGTTCCAACAGCCCCTGAAATTTTTCCATATTGAATATCATCAAGAGCAACAGTAAATCGATCAATATGCCTTTTAATTTCTTCACTCCATAGTGCTAATTTTAATCCAAAAGTAATAGGTTCGGCATGTACTCCATGAGAACGTCCAATTTGAAATGTATCTTTATGTTTAATCGCTAATTTTCTTAAAGTCATATGAAAAGTTTTTAATTTAGATAAAATAATTTCACCAGACTCTTTGCATAAAAGAGCTAATGAAGTATCTAATAAATCTGATGAAGTCATTCCAAGATGTATAAACCTAGCTGAGGGACCAATATTTTCTGATAAATTAGTTAAAAATGCAATCACATCGTGATGTGTTTCTTCTTCTATTTCTAAAATTCTATCAACTGAAAATTTCGCTTTTTCTTTAATAATTTCCAAATCCTCAAATGGCACAATTTTATCATCACACAACACTTCTGTCACAGCTAATTCTACTTTTAGCCAAGTGGAAAATTTATTTTCATCTGACCAAATTCTCCCCATTTCTTTTGTCGTATATCTTTCTATCATCTATGTCCCTTCTTAATATATTATTACTGATAATTTTTGAGTTCTAAATTAACACTTAATGTCTCACCTTGGCGCCAGACTTCTAAATAAACTGTGTCTCCAGCTTTTCTAAAATTTTGCCTATTAATATTATTCATGTCTTCATGTGAATTAATTAAAATACCATCTACTTTTAATATAATATCACCAATTTGTAATCCAGCAACCATTCCAGTAGATTTTTTTTCAATATCTACTATAACTGCTCCATTGTTAAATGGGACATTTAAATAGTTTTGAACCGTTGTATTCATTGGCTTTAAAGTTAACCCTGTAGAATAGGTTCTTTTAACTTCGCCATATAAAATCAAATCATGCACAATATCTTGCACACGATTAATTGGAATAGAAAAACCAATACCAATTGATCCTTGATTAGAATTGGATCCTGTCATAATAAAAGTATTTATTCCTATTACTTCTCCATTTAAATTAATTAAGGGCCCGCCACTATTTCCTTCATTAATGGATGCATCAGTTTGAATCATATTTTGATATGCATGTTCTTTATTTTTTACACCAAAATCTATATTTAATCCACTAATAATACCAATAGTAGCTGTAGGTTCATATGATAAATCAAATAGTCCTAATGGATTACCAAGCGCCACTACCCATTGCCCGACAACTAAATTTTCAGAATCACCAAAATCATACACTGGCAAATCAGGTTCATCTACTTTTAATAACGCAATATCTGTTAAAATATCATATCCTACTATATCCGCTTTAAATTTACGCCCACCAGATAAAGTAACAAAAATATCTGATGCATCTTGTATAACATGGGCATTGGTAATCACATAGCCATCATTACTATAAATTAATCCTGAACCCAAGCTTTTAATAATAGAATCATTTTTAGTATAAGGAGAAAATAACCCATCTTTAAGTTCCCATGATAAAGACTGATCAATACTTTGACTGATTACAGAAATACCAACTACACTTGGTGCAATTGCTGAAATCGAACTAATAATCCTAGACTCATCAGAACCATAATCACCATAATATTTGATTTTATTCTCATTAAATCTTAATGGTATAAATAATAAACAAATAAAAATAGCTAATATAATAATACGACTATTCATAATTAACCTCAGATAAAAATAATCCTTGAGCGGGCGCACAAATAGCATTTTTAGATGTAGTTTTGTTATTCACTAAATCCATGAAATTATTAAATAAAAAATTTGATTTAGAAACCTCAATAGATGTCCCCACAATGAATCTTACCATATGATATAAAAAACGATTTGCTTTTATGTGGTAAATTAAGTCATTTTTAGATTGTTGCCAAAATGATTCATAAATAATACACACTTTATTTTTAACCTCTGTATTATGTTTACTTAATAATGAAAAATTATGTTCTCCAAGTAAATTATTCGCGCATTCATTCAATACGTCTACATCTATCTGATGATTAACAAACCAAGATGTGTGTTTTTTAAAGGGAGAGTATTGAGTGTTAATATGATACTTATAAGATCTAAGAGTGGCAGAAAAACGAGCATGAAAATCATCACTTACTTCTTCGAATGATTTAATATAAATATCATTATTAATAATTCCATTTGCAGAATTAAAAAACTTATTTAAATCTAAATTATCTGGTAATGTAATGGATGCAATTTGATTATAGGCGTGTACCCCTGCATCAGTTCTGCCTGAGCCTATTATATTGATAGATTGAGATGGTAATAAAATCCTAAATGCTCTATGTAATTCCCCTTGAATGGTGAGTGCATTTTTTTGCATTTGCCATCCATGGTAGTTTGTCCCTTTATATGCAATAGTAAATTTAATATTCATTTTATTTAGTTAATTTTTGGCCACAAGATGGACAAAACGAAAAATTTTTTTCATTTTTAAATCCACACTCCACACAAAAATTGAATGTTTCCTGACTAGCCTTAGTTATATCTTCAATATCTACTAAATCTTCTGTCTTATCTTCAGATATAAAATTTAATTCAATTTCTTCATTTAGCATTTGATGGAGCATTGGTTTTTCTACAAATAATTCTTTTAATTGCAACCCTGATATTTGATTAGCTAAAGTATTAAGCAACAATCGTGCGTCATCCTGAACGGCCAATGCTTTATTAGCATCATTTTTATTTTGATAAAATTGTATTAAAAACCAATATACAAATAATGCAAAATAATTGTTATCTGTAAGATTAGAAAACTCAGAGTGCTTATTTGTAATTAATTTTTCTAATTGATTATTTGGTTTTTTTTGATATTCAAAAATTGACTTAATTAAATCTAAATTTGTTGTGTCAATTACGTTTGCTTTGAAATCTTTTTTATAATATTCGATTAAATCTAAGCCTGTATTGAAATCTTTTTTTTGAAAGAAAATAATTGATAAATAATAACAAACTTCTGACAAAAAAGATGTGTTATTTTGATCAGCTAGAGATTTTTCAAAAAAATCTTGAGCTTTAGATAATTTTTTAATATTAAAGTAGTTAATTGCTTGAATAAAAATTAAATAAGCACTATCATTAAAAGATTTGTCTTGATTTAAAATATTACATGTTTTATCCACTAAACGGTTTAATCCAACTATACTAAATAAATATAAAATAGATAGTTTTAAATCATAATTATTTAATTTTTCATAATCAAGACACATTTTATAATGATATAATGCATAGGAAAGATTGTTCTGTTTATGAAAGTGAACTGCTTTAATATAGTGATCTGTGTTATTAACAAACTGTTTATTTGAAAATTTTATATCATATATTTTAGATGAAACTTGTTGTTTTTTTAAGTATTGATGAGTCTTATGTTGGGGCTCTTCATACCAATCTAATAGGTTTAAATATAATTTATAAATCATTAGCTTATTAGATATAGATTTAAACTTAAATTTAGCAATGGGTCTAATAAAAAAATGATTATTTTTCCCTTCTAGAATTAATTCCTTATCTTGATTCGTATGATCATATAAATTTTGACTGACTGCAATCCCACCATATTCACAAATGGGCTCAATACTAGAGGCAAGCTCATAACCCAAACCGTATACTTCATCATTTTTTAATATAATTTCACCATGATGCAATCCAATTCTTAAAATAATATGTCGAGATTTAGTATTTCGATTATTTCTATTTTTTAATGATTGCTGTATTTCAACTGCACTTTGAATAATGTTAGTAGAATCATCAAATATCGCTACGATGGCATCACCAATACGTTTTACAATAGAGCCTTCATACTTTTTAATAAGAGGTTCTATGATTTTATCATGCTCTTTTAACAGTTCTAAAGCTAAATTTTGATCATCTCCAGTTAGCTTACTGTAACCCACCATATCTGTAAACATAACATTTGTATTCATATAAGCCTTTTTATAATATTAATCTGATACTAATGAATCTCCACACCCAGGACAAAATTTAAATAACTTATCATTTTTAAATCCACAACTTGGGCAAAATTTATAAATAATAGGTTGTGTGTCAGATATAGCAGTATTATCATCTTTTTCTTCGTTTACAATATCATTTACTAATGGAATATCCTCGATTTTCATAAATATTTCCTTATGAAGGGGAGGTAATTCTAAATAATCTTGTTTAATTTTTTCGTCCCTAATACGGTCTGCTTTACGATACAATTCATCTTGCGCTAATTTTTGACATTCCTGAGAACGTTTGTAGTTTTTAATCAGATAATAAGCTTGAGATAACCACCATAATTCTCTACCCTTATGTTTATCTTGGTGTAAAGTTTTAATTTCATCTAATATAGTATCTAATTCTTGATTACTGCCATCACCTTTTTTTGTATTAATTAAAGCAAGTACGCATCTAGATGGCAATGTATAATATTCATCGAAATTTTTTGATTTATCATCATGTCTACGTCTGTTAGTCAACATAACCGCTTGATTAATATATTTTGAGGCATTTTCCAAATCCCTATTTTGCAAATAGGCTTGGGCCAAAAATAATGTTGTTGTATCCATTGCAATTTGATGTTTGCTTTCTTGGTGAGTTTGATTAGCTTTTAATAAATATTTTATAGCCTGTTCCGGATTTGAATTATTTAATTCAATCAAACCTAAATGACGATAAATAATGCCAAGAGCAGCAGAATCTTTTAATTTTTTGCATAATTCAAGTGCTTCTAAATATTGTGAATGGGCTTGCTCTGTTCTGCCTATATAGTATAATAAGTTAGCATAACTGGTAATAGAGCGCCCTAATTGTACTTGGCTATTATCTCGAGCAATCTCAATGCTTTCCTCTCTTAATTGAATAGCTTTTGCATAATCTCCTATTCTTTTATGTACATCTGCTAAATTTCCTAAACTATTGGAAATCTCAATTGCAGGCCTGTCTAACTGTCTTTTAATACTTATGGAGCGCTTTAAATAATCGCTAGCTTCTTCGAATTGAGTCATTTGAGTATAGCATTGGCCTAAAGTATTTAATATATTTGCTTCTCTTGATAAAATTTCATGATTAGTGGTGATTCTTAGCCCTTCTTTTAAATATTTGACAGCTTTAGAGTATTTGCCCATTTGTTTATAAATAATGCCAAATGTTTCATATATATTAGCAAGCCCAACATCATCTTTGTTTTGCTTTCCAATATTTTCAGCTTCCTCTAAAATAGAAATAGCTTCATCACTTTTTTTCAATCGAAATTGAATGACTGCATAAAAATTTCTGGCTGTAATATAGCTTGGCTGAATATCAAAAGCTTGTTTAAACAATGCTGCAGCTATATCTAAATCTGAAGCATTTGCAGCATTGATATATGCATATTTAGCTTTCATTAATAATTCATAAGCATGAGGATCAATAGCCTGTTCTTTTGCAGCTTGTCTTTTTAATTCATCTGGTATTGTAACACCTAATGAATCTAATATTTTAATGATTATATCATTTTTAACTTGTGATAAATTGTCTGTCTTATCTTCCCAATGTTCTGACCATAATTCATGGGAATTAATGATGTTGGTCATGGTGATAGAAAGACGAAATTGATTATCCATTTTCATTAAACTTCCTTGTACAACATAATCAACATTTAAACTTTCACCAATTTTAGAAGGATTGTCTAACTCTTTAATTTTTAGAATATTGGCACTTGCAGGTGCTGATATATTATTAATCTTATTTAATTCAATATTAATCGAATCAGTTATCCCATAACAGAAAAACTCATCATCTTTAGACCCTAAATTGGCAATATAATGCATCGCTACTTTGATATTTTTATTGGCTGATTTTTGATAATCAAAAAATTCTACTCCTCGGTCTTTCATTTGATTTATTAATATATCTAATGCTTCAGAATCAAAGTCTATTTGAGTATTATATACTTTAAATATACGTTCAGGATCTTTAATATTTTTCAAAACCACTCTGCCAACATCTTTAACATAAATATCTTTTTCACTTCTAATCGAATTATATACAGCTTGAGTAGTAAATATTTCATCTCCAGAGGCAACAGATTTAATGCGGGCAGCTAAATTAATGCCATCACCAAATAAATCGCCATCTTCTTCGTATACTTCTGCCATATGTATTCCAATACCTACATTAATCTGAAAATCTTTTGGGCTAGATGAATTAAAATTCTTTAGCTGTGTTTGTATTTTTAATGCACATTCTGTTGCATCTGTAGCAGATGAAAATTCTATAAATATAGATTCATTAATATGCTTAATTATGTTTCCATAATTAGATTTAATAATCTTAGAAAGCATTTTATCATGCTCACTTAATATTTCTAAAGCTAATGTTTTATCTTGTTTAACTAAACGAGCATAATTAACTAACCCTGTAAACATAATTGCTACAATTTTTTTTCTTTGTGCCATAATTTATTTATTCATAAAATGAAACTGTAATTAATTGAATATCTCCTATGTCTGATTTAACTTCTAAATTAGATGCCCCTCCATCAAAAGACAATTTTTCACCACTTGGACCCGCTAAAATGGTTTTAATCGGAAAATTAAGATCAGAGCCACTTGTAGCCTTAACTTGAATTTTTAATAATAAATCATTATTAGGGTTTTGGGCTTTAGATATAGTATTGGCTGACATAGAAAACCCTAAAATCATTCCTTTTTTATTATGATGTAAATCAGAAAATGCTTCCTCAGAACGGCCACCTTGCACATCTAATAATTGTAAATTATTTGGTAATTCAAATTGAAACCCGGCAATTTCATCAACATTATAGCAATGAATACCAATCCAAAAAGGGCCTGTTGACCAACCAGTACTATATGAATATCCAAATTGAATTTGTTTATCAATAATGGTAGCTTTAAATTGATTTTGATTAATTTGAGGTGAATCTTTAGTTAAATTCTCCTCTGCAGACCATGCAAAAACTAAAAAACTAAAAATAATTATTTTTTTCAACATTATTATCTCCTTTTTAAGATAAATTATTATAATCAGATTGTGATATATTACTATATACTAAATTTACATTTATTATGAAACTTTATAAAATTATTATATTATTATTTATTATACCATCTATTTACATAACACAATTTTCAGAAGTGCTTATAGATATAGATTATTCTAATATTAGTGAACAAGAAATGTTTATTTTTGAAAATTTTGAAGATGAAATTAAATCTTATTTCATGAATAATTATTTTTTTGATGACCCGGATGAATTAGCAATCATTCTTGATGTCCATATGGTCATTGAAAATATAAATAATAAGGGCGGAGAAAAAATCATTAGTGCCCAAATATTATTTTCTAATCAGAAAGATCAACATCATTACTCAAAAAGTTTTGATTTTTTGTATAATAAAGGAGAGGCTTTATATAAAACTGAAATGTTTCATCCTCTAACTTCATTATTAAATTGTTATGCTTATTTGCAAATAGCTTATGAATTAGATACATATGAATATTTGGCGGGAAATAAATATTTTTTAAAAGCACAAAATATTGCATCAGATGGAAAAAATAGTATGTATTCGAGAAACTGGCAATCAAGATTGAAAAAAATTAGAAAACAAACAGAACAAAATATATATAGAGAATTACGGTATAATTTTTGGGTCACAATAGATGCAATAGATTCAAAATCACCAAATTTGGAAGAAGCAATCAAATTTTATGCAAATTTTTATGAATCCATAATAGCTTATGATGAATATTATGGCTATGGAAAGCCTCTATCTCAATTTTTAAATGCTTATAGTGTAGAAATTGTAGAAATATCAAAAATATTAAATTATAAACAAATAATAGATTACTTATCAATTTATGATGAGTCTAATAAAATTATATATCAAAAATACTATCAAGATTAAAGTAAATATATTCTTAATAATACTAATTGGAATATCTTATAATCAAGACTATTCCAATAATCATATTGATAAAAAACAAAAGTCACTTACAAATATCGATTCAGAAATAAACTCATTAGAAAAAAAATTAGAATCAGAAATTCAAAATGTTCAAGATTCTGAACAAAAAACAAAAGAAATTGAAAAAAAATTAGAATTAGAAAGAATCAATATATCAAATAATCGATATGATAAAGAAAAGCAGGAACAATTACTAAATAATGCAAATTTCATATTAGATAGTCTAAATAGTGACCTGCTAATAGTCTTAGATAATAAAAAATCTGTTTCCAAAATACTAGATGATATAAATCAAAACCAAAAAATAATTAATTATAAAATTACAGTATTAAATGATAGCATAAAAAATATAACTAAAACAATGAATCAAACAAAAAATCAATTAAATGATTTAAAAAATATAACTAAAAAATTAGTCAAGGAAACTGTTTCAATAAATGCTCCTAGTGATGTAGAATTTATGTTGGAATCAAATACTTGGGATGCATTTATTATAAATTCCACATTATATAAACTATTAATTAATAATCAAGAAAAAGATTTTCAACAATTGCTGATAAAATATGAAAAAATGAATTCACAATATTTAGTAGATAGCTTAAATAAAAATGAATTAAATACACAAAAACAAAAATGGGATTTAAAACAAAAGGATTATACAGAACAATTAAATAATTTTAATGATTATAAAAAAATATTAAACAATTTAATTTTAGAAAAAAAAGGATTTATAAATAAAATTACAATACAATATGAAAAAATTGAAACAGCATTAAATCAATCAAAATCAAATATTCTAATACTTGAAGAATCATTAAATGCAGTAAATCAAAAAAATGCAGTTGCAATGGAGCAACAAGAAAAAATAAAATCTCAAATTCTATTAAAAAAAGAAGCTCGAAAAATAATCCGTGACGAAATTATAAAATTAATTGAAAATTCTAAAAAAATTGAAGGCATTAAACTTGAAAAATTAAAAGGTCAATTACCATGGCCAATGGATGGTAATATAATTACAAAATTTGGAAAGCATAGAAATCCTGATACCAAAGTTATTATTGATTATGACCTAATTGAAATACAACCAATAATGAATAAGGAAGAAGAAATAATTTATTTAGCAAAAAAAATTAATCCAAACAATCCAAATAAAACAATAGTTAAAAAATTTCAAAATAAATCGATGGATTTAAAAAATGGTGACCGTGGTTTTGGGGTATTTGGGCCACAAACAACAAAAATGTGGAAAAAATATAATAAACTGAATATTAATAATAAAATTCAGCCAGTATATGCAATACATAGCGGTATAATTGAAAATATTAATTTTATTAATCCAATTGTTGGTGTGGTGGTTATTATTAGACATGATAATGATTATTTTTCTGTTTATAATGGTAACATAGAAGTCTCAGTAATGAAGGGGACTCAAGTAAAGCCAGGCCAAGAAATTGGTTCTATTAAAAAACAAAACATTCTTTCATTTCAATTGTGGAAAAATAATACTCCTGTTAATCCAGAAAAATGGTTGATTAAAAAATGATTTATGATAATTTAATTATCAATGAAAAAATATGGTCTCAATTAAATGCCATGGTTAAAAATCAAAAACTGCCACATGCTATGTTGTTCCATGGCCCAAACGGGACAGGTAAAGAAGCTCATGCCATTAAATTAGCAGCATTACTCAATGATGATGCTGAAAATTCCCAGTTAGTCAAAATTAAAAACTTTCAACACCCTAATATTAATTTAATTCTTCCTATGCCAAGAGAAAAAACAATTAATAAAAAATCAAATGCACTTGACTGCTTATCTGAAAAAACATTGGAAAATTTAATCGAAATGAAAAAAAAGAAAATGGCATCTCCATACTATACCATTAACTTTAGTAAAGCATCTAATATACTCATTAATTCAATAAGAGATATTAAACAAAAATCACACTTTGCTATTAATACTGGAGCAGTAGTACATATAATATTTGATGCAGAAAAATTATGTTCGCCCAAAACAGAGCCTGGAAATGCTTTGCTAAAAATATTAGAAGAGCCTCCTAAAAATACATTCTTTATATTAATAACATCTAATAAAGATAAAATATTAGATACTATTATATCTAGATGTTGTGATTTTTATTTTCCAAAACTTAATAATAAAAAAATAAAAAAATATTTTAATCAGAGAACAAATATTGATCACTTAGATTTGTTAATAAATATTACTCATGGCTCAATGAAGGAAATTGAACAGATTATACAATCTGAAATTAATATTCACACATTAATAGATGATGCAAAAAGTATGATAGGTGCATTAATGAAAAATGATAATTGGCAAGCAAACTATACGAAGGCAGAAAAATTATTTAAATCAGATAAGCATACTTTTAAAATTTTTATAAAAATTCTTATATTTGTGCTCAATGATTTAGAAAAAATAAAAAATAATAATTTTGATTGCTTAATTTTGGACGATGTTAAAAAAACAAAAACACTTGATTACAATGCATGTATAGAAATAGTAGAAATAACATATCAAAACTTATATAAAAATTTAAATCCATCTATTGGCCTAAATTCAATGCTAATAAAAATGAAAAAAATATTAAAATGAACAAATTTTATATTACAACACCAATTTATTATGTGAATGATGAGCCTCATATTGGGCATGCTTATACTACAATACTAGCAGATGTAATAAATAGATATTACAAAAGCATTGGATATAAAACATTCTTCTTAACAGGAACTGATGAGCATGGTTTAAAGGTGCAACAGGCAGCACAAAAAAATAAAATTTCTGAACAAGAACATGTTGATCAACATGTGTCAGCATTTAAAAATATTTGGAAAAAATTAAATATTAAATATGACTATTTTATTAGAACAACAGAACCAAATCATATTCAAAAGGTACAAGATGCATTGCAATTTTTATATGATAAAGGAGAAATATATTTAGATGAATATGAGGGTCTATATTCAGTATCAGAAGAAAGGTTTATTACACAAAAAGAAGCAGAAGAAGGAAATTTTAGAGAAATCAAAAAAATAAAAGAAAAAAATTATTTTTTTAAAATGTCAAAGTATCAAAATCAATTAATTGAATATATTGAAAATAATGATGCTTTTATTCAACCAAAATCACGTAAAAATGAAATATTAGGTTTTCTAAAAAAACCATTAAATGATTTATGTATTTCTAGACCAAAATCTAGATTAGAGTGGGGGATTGAAATCCCTTTTGATAAAAATTATGTAACCTATGTGTGGTTTGATGCTTTATTAAATTATATTACTTCAATAGGGTGGAATAAAAATAATCATTTTAATTTTTGGTGGCCAGCAAATTATCATTTAATAGGAAAAGATATTCTAACTACACATGCTGTATATTGGCCTACTATACTAATGGCATTAAATATCAAATTACCAAAAACTTTATTAGCACATGGTTGGTGGTTAACTGATGATGATAAAATGTCAAAATCAATGGGAAATGTAATAAAGCCATTAGATGTAGCAGATGAGTTTGGAGTAGATAGTCTCAGATATTATTTAATGCGAAATATGGTTGTAGGTCAAGATGCTTCTTTTACAAGAGAAACCTTCATTAAAAGATATAATTCAGATTTAGCAAATGATTATGGTAATGTAATTAATAGAATTACAATATTAATTCAAAAAAACTTTAACGGTTTATGCCCAAAACCAGGAAAGTATGACTCAACAGAAATACAATTAATAGATTTATGTAAATCTATTATTCTCAAAGCAGATAAATACATGAAAGAATTAAAAATTCATGATGCATTAGAAATAATTTTTTCATTGATTAGAGAAATAAATAAATATCTCGAAATAAAACAGCCATGGAAATTAGTTAAAGAAAATAAAGCCCCTGAAAGTCCTGCTGCAACATGTTTATATATATCAACAGAATTATTAAGAATCTGTTCCATATTATTAAATCCATTCATGCCTAATAAAACACAAATAACGCTTGATTGTCTTTCTCAATCAGATAACTCTCAATTAGAATTTGGTATAATAAAACCTGATATGGAAATACGGCATCCTGGCGCATTATTCCCAAGGATTGAACAATGATTGATACACATTGTCACTTATATGATAAAAAAATATATCCCAATTTAAATCAAATTGTAGCAAATGCTACAGATGCAAATATTAAAAAAATGATATGTATTGGAGATAACTTAAATACATCAGAAAAAAGTATCAAAATTGCTGAAGAATATGATAATATTTATGCCACAGTTGGTATACACCCTCATGAAGCAAAGGAAGCGGCAAGCTCTTATTTAGATACATTAAAAAATTATTCCAACCATAAAAAGGTAGTCGCAATTGGAGAAATAGGATTAGATTATTATTATAATTTTTCTGAACCTGATATTCAAAAAAAAATATTTCTTAATCAACTGAAATTAGCTAACGATTTAAATTTGCCCGTGGTTGTTCATTGCCGTGAAGCATACGATGATTTATATTCAACAATTTTAAAAAGTAAACATACCAAAGGTGTAATACACTGTTTTTCTGGAGATATAGAATATGCAAAAAAAATTATTGATATAGGATTTTTGATTTCCTTTACTGGGATGATTACATTTGTTAAAAGTTTAGAACCTGTAGTTCAGGCAATAAACCTAGAACATATTATGATTGAAACTGATTCTCCATATTTAGCACCAGTACCACATAGAGGTAAAACTAATCAACCAGCATATGTAAAGAAAGTTGCAGAGAAAATAGCAGAAATCAAAAATATATCAATAGATGAAGTGAAAACAATTACAACAAATAATGCTAATCAATTATTTCATAAAATAAACTCTTGAAAATTCCAGCTAGAAAAAAATGGGGGCAAAATTTTCTTATTGATCCTAATATAATCAATAAAATCATTTCTGTTTTAAAACTTGATCATAAAAATAATATTTTAGAAATTGGCCCTGGAAAGGGTGCTCTCACAAAACAACTATCTAGTCTAGGAAAACAAATAACCGCGGTAGAAATTGATCCAATGCTTTGTAAATATTTAAAAGAGCTAAACTTAAAAAATGTAACTATCGTGAATGAAAGTATTTTAGATTTTAATTGTAATACTCTTTCAAATGAATATGTAGTTATTGGTAATTTACCTTATAATATATCAACTCCAATTCTATTTAAATTTATGGCAGAAACTAGATGGAGTCAATTAGTGGTTATGTTGCAAAAAGAAGTGGCAGAGCGTATTGTTTCAAATGAAAATAATAAAAAATATGGCCGAATTAGTATTATGATGCAGTCATTTTTTAATGTGGAATTAAAATTTCACATCCCCAATACAGTATTTAGACCGATGCCTGAAATTAAATCATCATTATTATCTATTACACCTAAAAAAACGGTTAATTTAGATTATCATAATCTAAAAATCGTGGTTGAAAATGCATTTAAGCATCGCAGGAAAAAACTTATTCATAATCTAAAAAATATAATTCAGCCTATAAAATTAGAAGAAATTAAAGATAGTAGGGCTGAACAATTAACAATCAAACAATATCAAGAGCTTTCTCATTTTATAATAAATAAATAGTATTAAATTAAAATATGTTTGAAACTAAAATATATCAAAAGAGGCGTAAAAAATTATGTGACATATTGGGTAGTGGTTATGTACTACTACTTGGGCATCATAATACACCTATGAACTTTTCACATAATGCTTACCCATTTATTCAAGATACAAATTTTTTATACTATGTTGGAGTAAATATGCCAAGCTGTGCATGTTTAATTAATATAGAAAAAAATAAAACTATATTTTATATGAATGAAAAAACAGTCCATGATATAATCTGGATTGGAAAAACAAAATCAGTACAATCATGGGGAGATGCATGTGGGGCAAATGAGATTAAATCATTATCTGAATTAAAAAAAGATTTAAATAATAAATCAAATATTATGTATCCACCAGTATTTAGAGCGGATAATAAAATACAAATTAAAGAGCTGCTTAATATTTCATTAAATGAAATTGAAAAAAAATCATCTGTCTTATTAATTAATGCAATTATTAAACAAAGATCTATTAAGCAAAAAGAGGAAATTGATGAAATAAAATCAGCACTTAAAATAACAAATTTAATTCATCAAAAATCTATGACTGCATCTAAGCCAGGAAAATATGAATATGAAATTGTCGCAGAAATGGAATCTATCATTAAAAGTCATAATGTTAATTTGGCTTACCCAATAATATTTACAGTAAATGGACAAATACTACACAACTCTATTTATAATAATAAAATTTCAGATGGTGACTTACTTTTAAACGATTCTGGTGCGAATTCAGCTTTAAATTATGCAAGCGATATAACAAGAACTTTCCCTGCTAATGGAAAATTTTCAACCCAGCAAAAAGAAATTTATTTAATTGTAAAAGAAATGCAAGAAACGGTTATTAAACAATTAAAACCCGGAGTCAGTTTTAAAGAGATGCATAAATTATCGGCTTATATTGGAATTAAAAGATTAAAAGAAATTGGTTTATTGAAAGGTTCTTGTGATGAAGCTTTAGCGAAAGGTGTTTATGGATTATTTTATCCACATGGTTTAGGTCATATGTTGGGTCTTGACGTACATGATATGGAATCTCTAGGTGAAGATATGGTAGGCTATAGTGAAAAAGTTAAAAGAGAAGCAGAATTTGGAATTTCGTTTTTAAGATTAGGTAAAAATTTAGAAACAGGCTTTTGTATTACAGTTGAACCGGGTATATATTTTATTCCAGAGTTATTTTATCAATGGGAAAAAGAAAAAAAATATAATCACTTAATAAATTATGAAAAATTTAAATCATATTTAAATTTTGGAGGAATTAGAATCGAAGATAATATATATATCAATCAAACAGGATCAGAAAATTTAAGTTCTTTTATACCAAAACAAATAGATGAAATAGAATCCATAATTAATAATTATTAAACCCATAACTCTTCATTAATAGTTAAATTATCAATTTCATCTCCTGTATTAACCACACCTTTTGGCTCTATGACTAAAATTTTACACTCATGCTTTGCAACAGGTTTATGATCAACACCCTTGGGAACTACATACATTTCTCCCTCTGATAAACTTACTTCACCATCTCTAAATTTAATAATCATATTTCCTTCCATTACAATAAATGTTTCATCAGTATGTGCGTGATTATGCCAAATGAATTCACCCTTAATTTTTGCTAATTTAAATTGATAATCATTCATTTCAGCAATAATTCTGGGGGACCATAACTTACTAAATTTCTGATATTTATTTTCAAAATTGATTTTATTTTTATCCATATTATTTCCTTTTAAGATAGAGTGTGTCTAAACATATTTATTAACTGTTGATGTGAATCAAATGCTAATTCTGGTAATTTATTAATATCAAAAAAACAAGCTTCAGAAATATCATCACCAGCTTTTAATGTTGACCAATCATCAATATTAACCAATAAACCAATAAGTAAAATATCTCCAAATACAGTATTAAATTGAGATGTGGTTCCTATAATTTCGATCACTTGGCCCTTTAACTGAGTTTCTTCGTATAATTCTCGTAATGCAGCTTGCTCTAAATTTTCATTTAATTCCATAAAACCACCAATTAAGCCCCACTTACCTTTAGCTGGATTTCTCTCTCTCTTTCCTAAGAGTAATTCATTGTCTTTCATACATATTAAAGTAGCAGTTGGTTTAGGATTTTGATAGTGAATTGTTTTGCATTTCAAACAATGAAAACGATTATTTCCATCAATGTAACTGAAAGTATTTTTAGCTCCACACTGATTACAATATTCCATATTTAAATATTATATAATATTAATGGTGTTTACTTCAAAATTAATAAAGTAGCGTAATAGAGTATTTTGAATTTTAAAATCATAGGACCAAAATAGTAAAATTCCCAGAATGATACAGATTATAATTTGGAAAAATAGATTATCTTTAATCTTAATCAACTGCATTGATAGGATGTCCTAAATAACCAGCTTTTAATAAATATTTTTGATGTAATTGATTAGCAAAAAAAGGGAATATTAAATTAGAAAATCCAAATGTAAAAGTAGCTAAAAATAAACAAATTAAAGCCCAGGCCCACATCCCTTTATATAAAAACCATATAAAATTAAAAAATAAATTAGGCCAAGAAAACCCGGTGTAAATAGGTTCTGGATAATTATTAATAGGATGATATAAATGACCTGATGATTTTGACATAATTAATCTAAAATAAAGTTTAATAATGATATAATATCTGTTACATTTACAATCCCATCTTGATTAATATCAGGTATACATTCTCCAGAAATGTTATTACCTAATATATATTGAATAATAAATATTGCATCTAAAATATTAATAATCCCATCATAATTAATATCTCCATATGAAACGCCGCTACATGGGTCTGGGTCAGGAATATAGTCAATTAGTTCTGGAATAATGTCATCTAATGCAAATGGACTAGGATTTTTATCATATACCATCATTTCATGATTTAAAAGTGCGCTACTTGGAAATGCTCCTCCAGATTGAAATAGATTCCAAATAGAAGACTGTGTATCAGAAATAATTTGAGATGAACCCCCATCTGGCATATTCCCCCATTGTTCACATGTGTAAGGCTCATTCGGATCGGAGAAGGCAATTAAAAATTTAACATTGTCATAATCTTCAAACATATGATGCACTTGGCCAGCCTGGCTATTGTGCTTAGTATAACAAGGAACTCACCAGGAAGCTGCTAATTCAATATAAATTATATTATAACTACCACCATTTAATTCACCATTCCAATCAGCTAATTTCCAAAAATCTCCATTATTATATCCATTTCCAGCATAACACGTTTCTTTACTAATATTTTGGTCATGTTCATTTACATATTCCCCTTCTTCATATGGAATTGCTAAAATTATATTGAATAAACAAAATATAGTTAATAAGTAATGCATAAAATATCTCCTTTGAATAAATTTATCCTATAATATCTTCTCCGCCATCAATACGTATTACATTACCAGTCATCCAAGAATTAGAACAATTAGATAATAAAGCTATGTAATAAGCAATATCTTCAGGTGTAGTTAATCGGCCAGATGGATTATGGTCATTTGCATAATCTATCATTTTTTCATTACCAGGAATTTTTCTTAAAGCTGGGGTATCGGTTACTCCTGCTTGTATTGCATTAACAGCAACTCCATCGCTAGCTAATTCAATAGCTAATTGTCTAGAAGCAGATTCAAGTGCAGCTTTTGCCATAGATACTGCCCCATACGAAGGCCATTGTCTGTGCCCTCCGGAACTAGTCATAGAAAAAATTTGAGAGCCTTGTTCAAATAAATTAGCCTGATATAAGGCTTGAGACCAATACACTAATGAGCTCCCCATAGTATTAATGGTCATATCAATATTTTTTGCATCTAATGTCGGTTCATCATTTTTAGAGAGCATTGGTTTTAATGCCCCAAATGCAATAGAATGAACAAATGTTTTGACTTTCCCTAATTGAATTAAATTATTAATTGCATCATTTCGTTTATCATCATTCATAGCATTCATTTTATGAAATTTGCATTCAACATTATATGATTTAATATAAGATTCTAATTTATCAATTACAGATTGAGGCTTACGTAAATAAATACCATAAATATTCATTCCAGATTCAGCCAATTTTTTTGCACACGCTGCACCAATGCCACTAGAGGCGCCTAATATTAATGCCCAATTGTTCATTTATTCATACCTTAATAAATTCAACCAAAATTATAATATATAAATAGTAATTCCAAAATAATTACAAATAATAATCTTATGTTGTAA
>CETG01058040.1_pt1 | contig 20697 bp, 13 predicted proteins | sample 361471 | NCBI WGS metagenome assembly CETG01 (sample SAMEA2622696, study PRJEB7988) | marine metagenome | isolation source: saline water (ENVO:00002010), including | reverse complement strand
CCTTTGGTTGATCCTTGAGAGTTAGGGCCATAACACCCCCAACAATTTTTAGTCGGCATTAAAATCATCATCTAATTCTCTTGAATCGAACGTAGACCATGACTCAATCATCTCAAGATCTCTTCGAATAGCATCCTTTCTATTCTTATTCCAAATAGTTCCAGCGACTATGAAAATAATCATTATAATAACTAGATATGGTAATCCACTACTGGAAAGCCATTCAACTAAGGACTGAGATTCTGGAACTTCGACTTCAACATTCTCAGTCAACATTGGACTGACAAAATCTCCATCTATAGCCCAAATCTTAACTAATGCCCAATCACTATTAGAAACTAGCCAAATACCCCTAAACGTCCAAATTCCATCGTTAGCAATTTGATCACCATCTATGCCTTCATCATTGAAGTTTAGTAACATCTTATCTCCTCCTGCAGACATTTCTCCACTAACTTCTGATGTTGTTCCATCTGGATCATCTAGTAACACGGTTACAATTACTGAAGATGGTTCATCTGAGATCAATGAATTCGGAATAATAGTTAATTCGGATAATATGGGGCTAGAAGACCCAATAGTAAGATTGACTGAAGTTGTAGAAGTTGCACCACGAGAGTCCTTTACTAACAAATCTAAACGTACGGCACCAGGATTCAAATTTATTTCAATAATTTCGCGATCTCCAAGGAACGTACTATCTCCAGTTGTCCACTGGAATAGCACAATATCATCGTCATAATCATATGATTTGGAGGCATCTAAAACTAGTGTAGTTCCTGGAGGAATATACTGGCCATCAATTATCCCATCAATAACTGCAATTGGAGCAGTTTCCATAACATTGAGGATTTGTTTGTGTATTCTCACTCTATCCGTACTATCTCTAAGTTCGAACGTTAACTCATGGTTGCCAGCAGGCAAGTAGTCATTGTACCAGTAGTCTGTATTTTTCTCAAATAGAACTGGTTCCAACATGAGATCGGAATAAACACTAACTGTGAAAGTATCTCCATCTGGATCAAAAGAACGGCGGAAATCAAAGAGTACCGGTGCATTAGAAAGAACTTCTGCATCAGGTATAGGAGAGTCAAGTAACAATAATGGAGCGGATTCATCGACTCTAACATCAATAGAATATGAATCTGAATTGCCAGAACCATCATCGATAGTCATCGTTATTGTGTGAAATCCCTCTGGAAGTCTGACTTCTACGACCCACCCCATTCCAAAAGGCTCTGAAAGACGGTTACTTTCCCATATGACACTAACTAAGTCTGTACTTGAATTGCTAGAAGGATTACAAATATATCCAGCACCATTGTTAGGTAAATCACCACAAGACAAATCCCAATCTCCAGACCCTATACTATCAAATCTAAGCAAAGTGCCTGAATCAGTTAAAATTCCATCATTAGGATTAGATATTATTGCAACCGGAATTGAATTATTTACAGAAATTGCCTTAGATTCTGATGTCCATGTATTCAAATGTCCATTTCTATCATCACTCGCATACATTGTAATCGTATGAATTCCTTTAGTGAGCCATCCTTGCCATTCTACTAGATCTACGGGGGTCATTCCCTCAGCAAGCAATCCATCAATATCACTCCAAAATTGATATCTTACCCTATCTCCTTCCGGATCTACAACCATAGTGCCATCAAGAGTCACTATGTTAGACGAAGTATCTCCAGCTCGTAAAATATCAAATTTAGCGTTTGGTACCTCATTAAACAGTCTTACAGTAAAACTCCAAGTTACGGCCGGATTATTCCCGTCAGATAAATAAACAGTTAATATGAATTCATTAGGGGCACCCGGGAATCCAATATCAAATAACATCGGACAATCTCCTTCTTGTGTTGTTGAAAATCCATATGTTGTCTCTATCCAACAGCTTAACTGATCGTCTTCAGGATCGCTACTTCCATTCAACGAAATTGTTGCATTAGCGGTCTTTCCTAAATGCATTATACCCCATGATGAAATTCCTGGAGAAGTAGATACAGACAGAGAAGGTGGCCTGTTGAAGAGTTCTATTGTTCGTGTCTCAGAAACACAATTACCTTGATTGTCACATACTTCAAGAGTGATTTCTTGATTACCATCTGACAGGCAACCATCTATGGTGAATGGTGGATCATTTACACGTAGGAATGATCCATTATCTGAACTATTTGAACTTGAAGAGGAACCCGTGCAAGACAAATATAGATCTCCGTCTATATCACTCGTCCAAGTATAACTTAGGGTATCATTATCTAGGTCCCAAGATGATATTGCGTCTAGATCGATTGTTGATCCACTGGGGAATTCGGACTCATCTTCAGGGGTTTTCCATATGATAAATGGGGGCTGATTTTGTAACTCAAGTCTACAAATTATCTGTAAATCATCACTGAGAATTAATCCGGATGTATCATTGTGAACTCCGTCATAATCACAACCAACGAAAACTCTATTTGGGTCTGACCATCCTTCTACAGGAGTCCATCTTTGGTTAATGAATGGCCCAAAATTTCCAATCCCAATATATGGTAAGGTTTGATTAAATGGTGATTGCCACTCGTCAAAAGAAAGATTCACTTGGGCGAATGGAATATTACGATTTATTTGATTGATTACATGAACCTCTACAAACCACATAACATCAAATATATTTGAATCAGAATCAAAGGTAGGTGTATCAATTGGGCCTGAAGAAATCCATCTCAAATGACTATCAGAAGATAGGTGGAAAGTAGACTCAAAGGATGTGCCTGTAATGAAACCTGAATTAGTAAAATTAACAAAACTAGAATCAATATTTGGTTTTGAACCATTTTCACAGGTTAATCCAATATTTGAGGCTATTAATTCATAGTGATTAATTATTTCAAAACAAGTGCCACCTACACCGGAAATAACACTATTTGAGATTAAAGAAGAAACTGCATCACCTGCGCTCCAATATACCCCCCCATTTGCACCTGAGATATCTAAACCTGAAATTAATGCATTTACATCGTTCATCTTAATGCCATATTCACTAGAATTAATATTAATTCTCAGATCATCAATTACTACATTCCCACCATTAGAAATACCACTATTATCAATATCTAGACCTGCCCCTGAAATGGGATTGTGAACTTCTACCGAAAGAAGTTGTAAATCTACACTATTTCGAGCAACAATTCCGTACTGGTCATTGATTGAAAAGCAATTATAGCAAGTCACATTCTTACCACCACTCATAATATCGTTAGCTTCATCGAACCATATGCCTGAGCCATACTGAGGCATTGTTGCTCCAATGCCGTTATTCATAGTTTCAATATATTCTAACTCAACATTACTTGAATCTCGGACTGAAACGCCGTGATCTGCATTATTTCTACTACGTATTATAGAGATATCTGGATGAAACTCACGGAAATCTGCTCCACTACCACCATTATTTTCCAATAACCAATCATTTCCTATTATTCCACCTTTCCACATCAAAACACCAGATCCTGATGAATTTGTAACTACTAAATTATTCATTACTGGAGCCCAGTTTACACTACGCAGAAATATACCTGCACGATCATTAATCGGAGTCGATAGAGAAGGTTTGCCATTATTATCAAGTGACATGTCATTGATTATAGTTGAAGAACCAATAAGATAAGCCTTGAATCCAACCACAGGATTATCTTCTATTATTGCGTTATCAATAATTACACCACTTGTATTCACTTCAAACGCAGCAAAACCAAGACCTGGTGTTTTTGCTCCAGGTCCTCCTGTTCCTCTTATTACCAAATCTTGGAATGCAGCATGAGCAGGTAGATTAGAAAATTGGCTATGATTATATTGCTCAACCATCACACCTCTATACATACTATCATCAATAATTATATCATTAAAATTAGGTCTAGTAAGCCAGTTCTGTGTTATATGCCGAACATAGATTCCATTGTCTGATCTACTGATTTGAGTACCCGTAATTAGTGGTCTTGAGTCCTCAATCCAAATCCCAGCAGGTATTGACATAGTTGCACCACTTACATTAGAAATTTGGAGATTTGACAAAATCCCTCCTGAATTCCCCCAGTAATTTAGACCCCTAGTAATAAGTCCGTTTGCGATTAATCCGTCAACAACAGGTGCTGAGTTAGCACCAACTGACAAGCCTATTCCGTATCTCCAACTTGTTGATGAGCCATGTATATCTTGGCCGCCTCCATTAATTGTTAAATTCGATATTTGAGGTGAAGCGCCGTCAAATAAGTCAATAGCAACCCTGTCTGCATTATTCACGAGTACATTGTTAATAATTGGATTGCTAGCATAAATCGTAATTCCAAATTCCGAATCGTCTATTGTTATATTATCTATCCTAGATCCTAAATTGAGACTTGATTGATTGAATACAATACCATCATGTTTACCAAATATTGAATCTATAGTGATAGGGTTATCTTCTGTTCCTTGAAAATTTACCCTACCATCTACTTGGATGTGCTTGTCATCTCCAAGTTGGATGTTTGTTCCTTCCTGTACGACTAAAATATCTTGAGAATTTACCGTATAACCATCCGGGAGATTAACCGTACCAGACCAAACAGTAGTTGAACGAGAATCTAAAGCTTCAGTGAAGAAAGACATTTGAGGATAAATAAGCAAGAGAATTACAATAGCAATAGCACGTCTACCTACGCCTTCCTCACTCCCGCCCATGTTTGTCGGCCCTCTCTTCTTGTTGTATTACTTCCCCCTAGATGGTTATGCGATCAATTAACACTTGATTACAAAAAATTAGCGTATTACCAACAAGATATTGGCTACAATGATCTAGAAAGTTTGATCAATAGATCATTTGATGCCTTACTACATTCTGCTGATTTAAATCGATTAATTGCCTCTCTCCAATGTGACAGGCGCATATTGGGCTCTAATACTCCTCTCCAGTACCAATATTGAGCAATTAGTCTTCTGTGACTGGGTATATCTTTTCGAAGAGACTCTGTAGATAGCATAGAATGTTGATTTTTCAGCCATTGAGGAATTTCTGGATTACTTGATTCTAAAGCAAATAATATTGCTCGTGTTCGAGAAATAATATTCTCCTCATTTTCTATGTATTTACGCGCTATTTCCATTGAATCAGGTGTTCCAAAAGACAATCTAGTCCTCAAATCAATTATAGATAATAGAGCATGATCTTCACCAAGTGCAGTAGCAATAGATGAACGTGTATTAGCAGCAGCTTCTACATCACCTGACTCTAATGCTAATGCATGTCGTAAGAGATTTAGTGATAATGATGCTGCTGATTTATCAGCATCAGGAATGATGGAAAAATCAACCTCAGAAAGTTGGTTGATATCAATAGTAGAACTTTCACCGGGTAGTCGGTCGTCATATTGTCTAACTAGAGATGCAATCTCAAGTCTTACTCTTTCTGCTGGAGAAAGATGTTGTATAGCCTTGGATTCTGCCTTTTTAGCACCATTATTATCTCCTCTATATCTAGAAATACGGGCTCTTCTAACAAGACTCTGTGGACTCTCTTCAAGATTATCTAAATGGCTCTCAGCAACTTTAGGTTCACCACGTTCAAGAGCTAAATCTATTGCTGCAAAGTGAATTTTTTCATCTCCAATAGAAAGCGATGCATCCTCAATCAAGACGGCAGCGGCAGCACTATCATCTTGTGACAATTTTTCGGCTATATTGACTATCCAATCAGGGTCTATATTATCCCCTGAATTAAGTCTGTGATGCGCCTCAATTCGACGTGCACGTAGACCTTCTTTTTTCTCCCAAAAAATTGCACTTTTCCTATGGATTGCACGAATGGACTGTTCATCAATTAATGAAATCCTAACATTACGTATCAAATGATGTGGTTCAATAAAATTCTCAATCCATCTTAGTACAGCAGACTCTTCGAGATGCCAAGCACCGTCCTCATTACTAATCTCATCAAAGGAAAGAGGTAGAGGGGAGAGGCTCAATTCATCTAGAGTGGATTTTGCTTCAGAACTCAGTCTCTTCAAAACTGTTTTTTGTACATATTCTGTTACTGCCTGTCCTTTCTCAGGAATATCATCATCATGATTCCATAATTTAAGAGCAAGTGGATGACCACCCAATGTTTCGGCAATCTTTTGGGCTGATTGATGATCGATATTTGATGGAAGAAGATTTACAGCATCTTTAATCTTCAATCCTTCTATTCGAAGTTCATCAAAACCAACAATATTACCAAAAGGACTTGGGGCTCTTACCGATATTAAACAAGATATATCTTCTTTAGAACATGCTTCAAGTAAGTCCGATATGGCTTCTGTGTGTCTATCAGACAATTCCTGAACTTCATCCAAAATTAGAAGTGTTTTCTTGCTACAAACAACTGAAGCTATTGCTTGAGGGTCTCTTGGTGACTCTCCATTTAACCATGCGCTCCCAATTACAGAAACATCTGTGTCTGAGTTACAAGTAGACCAACAAACTTTCCAGCCCTTATCCATTACTTTCTCGGCCACCTTTCTAGCGATACTAGTTTTTCCAATTCCGGGAAGTCCACTCAACTGTATCTTTCCATAATTAAACATATTTTCGACTATTCTATTCACAATATCTTCTCGACCTATTAGATTGATTGATTGAGGTAAAGGACCTACTGAAATTCCTCTTGATTCGATAATATTATCAATAGAAATAGATTCTACTCTTTCATGGCCAAGTGATGTTAGATGAACTACTGTTCTCTTACGAGAACCTCCATCAATAACATGAGCCAATCTAGTTACAATAAGGCCCATCTCTTCTAATTCTTTCAAGGGATTGTGTATTGCAGATCTAACCAAGCCAAGATGCTCGGCTAAACCTGGAAGAGAGAGAGCTCTGGGTACATCCCAAGAGGACTCAATTTCAGCACCAAACTCAGATATTCGGAGAAGGATGGCACTCTGAGTATTGCTCAACACGCATCGTCAGCGAGGCCATCAGTTCATGGGCATTGACCTTTACCGATTTACCCCAATGCCAGTTGATTCAACCTCTCTCAACCTACCAAACAAGTCCGGAGTCTACCTTTTCCGGCATGAAGACGGTAGGGTAATGTACGTGGGAAAGGCGACTAACCTGCGTACGCGAGTAAAATCATATTTTTCAAAGAAACCTGACCGAGATAAGATACCTGCACTTGTTGCTTCTTCAGACGATATTGAATACATAATCACTCAATCTCCTAGCGAGGCTTTGATTCTAGAAAGAGAATTAATTCGGAAACACAAACCAAGATATAATTCTAGATTAAAGGATGATAAATCATATCCTTTTATATCTCTGACAAACGAAGAGTTTCCAAGAATTCTCTATACGAGATTTCCTTCTGATGGTGATCTCAGATGGGGTCCTTTTCCAGATGCGGGTGCGGCAAAAAGAGTTATTCAACTTCTGAGAAGTCAATTTGGAATTAGAGACAAGGATTGCAATGGGAAAAATGGATGTTTTTCCAAACATATTGGACTATGTAGAGGACCCTGTGTAGATCCTGAAGGCTATCCGGAAATTGTTAGAACAGTAACCAAAATATTAGATGGAAATGCGAGTATTTTAATTGAATATCTGCAAAAAGAAATGGATGAGGCTTCGGATAGATTGGATTACGAAACCGCCGCAAATAAGCGGGATCTGATTGCAACAGTAAATGCAACCATATCAAAGCAAGTTATTCACAGTAGATTCTATCAAGACTGTGATGCTGTAGGCTTTGCTTCTAATGGTGAAAATGCGGTATTAGTTATTCTGCATACAAAAAATGGAGTTATTCAAGGTGAAGTTAACTATCCTCTAATCCATCGTGGAGACGTTACAGATTCTGTTTCATTAGTACTTTCAGAGCACTATTCTAACAGAAGACCACCAAAGATGTTGCTCGTTCCTTCACCATTATCTGATCAATTAAGTAAATGGTTAAATGAACGACGGGGGAATACTGTAGAAATTAGAAATCCAAGACGTGGGGAGTATGCTAAGTTGAGGAAAATGGCTGATCGTAATGCAGAAATTAAGTCCCATCATAAGTCTAATAGACGCTCTGGAAGTCTTGAACAAGCTGCGGCTGATGAAGCAGCTAGATTACATGGTTATGACTCTCTAAATCATATCGTATGTTTTGATATGGCTCAATTGAGGGGGGATGAAAGAGTGGGGGCTGCAATAGTTCTACGTAATGGGCGCCCATCCAAAAAAGAATATCGCACATATCGTATAAAAACAGACGTTATGGATGATATAAGAATGATGAAAGAAGTAATAGAAAGATGGCTTAAACGACAAGATGAATGGCCCGATCTTTTGCTTCTTGATGGTGGAGAGGTCCATCTTTCTCATGTATACAAGACGCTCGAAGAAAATGGCGTTGCAGGTAATTTTCCAGTTGCTGCGTTAGCAAAGAAGGAAGAAACGCTTTGGCGAATAGATACGGATCCAATTATTCTTGATAGGGCTTCAAGAGTGCTAGTTCATGCCCGAGATGAGGCGCATCGATTCGCCAACACCTATCATCGAAAGAGACGCTCTAAGGGTGGATTGAAAAGTCCCATAGAAGATATTGAAGGATTAGGAGCAAAGAAGATTCAGGCACTATTAAGGCACTTTGGCGGAATCAAAGGTATAGAAAATGCAAGTCAAGAGCAACTTATAGGCACACCAGGTATTGGAAAAGAATTAGCAGAGAGAATTTTCATTTTTTTCAATAGATAGAGTATCAGATAACCTCTGACAGAACATTTGACAAATGGCGGTATTCTATTAATTTCCCTATCTCAACCAATCTTCCTTTAATTCCTCTTTTTCTACTATAATTTTCTTATCTAGTTCCCCCATTTGTGCTGCAAATTCCAATTCAAGTAACTGTTCTTCAAAGGTTGTTGAAGTTTTCTTCGTTGACTTCTTAGCCTCTACACGCTTACGAATTCTCTTGAAACTAAACTGTGCGAGAATTAGCAATATAATTAGTAGATAAGGAGCCAATTCTGCTAAAATCAACATCCAACTCAATTCTGCCTCCCATTCGATTTTATCTCTTTCAGAATAGCATTCATTCCAAGTATCCGCGTTTGGACAAACTGGTGTGCGATATTGAATGACTTGTTTCCCATCTTTCTCAATTAGTGTCCCTAGATTGAGTTCCGAGTCAAATGAAATTATTCTAATTTCTGAGGGTAAAGAAACTTCCATACGAGCTGAAGATTTTATTGTTCCCCAAGTAGTGTGTTCCATTATAGGCAGCACATATGAAAAGAAAGAAAGGCCCGGTACACTCACCCCAGTACTTGTTAACTCTAGACCTAATAAAGATTCAATACTTTCAATAAATCTATTTGGAATCCCCGCCTCATAAGATGCTGACCCTATTGATCCACTAATTTCGTCGCCTCTTAGAGTAATAGTAAGTGTTGCTTGATTGATTTTTACGGTTGCCTCTACAGGATCTAAATCGCTTGTCTCTCTGTTCGGAGGCATGACGAAATCTGGAATTTCTATACTAAATGGGATATTTTTGATGTTTAATTCTGTAAAATATGTTTTTCCATCTAGCACTATTTGCTGAGGTGCCATTGTCTCTAATTGTTCTAAAGATGCTTCAATCTCTTCTACCATTACTGATGTAAGATCGGCTAACCCATTATTCGAAATTTCCATCTCATAATCTCCCGTTGAGAATGGAATAATTGCCTTCTGATCGGAGCCTTCTAAGAGGCCACCTTCACGTCTGTCCCCAATAGATATTATTCGGTGTATTATATCAGAAGGTATTGGTGTGATTTCTATATTTGGTTCTTCCTCGACTATCCCTAACCTATACAATTCAATAGTTGAAGATAATGAAAAATCTATTTCTATTGCAGATTTTGTCTCTTTGAAAGAAACTTTCTCAATATCAATCTGATTAAAGGAAGAAATACAGGTTTTTTCATTAGAACCGCAAATTAGATCTTCACTTGCATCTGTGCACTCAGTAGGATCTCCCGCACCTGCTCTACCACTATCAATACAAATTGCATGCCTCCAGTCGTAAGGTCGAGCCCCCTGTAATGCGATTTCCTGTATCGATGATTCACCAAAATTAGATGTGAATACAATACTATCTTGATCTATTCCTGACGACTTCAACCATTCTGGCAATCTAATGTTCACTTTGACATCTGTACCCGCAAAATCCTCAGGAATTAGATCTTGTAAGTACCCCAAGTCTACCTCCAATTCAATGTCAATAACACTCATCAAAGATGCCAAATCCTCATCGCTCATTATGGAAAAATCCATTGTTGAAATGTCTCCTTCTGCATGTTTTACCAATTCATTTACAATGTCGGAAACCTGCATTTCAGATGGCATCGAACTGGCCTGAATTAAAATTGGGTAAGTACTTGACATCGAAGTTAAACAGTACCTATATGCTAGATTTTCTTCACAAGTCTGCCCTGGAATATGTTGAAACATCAACCCTCCAGTATTACCAGAAGGAGCAAATGTAGGTGTTTGGAACATAACATCCACACCTAATGCTTCAGTAAATGTATCAGAAAGTGATTCAATTGGTATTGAATTTAGCATATCAGAAGCATCAATATTCATTTCTGAATCAAACATTCTAATTCCATCTGAGGTTATAGAATCAAGATTAATTGTAGAGGTCTCGAGATCTAGCCCCCATTCTGATAATGTATTAGAGCTAAGATGATGTATGCTAATTTCCATATCTATCCTACTATTCATCCTATCTCTAACATCAATAAATAACTCTAGGCTGAAGGAAGGTCCTGCATAATTCTGCCAGGATGGGATGTCGATTCCACTTCCAAGTGTTGCAACCAGATCAAAAGACGTAGGAAGTGTAGAAGAGATGCCTCCTAAATTATCTAAAATAACTCTAGCTCCTTTTTTTCCATTATCCAGTTCAAATTTTTCTCCGGGAGAATTTACTGTATTTATGCTTGAATAAATTGGTGGTATCATTACATATTCTAGATAGTGTCCCGCTGCTGCAACCGTTGTGAAATTCGAAGTTACTTCACCCCCCATAGCCATTAATCCCTCCATCATTCTATCAACATCGCCTGTATCAGGATCCATACCAACATTCGTTGGATCAATGTTCAAAGTCAATACTGATCGTAAACAAATTGGAGGGAAGAAAGGATTGTTTTCTCTTCTTGTAATTTCATCCGCAGAATCTATGTCTGGATCAAATGTACAGGAAATTTGATCTTGGCTGAAAAATAAAATTTCTGAGGTGGGTTGAATCGGGCTAATGATTGCACCTGGGAAATTTTCATCGACAATTTGTTGGATAATACTATCAACATATTCTACCATTCTATCCTCTATCGAAGAACCACTTTGTATCAAATTACGATAATTCCGAATATAATCTGCTGGTATTCCATCTGAAGGATTGCTGTCACCTTGTAAATCAATATCGGTTAAATCCAATTCATCTCTTGGCAATTCAAAAATACCTAAATCAATACTCATTTCTATTGTCGATGCACCATCCATCAACATGATTACTTGTCCTTCGATCCATTCGTCAGTAGATGTTGCGTCCAATGTTGAATCATAATCATCGCAAATTCCTTCTGTAGATTCCCAGGTAGAACAGATCTGATTAGAAACTTCAGGATCTCCTGGAGGGGGTGCGGCCGATACAATCTGTACAAATAAGAGCAGAATTAGGCAGACTGCCGTACGGCGCATGACCCCCTTACGTGCGGCTATCTACCATAAGTCTGAATCTAACATGCATCCCCCTCATACCAATGCACAGACATGATCCACACCATCGACTTCGTGAATTAGTTGGTGAATTTCTGAAAAATAGAGGAGGGAATTTAGATCTCTTGGACATGCTTCCCAAACATTGGGAAAAGTTTGATGATACTGTAATTCTACAAAGAGAATCTTTCTATGGAGATAATTGGAAAGAACATATAGGAAAGGATCTCTGGAAAATTGTGGCTGAATCTCTTGGAGTAGAACGTTTAGGAAGAATGGGAGAGATTGTGGGTGAAAAAAGAGAATCTACTGTTGAACTTCTTCTAGGTGATAATGATTGGGTAATTCGAAAAGAAAATAAGATTGATTATGGTTACAGATTTACTGAATGTATGTTCTCAGCAGGAAATATAAATGAGAGGAAAAGAATGGGTCAGGTTGGAAAATTAGGAGAGACGGTTGTAGACCTTTTCTCCGGGATTGGATACTATACATTACCAATGCTTGTACATTCTGAAATAGAACATATTCACTGTTGTGAATGGAATGCTAATGCAATATCTTCGCTAGAATGGAACTTAGAACGAAATAATGTAAAGGACAGATGTACTATTCATCCGGGGGACAATAGAGTTACTACAAGCAAATTATTAGGAATTGCTGATAGAGTGATTCTTGGCCTGTTACCTGATGCAGAAAGTGGTTATGATATCGCATTAAAATGTCTCAAATCATCAGGTGGAATTTTACATGTTCATGGTGTTGCAAAATCAAAAAATCACGATGTTTGGATTAGAAATACGATTGAAAAAATTTCATCTTTAAGCACATTCAAAGAGATTTGTGAAGTGAATAAAGTCAGAGTAAAATCATATGCGCCACATTGGGATCATATAGTTCTTGATTTGGAAGTTAAAAGTTTCACATGATGCTTCGAAGAAGCATCAATCTCATTTGCTAGTCCTATGTCGGAACTGTGATGAGTGAGGAGTGCTGTGGCCATGGTCACTCCAATGAGGATGTTTTGGAGGCCACTATAATGCAAGACTCTGTCGGAAGTAATTTTGATTTCTCTTGGAGACTTGATGAGTTAGATTCACGCTACCTTCTCGGTGGAGGAGTTGCAGTTGTTGCTATCGTTTTGATGCTAATTTTCTCCACACTTTGGACTGCCGCAGGGCCTTCTATCGCCGGAGAAGGAGATGATGACTGGTGGAATACACCCGTCGATCAACGCTACAAAATGGATCTCAATATGACTGGCTTGCGCAGCCAATTGCCAGAAGCAGGTCCCTATACTTGGAGTGGCCCTACTGAACACTTCGTCGAAGTTGATTTACCACCCAGTGAGCAAGATGTAGGGTATCCAGGGCCAGCTCTTATGCACATCGCCCTATGGATGCCAGATGTAGAACCTGGAACTAAAATCCCAGTAATTGCCACTATACATCCGTACTACGACTTTGGAGGAGAAGGTGTAGCAGGTGACGACTCGAATCCGAATACAATTCCTGACGCTGGAGTCGGTGCTTGGGTGTTAGAACAATTCGTACCCCATGGCTACGCTTTAGCTCAAGTCTCAACTTTCGGAACTGGGAAATCGACACACTGCCAAGACGTCAAAGGCTTAGGTGAACAAATAGGAATTCAAGCAGCAGTTCATTGGCTAGGCGAACAGAATTGGTCGAATGGAAATGTTGGATTGATGGGCAAGTCGTATGCTGGAACGACAAATTGGGAAGCCGCCCAAAACCCATCCCCCCACCTGAAGACAATCGTTCCTATTTCTGGCTCTATAGGTGTCCAGCAGATGTTCTACCGCAACGGATCATCTGAGGCTAGAGCGATGCTCTACGATGTTCTGTATGAAGGTGCAACCGCAGATGCAACCGAGGACGATATGCGCATGTGCAGCGACGACGTGATTGGGCCAGTTAGCCCCTTCACTACATGGCTTGGAGCAGGTTTTGGCGGTGACCAGTGGAATGATTATTGGGATGAGAGATATCATCTTCAGGATGTGCTTGACAATTACAACGGAAGTGTATATATCGTCTGGGGTATGCAAGATTGGAATGTCGACCCATACCATGCTTTCCCGACCCATGGATTACTTGATCAGCAGGGTATCAACGTTCGAACAATTGCAGGTCAGTGGGCGCACAATTACCCCGACCAACCGGATAGACATTCAGAAGTCACGAGTGGATACGGTGCAGAGGCTTATCCAAACATGACACGTTTTGATTGGGCTGTTGAGTTATTCCCATGGTTCGAATATTACCTGAAGGGGATTGGAGATGAACCGGAGTCATATGTTCAGATGCAACGAAATGATGGACGCTGGCATATCGAAGAAACATGGCCGCCTGAAGATGTCTATGGGGAGATTTGGGAGTTTGAACTTCCGCTAGGAGAATGGGTTTCTTCGACTTCGGGAGGATTCGTATACACATTCAAACTTCATGGAGATGCCCCTATACATATCTCAGGCCTTCCCACTCTGCACACTGACGTTAGTACTGGATTGTGTAATGGTGGCCAATTGTTTGTCAGTATGAAAGATGGAGAATCCGGTCTACGGCTGGGTCATGCGACGATGGATGTTAGATATCGTGATGGTGGTTATGATTCAAAGTCAACTGCTCCTCTCTCAGACTATAGGATGCTAATGGAATTTAATCCAATGGATGTCGTTGTATCTTCAGGCTTTCTCACTCTAGAATTCACTGAAAGTGGAGAGGACTACATTCAATCTCCATGTGCAGCTACAGGATTATTTGTAGAATCATTTGATCTATACTTACCATTAATTGATAGAGAAGACAATCACGAGGCTTGGTTTGAGATACCCCCTTGGTGGGAACATCAGGAATTGTGATTATATGATCCCCGAATGGATAATGAATGCAGCGAGAGAGTACAATAATCATTCATTTGAAAATCGAGATAGTTATGTTGCCGTTCTTCTGATGCCAATAAAAAATCTAGTTAAAATTCTGGATTGGACATTCCAGTCACTACCAGATGAAATCTTAGTTGGTATGGATCCTGATCCAGAAATACTTAACCCAACAAAAGTAGAGAAAAAATACTTGGGAGATGAACATAATATAGACATGTTTGCTGGTCAAGGATACTTACTTGGAAAACCTCATCTTGTAAACAGAGGAAACTCCTACGAAGTACATCATGTTCCTGAAGAATGGGTTGATGGAATTTTCGCTAAAGATAGAGGGTCGAGAGGCGGGCGCTTTACACATTGGCTTCATACTCATCCAAATGCACCTGCAATACCTAGTGAAGCAGATGCAGATGCATCACAATGGACAGAAGGTACTGATATGATTCTTGGAGTTAGGTTCACTCCAGAAGGACATTTGCCTTGGTTTGAAAACGCAGATGGAGTTCGTAGACAATTGACTGAAAATGATGATTTAACTACATTAGGTAGAGCCAGAACAGGTCATCTGATTCATGGTCTTGAAATTATTTGTTTTCATCGTAGTGGACTTGGAATAAATCTTGTTTTGACAGATGATAAAGGAAATCCTATTGAGTGATCTAATTAAATAAATGCTCTCGATAGTAAGCTAACTCATCAATACTTCCTCGAATATCATCTAGGGCACGATGGCCAGAGTTTTTCCTCCATTTTTTGACATTGGGGTACCAATTTTTAGCGAGTATTTTGATACTAGTAACATCAACGCTTCTGTAATGGAAAAAATCATGTAAATGTGGCATATATCTCCTCAAGAAACGTCTATCTTGGCCTATGGTATTACCGCAAAGAGGAGGTACTCCCTCTAGACAATGCTGCCTAAGAAATTCTATTGTATCAAGTTCTGCTTTTTTCATAGAAACTCCGTCTTCAGCAATCCTATCAAGAAGACCATTTTCAGTATGATGTGAAACATTCCAATTATCCATTTTTGCTAACTCATCATCTCCTACATTTATCACAAAGTTAGGACCTTCGGCGACAATTGACAAATCAGATTCGGTTACAATAGTTGCTATCTCTATGATTGTATTCTCATCTGGATCAAGACCCGTCATTTCGAGATCGATCCAAACCAGCCTATCCTCTATCATGACACTACCAAGAGTAGAACCACCATAGCAATTACCCAAGCTAACATAAACAAAAGTAACAACTTCATTAGAGGGATTTCAATAGGTCACAATCAATAAGTGAATCTCAACGCAAAGATCGTGCGGAACGTGACGTACCTGGAATTATTCCGGGGCAATAGAGACTTTCGCCATCTATTTATTGCTAATTGGGTTTCAAATCTTGGAGATTGGTTTTCAGTAATTGCACTATTCATCTTAGCTGGAGAACAATCTGACGGATCTCCATTGGCAATAGCGGCAGTGATAATTTTCCGTATGTTGGGGATGGCCATTGTTGAACCATTTACAGGGTTGCTAGCAGATAGATTTAGTCGGAAAAAATTAATGATTTTATCAAATTTCATATCCTTGTCTATACTTCTTATTTTCGTATATTTTGATTTACTTAATAGTCTGATTATGATTTACATAATGGCATTTGCAATAATGCTATCGCGTGCAATATATGATCCAGCGAGATATGCATATCTTCCAAATATCACAACTAGAGAAGAATTGCTAACAGCAAACGCTGTAGCATCTTTAGGATGGTCTGCTGCACTTGGTTTTGGTGCATCATTAGGCGGTTTTTCAATTGCATCTTATGGAGTTGAAACATCACTAATGATTGATGCTTCAACTTTCATAATGTCTATTCTTATTCTTACCTCACTTCCTGAAGGAGGACCTTATCAAAATGAAATAAATAATAAACAAGATAGGCGAGTCTTGGCAGGTATTCTTGAAGGATGGAATATTATCTTAACAAGACCTGAAATATTTAGAATAATTCTTGCAAAAGGTATGTGGTCAGTTGGAGGGGGAGCACAAATTTTCCTATTGATTCTAATTGGATCAGAGGCGGGCTTTGGAACTGTTGCTACAGGTATTGGGGTACTCTATATGGCGAGAGGATGGGGTTCTGGTATAGGGCCAGCAGTTGCTCGTTGGGTATTTCCTAAACGTAGTAAATGGCCCAGCATATTGCCATTCATGGTAATGACTAGTGGGCTCTTCTATATCCTAGTTGGATTAGTTCAGTGGAACAATCTAATCATTATTCTTATATTTATTTCACATGCTACTAGTGGTGCAAATTGGGTATTCTCCACCACCATTATTCAAGAACGATCATCTGATGAATGGAGAGGTCGTGCCGCTGGTGCCGATTTCATGTTGATGTCATTAACCTCTGGTCTAAGCGCATTATTAGCGGCTTTAATGTTAGAATACAAAATATTTGATTTACGCGAGACAATCATCCTTACAGCAAGTATGCAACTTATTGCTGGATTAATGTGGATGAAATTGGCTCTACCTGAAGAGAAAAAATGGATTAGGGGAAATGCCGCTTCAATAGAATCTTAACCTATTACGCTTGGTAATAATTTCAATACTATCAAAGGGAAAAGTGAGAACATTACATTACTAAACATGGAATCACGAGTGGCTTGCATGTGTCGGTCAAGAATAAATTGCATTCTATTCTCGATTTTATCCGCTAGGCCCTCAGCAGGGTACTGTGCATATCCTAGACCATAATCAATCAAATCTGCTGCTTTATCTAATAATAAAACACCTAAATTTTTGATGCTGCTTGGTTTCTCAATTGCCATTTCCTCGCCATCTACAGAATGAGGAACTTCAATTGTCATCCAAGGTCTTGGAACACGGAAAGACTCTATATTACGAAGAAAATCTCGACTTGCAAGTGCTCTCTCAATAGTACGCTTAACTCTCTCAAGATTCAATCGAGCCATCTTCTTAATAGATCTACGAGTGCGCATTACTCTTCTGAAATCCCATAAAATCCAATAAATTAGAGCGATTAATAGTATTTTTTCGCCTAAATTAGGAACTACTGACCAATTAGACCATCCTGGCTGCCCTATTGCAAATCTGGCAATTCCAGCTGCAATACTAGGAAGAATAAATGCAATAATTTCTTGTTTAAGAAGACCATCAAAACCATTGATTGGCAATCTGTCATAATTTTTCATTAACCATCTCCAATGACGCTTGCGTTCGCCCTTTGGTGCGAAAACAGATACCAAATCCATTATCGGTCTTCTAAGAAGCCAAAAACGAAGAAGAAAGGGAATTAAAAGTGCGAAAATATAGCCCTCCCAAGGTGAGTTAGGAGGCCATTCCGGGATGTCTGGCATCTCGAACATTGTACGTCCTCAGTAGTACCCTAGCAATGAATCTCACTATCTTAGCGAGTTCGTGAATTCTGTCCTTGAGCCTCTATCATAGCCGATCTTGCAAGAAGAATAACTAACGCTGCAGAAGAAATCAGAGTCGCTGCTAAATATGGAGAGGTTCTAATTAACATAAGACAAAAACCTATTATTCCACATGTATAACTAACTATTTCACATCTAGATGCAAGTTGATTTATTGATGCAGGAACCATAAATGGGTCATTATACTCGCGAATCATACGACTTAGAAGGATGTAGAGGCCCTGGAATGGTATGCCTATACAAAACAAAGCCATAGCAATTAGAAGTAATGTCTCGGGATCATCTGGATTTATCTCTGCCCCTTTCCAAAATAAGTTACTAAGCCCTACACTTAGAAGACCTGTGTGGATTAAAGCTGAGGTTGTAGATGCAGTTGTAGCCTCCACCGGGTCCGGAACCATTGTTCATATCCGATTAGTTCTGGTCTTGATAATTACGCCTGATTAATACCTTTCAAGAGTCATTACGAGGTATTCGATTAGCCATCGCACGTTTCCAAAGAGGTGGAATCAAGCATGGCCACCAAGATGCATAGTAACCCCATCTAAGTGTGGGGGTATTTTCATATGGACGAAGTTTCCAGAAAGGTACGCTTGCTCGTAAGTGATGATCTGAATGTCGCGTTAATTCCAATAGAGTCCATCTAGACCAGCGTGCTTCTGTATTCCATGAATGTTCTGCGGCAAATTTCTGGCCGTCTGAACGCCGAAGGCCCCAATGGCGAATATAATTCACATATTCTAGCGTTAGAATACTTATCAGAGAAAGTGCAAGCCATCCTACAGCAACAGATTGGCCGTCAAACCAACCCATATATGTGGGAAAAAATGCTATTGTGACAACTGTAATTATCTGGGTGATAAGTCCTCTATATGACGGATTCTTCAATCCAGTACGACCTTTTTTGTTATGGACATTAACTGAAGACATGAATTGTCCGGGAATAGTGCTCATCCAGAATGACCACAGTCCTTGATCCACGCTAGCACTTGCTGAATCTCTGTCAGTACTAACCCATTTATGATGAACATGATTATGTTCGTAGGTAAAATGAGTGTAATTAACAGAGAAAAGCAAAACGCGAGCGAGTCGCCACCCGGGACTTCCACGTTTCTTATGCCCTAGTTCATGGGCAGTAACAATTGCAGATGCTGCCGCACTAAGTCCTGAAGAAAGAGCCCCGACAATTAGCCACCAAGTCATTCCCTCATGTGCTGCAAACCAGAAAAATGAACCAACAACAACAAGATGAAGGATTCCATGGGCCCATAACAATACCTCAAATGGAGTGCCTGACTCTCTTGGAGGTCTAGGTGTCTTAGATTCGCCCATTATTATATCCAAAATAGGCCCTATTCCCCACACTAGAATAACACCCATGGAAACAAAAATCTCATTCTCAATAACGCCCAGTATATTTCCAGAGATGGCAAGACATGGTGTTATTAGCCCTAGTAAATGGAAAAACCAAGGTTCCGGCCTCAACTCCACGTCACTCATACAATCCCTCGTGTTTAGATCTAACTTTTGCTAATTTCGGAGAAATAACAATTCTACAATATGGATTTTGAGGATTATTTGCAAAATAATCTTGATGATAATTCTCAGCCTCATAGAAATTCTTCAATGGGCTTACTTCTGTGACAATATCTGAAACAAATGATTCTTTCAGGTTATTTATTACAATTTGAATATCTCGCTTCTGAACTTCATTAGAATAGAACGCACAACTTCTATATTGTGGCCCTATATCATTACCTTGCCGATTTAATTGAGTTGGGTCATGAGAAGTAAAAAATACTTCAAGTAGATCTTTTCTTGATATTTTATCTGAATCGAATCTAACTTTGACTACCTCGGCATGCCCTGTAGTCTTAGTGCAAATTTGCTCATATGTTGGATTCTTAACATGCCCTCCACTATATCCTGAAATTACGCTAGAAACTCCTCGTAAACTACCAAGTGCGGCTTCAGTACACCAGAAGCACCCTCCACCAAGTACTATTTCTTCCATATTATCCCTTTTTAGATTTATAAAAACGCCGCCAAAGAAATGCTACAATACCCAGAATAGCAATAGCCCAACCGGGAATTATCAGCAAAACTGCAACTATCGCGGCAGCCTCTTCTAACACGTAGTTGAGATAGTAATGGTTGTAATTAACTCTTGTAAAAGAAGACAAAACAATTAGCGGCGGTAATTTGGTGCCTCACGAGTAATCTCCACATCGTGAACATGAGATTCCGAAAGTCCAGCATTGGTTATCTTGACGAATTGGCAATTCTCACGCATTGCGTTGATGTCGTCATTTCCTGTGTAGCCCATCGAAGATCGTAGCCCGCCAATCAGTTGGTGGAGGACGTGTTCGACTGGACCTCGAGCAGGAACCCTGCCTTCGATTCCTTCTGGAACATATTTGCGTGTATCTCCCTGTTCTGATTGAAAGTACCGCTCGTGAGCGCCCTTACTCATTGCTCCAACACTTCCCATCCCTCTGTAGACCTTGTAGGAGCGACCTTGGTAGAGTATTACTTCACCTGGCGCTTCATCAGTTCCTGCAAG
>CETG01022396.1_pt1 | contig 20708 bp, 27 predicted proteins | sample 361471 | NCBI WGS metagenome assembly CETG01 (sample SAMEA2622696, study PRJEB7988) | marine metagenome | isolation source: saline water (ENVO:00002010), including | reverse complement strand
TCTGGAAGAATGGCGGGGATTTTAGAAGGAATGGGTTATCACGAAGCAAAAGAGGAGCTTGAAGCAGATTTAGTCCTCTACAACACATGCACTATTCGTGATAATGCAGAGCAAAAAGTTTATAGCTATCTTGGCCGACAAGCAAAAAGGAAGCAAAAGACTCCTCACCTGAAGCTAGTAGTTGCAGGTTGTGTTGCTCAGCAAGAAGGTGAAGCCCTTCTAAGAAGAGTGCCAGAAATAGACCTTGTAATGGGTCCTCAGCATGCAAATAGATTAGAGACTCTGCTTAACCAAGTGGATAATGGAAATCAGGTCGTAGCTACTGAAGAGAATAAAATCCTTGAAGATGTCACCACAGCTAGAAGAGATAGCAAAATATGCGCATGGGTGAATGTTATCTATGGCTGTAATGAACGTTGCACATACTGCGTAGTGCCTGCAGTAAGAGGTAAAGAGCAGTCAAGAACACTAGGCGCTATTCGGCTCGAAATGGAAGGATTAGCCGAGAGGGGATTCAAAGAGATCACTCTTTTAGGCCAAAATATAGATGCATATGGAAGAGATCTTCCATGCCCTCAAACTAAGAATACTCAGCGCACTTCGTTAACAGATTTACTCCATTTCATCCATGATGTGGAAGGTATTGAGCGTATTAGGTTTGCTACAAGTCATCCTAGATATTTTACAAATCAATTAATAGAAACCTGTTCAAAACTTCCAAAAATATGCGAACATTTTCATATACCATTTCAAAGTGGAAACAATGATATTCTTAAGGCTATGGCTAGAGGTTATTCAATTGAAAACTATAAAGAAATTATCTCATATATTAGACAATTGATGCCAAATGCCTCAATCAGCGCTGATGCGATAGTTGCCTTCCCAGGAGAATCTCAAAAGCAATTTGAAGACACTTTGGCATTAGTCAATGAAATAGGTTTTGACCTTATCAATACAGCAGCATATTCACCAAGACCTAATACCCCTGCTGCTAATTTGAATGAACAGATCCCTGAAGAAGTAAAGGTTAAAAGACTTAGAGAGTTAAACTCCCTAGTAGAATGTACCGCAAAAATCAGGAACAAAAGATATCTTGATACTGTTGTTGAAGTATTAACAGAGGGTATTAATCAGAAAGACAATACTCAATTAATGGGGAGGACAAGAACAAATAGATTAACTTTCTTTAAAGCAGAAAGTCAATCAGGAAATCTATATGGACCTGGAGAATTATTGCAAGTAAAAATCAAAGAAATTAGACCATTTTCCTTAAGTGGCTATATTATAAATGATTAAAAAGCACTTCTAATTCTTTAGTCTCTAGATTATATGAATCCAAACAAATTAAATATAGGTTTAATCTTCGGAGGGAAATCAGGCGAACATAATGTTTCTATTAAATCAGCAATTAATGTTTGTCATGCCTTAAAAAGCAAGTGCAGTCTTGAAAAATATAATGTAGTGCCGATTTATATTGACAAAAAAGGCTGCTGGTGGCCATCTTCCATTGCTGAATTAGCTCTGAAGAAATCATCCGAATTGAATCAATCTGACTTGCCCATAAGAAATTTAAATGGCCTCAATTCCTTCCCAAATGTTACCGAAACAGTCGACGTTTGGTTCCCTCTTGTGCATGGACCTAATGGCGAAGATGGGAGTCTTCAAGGCCTTTTCCAGCTTACAGGCAAACCATATGTAGGAGCCGGACTAGTTGGTTCAGCTATTTGCATGGATAAAATCGCTATGAAATCAGCATTTCATTCTGCTGGAATAAATCAAGTAGCTTATAAATATATAAATAGAAATACAGCATTAAATTCAAACAAGTTAAAAGAATTTATTGATAAAAGTGAATTTAACATTGGTTATCCATGCTTCACAAAACCTGCAAGTCTAGGTTCATCAGTGGGCATTTCAAAAGCTAAAAATAGAAATGAACTTGAAAAAGGGATTAGAATTGCAATTGAAATCGACAAGAAAGTAATAGTTGAGAAAGGCGTAAATGCTAGGGAATTAGAATGTGGCGTCTTGGGAGTTAAACACCTACAGACTTCATTAGTGGGGGAAGTGATTTTTGATTCAGATTGGTACAACTACGAATGTAAATACACACCAGGACTAAGCAAAACTCTTATTCCTGCGCCTATTCCCCCTGAACTACAAAAAGAAGTTCAGGAAATCTCTCTTAAAGCATGCGATGCTACTAACGTATCTGGAATGGCAAGAGTAGATTTCTTTTACTCAGAGAAAGAAAATGAACTTTTAATCAATGAAATCAATACCATTCCTGGGTTCACCTCTCAGAGCATGTATCCAATGCTATGGGATGCCTCTGGATTAAGAATTGAGGAATTAATCATTAAGCTTGTCGAAACAGCTACAAAATAAAGATGATTTTGTTTTAATTGCTATTAATTCTTTTTTGGAAAAATGATTCATGGTTTGCTTTGGTTACCACTTTTATTTGCATTTGTTCTTCTAACAGCTCTTGGATGGCTAGAGAGACGTAGACAAAACCTTTATTTGGAATGGGCAAAGGGTGCGGAACTATCCAAGTTGGATGATTCAGGTGCGGCTAGACTCACGGGAGGGCTCCTCACATGGTGTACTTTTGAAGCAGGCAAGTTTGAGGAGCAAGGATCATTCTCGGTCAAGAAGTTAGAGCTAATTGAGCTCATGGCTCTTCGCTCTGGAGACGCACCTCTAACTGATGAAGCTCAAGGAAGATGTCGGTTGAGACTAATTGGAGATGGCCTAGAGAAAGATGTACCTTTTGCTGATGCAGATAGAGCAAGAAAATGGATGGATCAACTGATGAGTAAAGCTCGTTGTGATTTATAAAATCAACTAGAATTTCTTACCCAATGGAGACTCCAACACAAAGAAGAAATCGGCTGAGATCAAAAAGAAAATTAGATAATTTAATTCTAATTTGGAAGATAATATTTTTTAATTCAATAACATTTTTCCTTAGTATAGTTATAATTAAGAATGGGTGGCAACCTATTGAGAGAAGCAATATAGAGATCAAAGGCAGTTCATTAATTGATTTAGATACAATTCTCGATATTTCAACATTAAAACTACCGGAAAAGCTTTTTAATATAGATCCAGGAAAACTAAAATTTGAGTTATTAAGGGAACTACCTATTAAAAATGCATCTATCAATAGAAGAATAATTCCTGCAAGTCTTTCGATTGAGATTCAAGAAAGAAAGCCTATAGCCAAAGCGCAGAGAACAGGACCATTTGGAGAAGAGATGGGAATGATCGACAAGGAAGCATATTGGATACCAACAAAATATGCTAAAAAATCACCTACTGATCAAAATCTGGTATTTGTAAGTGGATGGAGAAATGGACACAGATCTCAAATTTCACAAATTCTAAGTTTTCAATCACAGTTAGGAACAACTCTTGAAAAAATAGATATAAGACCAAATGGAGATATTCTTATCCAAACTGACAAATTTAAGTTTGTTGAACTTGGCCAAAACCTTGACGAATTGAAAAATCAAATTCGAGCCCTAAAACAACTTTCAAAAAAACTCCCTGAGAATTATGTCAAGCAAAAAAATGGGGTACTAGATTTGCGAGACCCAACAAAACCCGAATTACAAATAGAAAATTCACAAAAATGAGACAAATCGGCTAGAATGACTGCACTGCAATAGTTTTGAAGCATTTAGACGCACGAAATAAGGCTTTATTTCGTTACTGAAAAACAGCAACTACTAGAAAGTTACTGCAGAAATGCTGAGCGAAGACATAATGCATCCAAGTTAACCAGCACGGTTTGCACTTCTCATGGAGTCAGCAGGGATCCAACCAAGTCAAAATGCTCGCATCGAGGTCATTGGAGTAGGCGGAGGCGGCAGCAATGCCGTAAACCGAATGATTCTTAGTGATCTTGAGGGCGTTTCATATAGAGTCCTCAACACAGATGCACAAGCTTTGCTTCAATCCAGCGCAGCTAACAAAGTACAACTTGGCTCAACTCTTACAAGAGGCCTTGGGGCAGGTGGTAATCCAAGTATTGGTCAAAAAGCAGCAGAAGAGTCAAGAGCTGATCTTCAACAAGCTTTAGAGGGATCGGATCTTGTCTTCATTGCAGCAGGTATGGGAGGAGGTACTGGCACTGGCGCCGCCCCTGTGGTTGCTGAAGTCGCAAAAGAAAGTGGAGCCCTAACAGTTGGCATAGTTACAAAACCATTCAGTTTTGAGGGCAGAAGACGCATGCGACAAGCCGATGAAGGCATTTCACAACTCGCAGAGAACGTTGACACATTGATTGTTATCCCAAATGATCGGTTAAAAGATGTCAATGCAGAAGCACCACTTCAAGAAGCATTTAAAAGTGCAGATGACATTTTAAGGATGGGAGTAAAAGGAATTACCGACATCATCACTTGCCCAGGCTTGGTAAATGTTGATTTTGCCGACATAAGATCAGTCATGACTGAAGCTGGAACAGCTCTGCTAGGGATTGGTGTTGGCTCTGGAAGATCCAGAGCAATAGACGCTGCTCAAGCAGCAATTAGTAGCCCTCTATTGGAAGCCGCCAGAATTGATGGAGCCAAAGGATGTGTAATAAACATCACTGGAGGGAAAGATATGACCTTAGAGGATATGACTTCAGCTTCAGAGATTGTCTCCGACGTAATTGATCCAGAGGCAAATATTATAGTTGGCACTGTGGTTGATGAACGCTTAGAAGGAGAGGTTCAAGTAACAGTTATAGCAACTGGATTCGAAAGTAATCAACCATACAAAAATTCCAGAGGAAGAATTGGGATAACGAACAACTCCATTTACACTCAAAACGAATTAAAAGAGCCTGGACCTGGCATTCCTGAATTCCTTCGCCTAAGACAAATTAGAAAAGACACAAACAACTAATATTTAGGTGACCCGGTGACCACGCCTGCCTCAAGCATCCCGTGTGGCTGCTACCTTCCGGTCCTGACCAGGTTTAGGCGTTAAAGCCGCGTGGGTCCGAGTCAATTAGATTCTAGCAATACCCTCTCCCAGTGGTCTAAAAAAAATGATCCCTTCAGACTTAAAAAAATACAAAGAAGAAGGAAAAAAAATAATGATATTGACAGCTTGGGATAGCATCTCAGCCTCTATTGTTGAGGAAGCTGGAGCAGATATTGTTTTGGTAGGCGATTCTCTAGCAATGGTTGCACTTGGTCATGCAACCACTCTTCCTGTCACATTAGATGAAATGATAAAACATACTCAAGCTGTTGAAAGAGGTTTTCTATTACAAAGCAAAAAAAAACCATTATTAATCTGCGATCTGCCTTTTCTCAGTTATCAATGCGGTGAAGACAAAGCTGTTGAAGCTGCTGGCAGATTATTAAAAAATTCATCTGCATCAGGAGTAAAAGTTGAAGGGGCGGAGCCAGAAATAATCAAAGTTATAGGACGTCTTATCAGAATGGGTATACCTGTGATGGGACACCTTGGCTTATTACCTCAATCAGTTAATAATACTGGATATAAGCAACAAGGACTTAAAAGTTTTGATCAAGAAAAAATATTATCTCAGGCAAAACTACTTGAATCATCAGGTTGTTTTGCAATAATTGTAGAACACATCCCAAATGATTTAACAAAGAAAATTATTGATAGTATTAAAATACCAATAATTGGTATTGGAGCAGGAAGTAATTGCGATGGTCAAGTAAGAGTTACCGCTGATTTACTTGGCTTGTCAACTAAACAGCCTCCATTTAGCCCTTCTTTAATTGAGGGTAGAAAAATATTTATTCAAGCTCTCAATAGCTGGATGGCAGAGCAGCGTTCTCTGGCAAAGATTCCCACCAAACAAACATTTCAATAAGCACTTGATTACTAAAATCCATACCATCTGGATTACTTAATCTAAATCTATTCCCAGCATGAATAATCCAACCTTTATCAATTGCCAGCTTCCATCTTTTAAGTAATAAGGGAATAAAAATTCGTCGCTGTTTATAGTCCCAACCCCATTCAATTGATAACATTTCAAGATCTATACCCTCTCTTTTTCTTAATCCAACCATAATACTTTCATCAAGATCCATTGGACTTGATGCAGAGGATAATAATGAATAATGCAAGCATTCTCTTGCCTGAATATCAATCCATTTTGCATAATCATTTATTGAATTAGGCCTGGTAAATCTTTTTCCCCAAGGCGAACTTGTAGCTCCTAAACCAAATCCCCACCAACCAGCACCGCCCCAATAAACACGATTATGTCTTGACAGATGATTTGGCAATGCATAACTTGAAATTTCATACCTCGAATAACCTATCTGTGATAAGTATGTGCTTGTAATTCGATTCATTTCATATGATTCTTTATCACTTGGCAAATTAAGCAAACCCCTTTTATTTCTCAAATCAAAAACTGTACCAGGTTCAACTGTTAACTCATATACAGATAGATGTGGGGAATTAATCAAACTTGCTATTTCTAATTGTTTCTGCCAATAAGCAATATTCTCTCCAGGTAATCCTTGAATTAAATCTAAGCTCCAACTAATTAGTTTCTGGTCATCGTAAGCAGTCTTTATCCATTCACAAGCTTGAATAATATCTACATATTTGTGCGTTCTGCCAATTTTTTTTAAAACTTGATCATCGAAACTTTGAACACCTAAACTAATTCTATTTACTCCAGCTTGAATAAAACCAATTAAATCCGAATAATAAAAAGAAGCTGGATCAACCTCTAGAGTGATCTCAGCTCCTGGCTGTATACCAAAATGATCTCGAAGATGATTTATTAGGGCTTCAACTTGTGATGCACTCAACAAAGATGGAGTGCCTCCTCCAATGTATATAGTTGACAAAGGGAAGGTTTCTTTTACCAACGAGATCTCTCGATGAATAAGATCTAAATATGTATTAATTGCCTCCGCAATCTTAAAGTCGGTTCCATTTTTTGGATTATCTCCAATGGGAACCACTACAAAATCACAGTAAAAACACCTTCTATGGCAAAAAGGAATATGCAAATAAGCACTTCTTGGACCTGTCTTAAAACAAAAGTTTTTCACGTGTCAATTTCCATAATTATGTGGAAAAGCTTCTATAAAAGTCATAATCCAGCAAAATGTTGTGTAAGAGATCAATTAGGAATCCCAATCTGGTCTAATGATTGACCTTCTGATTCTATTTTTATTCCTTGTTTCAGGAGCTGCCTTAGGCTGGTTCAGCTTAAATCTAATGTCTGATATTTTTTTAGAGCAAGTTTTATTTTCTGAATTTTTTAAAGAACAAGTCTCAAGTACAAGAGATTTACAGCTGATTTTATTGGGTTTTGGAGCATTAATTGGAATAACAATGGGTTTTATATTCCAAAAAGTGCGCAAAAATCTTTTTACAAGCATAAGCACCACTCCAACAGATCTATTAATTAGTAGATCTGTTGGCTTGATTTTAGGTCTACTAGTTGCCAATCTTGTACTTGCACCTGTCCTTTTATTCCCCTTTTCAGCAAAAGTGGTGCTGATAAAGCCTTTAATTGCAGTATTTAGTAATATATTCTTTGGTTTGATAGGAATCAATCTTGGTGAGATACATGGGAGAACATTACTACGTTTATTTAATCCAAACAGCACTGAGGCCCTTCTGATTGCCGAAGGTATTCTTACACCTGCTAGTGCAAAAATTCTAGACACAAGTGTAATTATAGACGGAAGAATCAAAGAGTTATTAAGATGTGGTGTCATTGAAGGTCAAATAATAGTCGCCCAAACTGTTATAGATGAATTACAACAATTAGCAGACTCGAGCAACAATGAAAAGAGAGCCAAAGGCAGACGAGGATTAAAACTTCTTAATAATTTGCGGACAACTTATGGGAGAAGAATTGCATTAAATGCAACCAAATATGAAGGAGCAGGAACAGATGATCGGCTTCTAAAACTTACTAGTGATACAGGGGGTACTCTAATAACTGCTGACTACAATTTATCCCAGGTTGGGAATCTTCAAGATCTCAAAGTGTTAAACCTTAGTGAGCTAATTATTGCCTTGAGACCAGATGTGCAACCTGGAGAAAAATTACTCTTAAAAATAGTTCGTGAAGGGAAGGAAAGCAGTCAAGGAGTCGGTTATCTAGATGATGGAACAATGGTTGTTATTGAAGGAGCAAGAGATTTTATTGGTAAAAAAATAGATATCATTGTCACCGGAGCCCTTCAAACACCTACTGGAAGAATGATCTTTGGAAAAATGGGAAAATCAGAAAATAGTTCATGAAACAAATTAATCGATCTAATAAAAAGCCTCTTAAGCAAATTTCTCGCTAAGGTCTCCAAGAAAGGTTTTGTTCCATATGACCGTTTCAGCTCCCTACTATGGAGATTCGTCAGTAATGCGAACTCCGCCGCCTGACCTGCCTTCTCTTCTTTTAAAGGAGAGAATTGTTTATCTAGGTCTTCCACTCTTTTCTGACGACGAAGCAAAAAGGCAAATGGGTATAGATGTCACTGAGCTAATAATTGCTCAACTTCTATATCTCGAATTTGATAATGCAGAAAAACCAATCTATTTTTATATAAATTCAACCGGAACAAGCTGGTATACAGGAGATGCTATAGGTTTTGAGACAGAGGCTTTTGCTATTTGTGACACCCTTAGATATGTAAAACCCCCTGTTCATACAATTTGTATTGGGCAGGCAATGGGCACAGCAGCTGTGATTTTATCTGCAGGGACAAAAGGTCAAAGGGCGGCATTACCCCATGCCTCGATCGTCTTACACCAACCCAGAAACGGAGCACAAGGACAAGCAACTGATATTCAAATACGAGCTAAAGAAGTTATTCACAATAAACAGGCAATGCTCGAAATTCTCTCAAGCAACACAGGAAAAAGTGTGGAGCAATTAGCAAAAGATTCGGATAGAATGAGTTACTTAAATCCTAATGAAGCTGTTTCTTACGGGATAATAGATAGGGTGCTAGAAAGCAGAAAAGATTTGCCTACTAAGACTTAATAGGGTAATTAAAGATAAACTTTCCAAATCCATAGAAAACTTTCATTCAAAACACCATTTTCAGTCATGCCAATTGGTACTCCAAGCGTTCCCTACAGACTTCCAGGTAGTCAGTTAGAAAGATGGGTAGATATATATACAAGACTTGGTGCAGAAAGAATTCTCTTTTTGGGACAAGAAGTTAACGATGGTGTTGCGAATAGCCTTGTAGCGCAAATGCTTTACTTAGACTCTGAAGACAGCACGAAACCAATTTATCTATACATAAATAGTCCTGGAGGTTCAGTCACTGCAGGATTAGCTATTTTCGACACAATGAAATATGTAAAAAGTGATGTTGTGACAATATGCGTTGGCCTTGCAGCATCTATGGGCGCCTTTCTTCTAACTGCAGGGACAAAAGGGAAAAGAGTTGCTTTACCTCATAGCAGAATCATGATTCATCAACCTCTTGGAGGAACAGCCCAAAGGCAAGCAAGTGACATTGAGATCGAAGCCAAAGAAATTCTTCGAATCAAAGACATGCTCAATGAATCCATGGCGGAAATGACTGGTCAAAGTTTTCAGAAAATCGAAAAAGATACTGATAGGGACTACTTCTTAAGTGCTGAGGAAGCTAAAACATATGGACTCATTGATAGGGTAATATCGCACCCAAGCGATGCTTAAAAAGATGGCATTATTGGATAAATCCTCTTCACAATGAAATCGTTTAACTAAATCAATCCTTAAACAATTCAGAGCAATTTCGATCTAAAGGTCAACTCAGTTTATTAAGCTCATAAATCAAAGCAATCAATAGCAAAACTTCAATGTCAAAACTTTTCTACGACAATGATGCTGATCTTGATCTTCTACAAGGTAAAACTGTTGCAATCATTGGCTATGGTTCGCAGGGCCATGCTCATGCCCTAAACCTCAAAGATAGTGGCATCAATGTAGTTGTTGGCCTATACGAGGGGAGTCGTTCTGCGGATAAAGCAGTATCAGATGGCCTAGAAGTTTTAAGAGTCTCTGAGGCGGCAGAGAAAGCTGATTGGATAATGGTTCTTCTTCCTGACGAATTTCAAAAAGATGTGTATGCAAAAGAGATTGCACCCCATTTACAGAAAGGTAAAGTTCTTAGCTTTGCCCATGGATTTAATATCCGATTCGGCTTGATCAATCCTCCCTCTGACGTCGATGTAGTAATGATTGCCCCCAAAGGACCGGGACATACAGTTAGATGGGAATATCAAAACGGCCAAGGCGTCCCTGCTCTATTTGCAATTGAGCAAGATGCCTCTGGGAATGCTCGTGCTCTGGCGATGTCATATGCAAAAGGTATTGGAGGAACTCGTGCAGGGATTCTTGAGACAAATTTCAAAGAAGAAACTGAAACTGATCTATTTGGAGAACAGGCTGTTTTATGTGGTGGCTTATCTGAATTAGTTAAAGCAGGTTTTGAAACTTTAGTAGAGGCTGGCTATCAACCTGAATTGGCTTATTTCGAATGTCTTCACGAGGTAAAACTTATTGTTGATTTAATGGTAAAAGGAGGTCTAACAGCAATGAGAGACTCTATATCAAATACTGCAGAATTTGGAGACTATGTTAGCGGTCCAAGGTTGATCACATCTGAAACAAAAGCTGAAATGAAAAAAATCCTTTCTGACATCCAAGATGGTACTTTTGCAAAGAATTTTGTCGCTGAATGTGAAGCAGGAAAACCAGAGATGAAAAGAAGAAGAGCTCAAGATGCTGATTTACCAATAGAGAAAGTAGGCAAAACTCTTAGATCAATGTTTAGCTGGCTAAAAACGGAATAAAGTCATACTTTTATTAGTTCTACTTTCATCAATCCTTGACCTAATCATAGGGGATCCTATTTGGGCTACGCACCCTGTAGAGGTAATGGGGTATGGGGTTAAGAAGCTACAATCATTAGTAGAGTCAATAAGCCAAGGGAACAGATTAAGCCTAAGAATAGGAGGAAGTTTATTAACAATAGCAATTGTTTTTTCTAGTGGAATAACCGGATGGTCTTTAGAGCAATTAGCAAGATCTGAAGTAATATATATACAATTAATTTCTAATTTACTAATAATAATAGGACTAAGCAGTTCACTAGCGGCAAAAAGCCTAAGGAAAGGAGTCGAAGAGGTTCTATCTCATCTAAAAGAAAATCAAACAGATAGGGAATTAATACTTGCAAGAAGAAAGCTTAGCTACATTGTCGGTAGAGATGTTGATGATCTTGATAAAGATAATATACTTAGAGCTACTGCAGAAACAGCTAGCGAGAATGCCATAGATGGCATTTTTGCTCCTTTATTCTGGATGCTTGCAGGCTGCCTAGTTTATAATTTATCGCCATCTTTACCAGGACCTTTGTCATTCGCATTTACTTATAAATCAGCAAGTACTATTGACTCAATGATTGGTTATAAGCATGGAACATACAGATGGATGGGGACATTCGGTGCAAAACTCGAAGATATTTTGACTTGGCTGCCGTCGAGACTAGTTCTAATTACGTTACCTTTAATTTGCAAGAATTTCCTAAATGCACCCAGGGTTATCCACATAGCTTGGGAAGAAGGCTCCAAAGACAGCTCACCAAATTCAGGGATTTCCGAATCAATATTTGCACATTGTTCAGGGACAAGGATGGGAGGAAATAATAAATATAAAGGCAAAACAAAATCAAAACCAATACTTGCCTCTTGGGCACCAAAAGCAACAAATAAAAAGGTAATTGAAATAATTAATTTATCACTCAGATTAGAAATAGTATGGTTAATTACATCTATGTTTTTTGGAATATATATTAGATACTAAAGCATTTAATAGGCGCCTCTATCCATTGGAAGCAATAGGACACCAAAAGTTCTTAAAATAATTCTTAAATCTAAAATAAAACTTCTCTCTTTGGCATAAATCAAGTCTAGTTCAACTCTTCTTTTATAACTTAAGTTATTTCTTCCACTTACCTGCCAAAGTCCTGTAAGGCCTGGTTTAACTCCTAGGACTATATCCATATATTTCCCATATCTATCAATTTCCTTCCTAACTATAGGACGAGGACCCACTACACTCATTTGTCCTAGAAAAACATTCAAAAATTGAGGAAGCTCATCAAGACTTGATCTTCTTAAAAATTTTCCAATTGGAGTAATTCTTGGATCTCTTCGAATTTTAAAATCATTCTCAAACTCCTTCATCATAGAAGGAGATTTCTCCAGTAAATTAGACAGCAAGTCGTCAGCTTCAGAATACATTGTACGAAATTTAATACATCCAAAACTGTTATAATTCCGACCAATTCGTTCTTGAATATAAAAAACAGGCCCAGCAGAACTTAGTTTAACAAACAATGCTATTATTAAATAAAAGGGAGATAAAAAGATCAAGATAAAAAATGACAGAAGAATATCGGCTAAACGTTTTACAAACCCAGAGAAAGAATTCGACTCAAAGCAAAACTTGTTTTTCATCTTATAAATATGATCTCTTAATGGTTATATCCTACAAAGGCAAACAATTTAAAGTAGAATTTTTAAGCAAAATAAATTAAAACCTATAGAATTAAACTTCATTTATTATATATCCTCAGGTACCTTGAGAGTATTCTCTAACATAAGGGAAGATGAGCATTGCAGAGATTTAGAATGATCTCTCCAGGCTTTCTGTAAAATCAAGTCAAAATTAGACTTAAAAGAAACCTCGCTAAAATTTTCCGCCCAAAGACGTATTTCCTCAGAAGAAAATTTTCGCCATAACCTACTATTTTCAAAAGTACATACTGCATCAACCATAGAGCGGACAGATTGTTTAGGAAATAGAATTCCCGTCGGCGAAGATAGCTTAGATGAGAGACATCTCACACTATCTAATAAACCTCCTCGTGCATAAGCTATTACTGGAGCACCAGAAGCCATTGCCTCTACAGGGGCAATACCAAAATCTTCTACCCCAGCGTAAACAAAAGCCCTACAACTCTCCATCAGCTTTTCAACCTCTTTGGAGCTTACCCTTCCAAGTAATTTAACTGAAGGGCCAGCTATCTTTCTCAAATGATTTTTTTCAGGTCCATCCCCTACAACCAACAAAGGCAACTGAAGTTCATTGAATGCATTTACTACTAAATCAACCCTCTTATTCGGAACCAATCTAGATAAGCACAAATAAAAATCTTCTCTATTTTGATTAAATCTAAACCGATTTATATTAACGGGTGGATGTAATATAGTAGAAGTTCTGCCCCAATACTTTTCAATTCTCCTAGCAGTAAAAGAAGAATTTGCAATCAACAAGTCGACTCTTTGAGCACTTAATTGATCCCATTGTCTTAACTTATATAGTTGATATCTTATAATTGATTCCGCACCGAATTTTGATAGCAATGAATGCTTCAAATAGATATTCATTTGATCCCAAGCATATCTAACAGGCGTATGTATATAGCTAACATGTAATTGATCAGGTGAAGTCAAAACTCCTTTTGCGACAAGGTGATTACTACTTATCACCAAAGGGAAATCATCCAAGTTTAATTGTTCAATAGCAAATGGTAGCAAAGGCAAAAATTGTTGGACATGCTTTATACCAAATGGAATATTTTGTATAAAGCTTGTATTAATAGTTCTATTGGACAACCAGTTAAAAGAGGCATCACTCTGACTATCAATCAAACTGTATATATCTGCTCTAGTACCTTTTTCTAAAAGGTACTGATCGATAGATTCAACTACCTGCTCGGCACCCCCTTTTGCTCTTGATGAGAACCACTCATGCACTAAAGCGATTTTCTCAGGAAAATCTATAGGTATTTTGGTGAACAAATTAAAAGCTCCTTAATAAAAATGAAAATTTAATAGAAAAGAATTCAAATCTTATTGTCCATAATAAAAATATCTAGCCTTAAAGTCAAAAAAAAAAAAATAACAAAGGAGGTATTCTAAGAATTCTCCTTTTAAGCTAAATTCCATTTAAAATTGTGGTAAGAGGAGTTCCACCCATAACAATTATAAATACCGCAGAAGCAAGGAAGCCTAAGAAGCATAAATATGCCACATAACCTTTATTCCTAGGCAACTTGACATAACTAAAAGAAATTATACTAACAAAAGTTATTCCTAGAAAAGCTAAAATTTCTGAAGACATTTCATTTGTATATAAAATAAAATTCAAACCAGGTTTCAAACTTGACAAGCTAACATTAATTAACTCGCCATCAAAATGAATCATAAATAATAATATGCTTATAATTGTAGACAATAAAACACTAAGTATCATTATTAAAGTAACTGGTTTAGTTAACCTATTCATCGTTCTTCTAAAAAGGATTAGAAGCAGCCCCACCAAGAATGCCGCTAAAAACGGAAAGGAAGGTATAAGCCATGAGACTTTAGAGATGAAGTCCATTTGATTATTCATTAAATTAAGAGAATAACAAAAAACAATGTTTTCATACATTCAATATATACAGCAAAGAACTATTTACCAAAGGAATTGATAAAAGTCTTTTCATTCATAAACAAAAGTGTTTATCTAGTTAAAAAGTGAAATTCATTTCAAGCCATATTGGAATTGAAAATAGGTTTACAATAATAAAATTATTTCATCCATTGTGTATAGTAAAAAACATAGCGGGATCCTATTCATCAATCTTACATGTCAATAATTTTCCTGATAGCAATTTTAGTCTCATTAACATCAATAATAGGATACAGGCTTTATAAAGTAGAAATTTACTATCTTGCTAAAAAATCTGGTAGAAAAATCAAAGCTCTTAGAAAAGGGTTTTACAAAAAGTCGCGGAAACATTAAACTAATAAAGAAAACTAAAAAATCATGGTCCCTTCCACTGAAGAATTAAGCTCGGTACAAAAGGAATCAAGTCAAAGCTCAAAGTGGATAAATAACAAAGGTGAAGATGTAAATGATGTTTTTGGATTTAATCAAAATGCAGAACTAGTTAATGGTCGTGCTGCAATGTTTGGTTTTCTTATGCTTATGATTACGGAAATAGTCTTCAAAGGAATACCTGTAACACAAAGTATTTTTGGAATTCAATAGATATAGATTGAATAAAAAAGCCTAAAACTGACTCAATATCATGCTAAAAACTCGACCCTTAACTGATTTAGAAGAATTTGAGGTCGCATTTGAACAAGCAGATTTAGATGATACAGAAAGACAAATTATTGACTATATAAGATTTATCGGGATATTCACTCAACCAGAAATAGTGAAAGCACTAAATCTAAATGCAAAACCGCCACCACTTTCAAGAATATGTGATGCATGTAGAAAAATAGGGGGCGAAATGCCAGAGCATTTTTCATTAGTTCGGCAATGGTCAAAACAAATAAGTAAAGATAATGTTCGTTGGGATGGCGACCTCATTTGTAGTAATACATTTAATATTGATGGCATAAGCCTATCCCCTGAATCTGGCACTTGCCAATTCCATCATTTCGCAGTGCATAAAGAACTCTTTACAGGCTTAGATTGATATTTGCAATTTAATTATTATTATTTTCAGAATGTATTTAAATAGGATAGGTATTATCTTCCACCAAGGCCTAGGAAAGAAACAACAAAGCCATCAAAACCATGATATCCAGCCATTTGAGCAATTAATAAAACAAAAAGCCAGACAAGGTGCAATGCGCCAATCAAAACAAAATGCCTCCATAGACCATAGGTGAAAGGAGCTACACCTTCAGGTCTAAATGAACCCGCTGGAATAGTGGCTGCATTTGAAATTCCAGATGTTACAGCAGAAACCGCTTCCTGGGTATTTGACTCGACATTCATGGCAGCAAATCTTTTTCAATACTTTAAATTATTCTAATTGTCTTAAAGAATATCTGATAGCGAATGCAACATTTAATAAGTCAGCAAGAAAAAGCTAGATTTTTCAATAGTTCTTAGAGTTTATTAAAGTGTCCCTATGAAGAGAGGCTTAAGAATCTGAGTTGACTTAATCATTTGAGAAAAAATCTTTTGATAACTGTGGAATCCAATAAAAGGCAATAAATTCCTAATATGTAGGAATTTTGCTACACATTACAGAATCGTACTATTCCAAGGCATAACCCAGAATTCAAACCCAATTTAGGATTAACCTGAACCTATCAAGATTCTGATTCATGGACCTTTTCAAGATCTTTCTTTTTGGTATTGCAGGAATAAGCATGATCTTCTGGGCAGCAGTAATCGGCTTATGGCACGTTGATATGTTTCCTAGGATTTTCGGGGAAGATGCTAAAAAAGATTTTAAAAGCGGAGCAAATGCTCTCTCAGGAGCAACGGAGGTAGGCAGCACAACGGTTATGCCAACAATGGAAAACACTGGAGTAATAGGGCTCCTCAATAGAGGTAAATACACAAGGAAATCCTTTGTTATTGCTGATTTTTCTCCAATAGATGCAAATTATGGAGTCAACAGGCTTTACACAGTTGCTCTGTTTAGCTTGGGTGTGATGTCGTTTATTATTGTTGGTTATGGATTACATAGTGGATTCAGCCTACCTGCTTAAACTTCTCCACATTAATAACTATTGGATTTCAAGCTGAGAACTAAACTCAATCATACCTGCAATATATTTAACATCCTCTTTAAGAGGGGAAGGGTAATGGCAAGCTGCATTTGGGAGAATATTTCCTTCTATGAACAAGTCAAAGTAATTACCAGTACCTCTTAAAGGGCATATATGAGTATCAGGAGACTTCCTGAAAAAATCATTTCTCAAAGATGAAGCTGGGAAATAATAAGATCCATTATATTTAGCGGTATTTGAACTTTCTGCAATAACAACATCATTCCAAAGTACTTGCATTAACCATTTAAAAGGCTAATTCATTAAAGTTTTAAATATAAAATCATGCAAATCAATTTTTTCTTTTTTACCGACAAGATAAAACAATTGGACGTAAATTAAGTTGTAAAAAAGATATTTTGCAGGACACCTATAGCAGCAGAAACCTAGAGATTCAATGAAATGTTATTAAGCATACATGAAAAGGTATTGAAAGATTATCGGTCCTGCATTAATTTAGTAAGTTTATAGTACATAGCTGGAGTAGTAGTGATGACAAGCTCAAACGAGACCGCGATTGATTCAGCTCCCACCCCCGCTGAGGCCCCTCAGGCTCCTGAGCCTGCAGGAGCGCTTGATGACAATCCTACTAATCGCATTAAAAATCCATCTTCTCCCTGGACGGCACTAAACGATTCCATGAAGGACCCTAGTACAATGAAATTCTTTGGTCCCAGATTTATGGCAGTTTGGGTTATGCCAATTGCCGTGACTGGAATAATAATGGAATTTCTATTTGTAAGCCCTCTAAGAAACATCAATCCATTTAATTAACCATGTTTTATTCCGAAGTCACAACGATCTGGGGATTTATAGCTCATATTCCAATAGCAATAGTATTTTTGATGTTTCTTAGTAGACAAGTTGAACTTAGAGACAGAGGGCAATCTCTAAGTAAAACAATTTTCGATGAGAATAATAAACGTGTTTTAAATAGATTTGCTATAGGTGGGTTGTTTGGCCTATTTCTCTTAGGTATATTGTCTCCAATATCTAGATTTATGCTGAGCTAAATCAAATATCAAAGATACTTTTAGTAGTAGAACCTTTTCAAGACTGATCCAGATTGGTGGTTAATTCCTTTTTCAAATAATATCCATTGATTTGTTTCCAAGTCATGATCACAGCCATAATTTTCAAGATTTTCATATTCATTCCATAGCTCAGCATGGCAAGCTTGGTCTGCTTCAAAGGCGGACTTGTATTCACTAAAAATTGTTACTATGACAATTCCCATAAATATTATCAAGACAGATATAGTCGTTAAAAGAAAAGTTTTCATTTCATTGAATTTAGTTAAATATATTTAAACAAACAAACTAAAGAATAATCCGAATTGTTATTAAAATAAGATTTTCTTTTCTATTTATATAACTCTTGCTATAAAAAAAGAATTAATTACATAAATATTTAAAGAGGACCTTACTTGTTAATTCTTTTCACTACAAATCGCATTTTTTCAATTCAGATTTCGAAAGTCTATCTATGATTCTCACCATATCAATTGCAGACAATTCGCCATCTTCACTCCACTTGAGCGTGGTTTTACGCTGAGGAGGTATCTTTTCGTTACTTTGCCTCTTAAGATCATCTATGCTCATTTCGGCTCTCCCTTATAAAGGTTGGTTCCCATTAAACTATATAAAAAGGAGAAATTAGCACTTTCTTATTCAAAGTTTACTTTAGAAAAGTTGAAAAAATAAGGTTATAAGTTCGAGGTCCATTTGCTTATTATATTATAAGCCTTTGTATAACAAAATAAGGGTCGAAATATCTAAATCAATTCATCTTAATAATATAAAATTATAACCAAGTTAAATTAGACACAATATTTCAGTTTATATATAAATATATAAACTGAAATACTAAGATTATGAAAGGCTTACCCCCCTATGAATTACTAAAATTAAAAGGCAAAAAATTATAAATCAATTTTTCCCAACATTATATACAAATTCCTGAAATGACGGGCTGTAAAAATAAACAATAACAGCTATTACTAAAATTAGATTTAAGCCAACAACAGTAGCCCCGAGAAAAACTCTTTGTCTTTTCCCAGGTAGCCTATACTCCAAACCAGCCGGTAACTTCAATAGCAATTCTCCACCCCCTTTCTTGTTAGTCTTTTTTTTATTGTCCTTTGAAGAAGATGACTGGAGGCCTTTACTCATTGGCTCTGAGTTTTTAGAACTGTTAGATTCCTTTTTTGCTGACACTATGAATAAAGAATTTAATATATATTGTATGATATAAATAGAGATTTTTGAAGTATTCGTATAAAGGGAATGCAAAACTTAATGATCTGAGCTAATTTAAGTTTTTAATTAATCAAACAATAAAAATATTTATATCTATTAATAAATTAATGTCAAGATTAATTTTCTAATTAATCAAGCCTATAAAATATCGACGCATAAAGCTCTAGATCTAGTAATTAATAAATTTGAAATATCACTGCTATAGGAAAGTTGAGCTCTTATTAAGTCTGAGCTCAATCCTATTAAACTTGTTTGACAAGGAAAGTTTTTCTTAAATGCTGCGTAGCGTTGGAGCTTTTCGACCTCGTTTAAACTATCTTGGCAAATGATTTCTTCCTTTGTTTTAATACATTCAATAGCAAGCTGTAAAATATCATTTTCAGGGTAGGCAAAAGAATCCATATTAGATTGAACAATTAAAACCGATAGTATTATTGTTAGAAATTTCATCTCAAATACAATTAACAAATACAAACACTTTAAAAAAAGAAAGAAATAAAAATGAATACAATCACTACTTTAAGCATGAATAATAATTTAGTTGTAGCGTCTACAAAGCATAAAGACCATCAGAATCGAGCCTCAAGTCAACAAATGGTCATCGAAGTTCATCAGGATGATTAAATAAATAACAAGATTCTGCATAATGCGAAATTACTGACATACTCATAGTTGATTGAAATCAAATTTGCTGATGTACTTCGATTATCACGCTGTTGCAGCTATTCTGCATACCGCCATTCCACTAGCTGCTGGGGCAGCAGGCGCTGGTTATTTTATTATGCGCTCAAGAGGTGTAGGTTTTAGCACTTCACACCTCGCAGTTGGAGTCCCTATGTTTGCAGTCGGAGCAGCTGCAGCAGTATTCTTTTATATAACGAATGGGAAGGCCCCAACAGCCTTTTAACAAAAAAAGGGAGGGTTAGCAAAAGTTGGTCCATACAAGCAAATATTCATTTAATTACTTCAAACGTTTTTAAATGAGTATTTGCTTTTTTAAAGAATCTTTTTCATCTTTTATAATTATTAAATAGTTTATAGAAATTAGTTCTATCCCGTTTTATCATCTCCAGTAATTGAGATGATGAAGCCAAAGTACCTTTTGGTACTAAATCTAAACTACTTGCTAATAACCCTATTAATTTTTCAGAAGAAATTCCTTTTGCTATGAGTTCATTAACACCCTGACTAGAATCTCTTTTTGATAATTTCTTTCCACTTGAATCATAAAATAATGGTACATATTTAAATTCTTTTGGTTCTAGATTAAATGCATCATAAATTGACAACTGAGATATCTCTGAATCATATAAGTCTTCTCCTCTTATTACTTCTGTAATACCAAGCATTATTTCATCGACAACAGTTGCAAAATGATAGGAGACTACACCATCAGCTCTTCTTAAAATAATGTCACCCGAAGATTTTTGAAATTCCGAACCCACCTTCAACCTCCAACTCAAAGTCTTACCTCTATATTTATCCCAAGGCAAACGAAGTGTTTTACAAGTCTCTTGATATATATCATTTTTTACTTTACTATTTTGACCATTAATTAATTCTTTCCGGCTACATTTGCAAGCATACAATCTATCAATTCTTTTAAGCTCATCCAAAGTAGCTTGATATATTTTTTTTCTTGTACTTTGAAAAATTACTGGACCATCCCAACCCAAGCCCAACCATTTAAGTTGCTCTTGAATACATTCACTAGCTCCCACGCGATTGCGTGAGGTGTCAAGATCATCAATACGTAAATACCATTTGCCATTTTCAATTCTCGCCTTCAACCATGACAGCAAAGCAGTCCGAATATTCCCTAAGTGCAATTCACCAGTCGGCGAGGGGGCATATCTACCTCTG
>CETG01189386.1_pt1 | contig 20713 bp, 22 predicted proteins | sample 361471 | NCBI WGS metagenome assembly CETG01 (sample SAMEA2622696, study PRJEB7988) | marine metagenome | isolation source: saline water (ENVO:00002010), including | reverse complement strand
CCAGGTCAGCACGGCCAAGCCCGTCGCAAGCGATCAGAATACGCTATCCGTCTAGAAGAGAAACAAAAGCTTAGATTCAATTATGGTGTTTCCGAAAGGCAACTTGTAAGATATGTAAAAAAAGCTAGATCTCAAGAAGGATCAACTGGAACTAATCTTCTTAGATTACTAGAAAACAGACTTGATAATGTTTGCTTTAGATTAGGCTTCGGTCCGACAGTTCCTGGATCTAGGCAAATTGTAAATCATGGCCATGTAACTGTTAATGGGAAAGTACTAGATATTGCAGGTTATCAATGCAGAAATGGTGACGTAATTAGTATTAAAGACAACAAAGCAAGTAAGAAACTTGTTGAGGGAAATATTGAATTTCCAGGGTTAGCTAATGTGCCACCTCATCTAGATTTAGATAAAACTAAACTATCCGCCAAGATAATTGGTAAATGTGATCGAGAATGGGTTGCTCTTGAAATAAACGAGCTATTAGTTGTTGAGTATTATTCAAGAAAAGTCTAATTATCTTTTTCAAGGCATATTAAGCCCTCGTCTTAATCTAGGGTTTAAATTGACTCTTTTGTAAAAAAATGAGAAAGAATAAAAAATTAAAAGAAAACGCTGGAGTTAAAACTATTTCCATTCATCATGGGGACTCTTTCTCTCAGGAGATAGGATGCATTATGCCTCCTATATATGCGACTTCAACATTTGAATATGGTAATAAAGGAAATTTTGATTACACAAGATCGGGGAATCCAAACTTTAAAATCTTAGAAAATGTTCTAAAGGCAATAGAAGATGCAAATTATTGCACAGCTTTTAGTTCTGGTATAGCTGCTGTGACAGCAATAACTTCAAGCCTGAAATCTGGGGATAAAATACTTTGTGAATCTAATTTATATGGATGCACTATAAGAATGTTCGAAAAAGTCTTCAAAAAGTTTGGTATTAAAATATTTTATTGTGACTTTACAACAAAAAAATATATTGAAAAGATAGCGAATGTTAATCCAACATTAATTTGGTTAGAGAGTCCAACAAACCCTCTTCTAAAAGTATTAAATTTGAAAGAAATATGCAAAGAAGCAAATTCGAAAAATATTCCAGTAGTTGTAGATAATACTTTTTGCACAGCACTTATACAAAATCCTTTAAAACTTGGCGCAACCTTATCCTTAATTAGTACTACAAAATTTATTAATGGACATAGTGATGCTTTGGGAGGAGCCGTTCTTACCAATAATGAAGATTGGAATAGCAAGATGTTATTCGCGCAAAAATCATTAGGATTAAATCCATCTCCTTTTGATTGTTGGCTAATTACAAGAGGAATAAAAACGCTTCCAATAAGAATGGATCAACAAGCCAGAAATGCCGAAATAATTTCTCAAGAGCTAAATTCACATAAACTTATAGAAGAATTAATATATCCCTTTAGTCCGAATCATCCTCAATTCAAATTAGCAAAAATGCAAATGAGAATGGGTGGTTCAATTATCTCCCTAAAATTGAAATTAAACAAAGATAATACTTTTATTTTTTGTAAAAAACTAAAGTATTTTGCATTAGCAGAAAGTCTTGGAGGAGTTGAAAGTTTAATTTGCCATCCTGCAACAATGTCACATGCATCTATAGATAAAGATACAAAAAATAAACTAGGAATCAATGATTCATTAGTAAGATTATCAATTGGATGTGAGGATAGCGATGATCTTTTATCAGATATCTTATCTGTGCTTGATAATTTTCAGTTGTGAGAGATTTATTAAAACATCCTGTATGGGAAAAGTCTGAATTAGGTTTTCCATTACCTGAAAGTAAGCACGCTGTTTCTGTTGCACTTCCTACATGGAAAGATGTAATAGCATATGAGGAGAAAGATCCAGAATGTATAAATCATTTAAAAGCAATTTATCCAAGATTTGGCTTGAATCCATTATTGAAAATCTTAGAGAAAGAAATCCTTTCTCAAAATTCATTAACGAAACATATGGCATGGCCCTATTCGAATAGTTATTTAGCTTTAAAAGCTAAAAAATATTGTGATAAAAATACTAATACAAAAAATTCCTTTATAAAAAATCAAAGAAATATGGTATTTCTCATAACGACTGGAGAAGCATGCAAATTTGCAAAAATTTTTTGGCAGCATACAGGTCTTGGTGCATCATCTAGAGAAGCCGAGATCAGTCTTGATTTAGCAAATGCTCCAAATCAAACTCTTGTAGAAAATTCTTATTCTCAAATAATAAAAAGAATATCTAAATATACAAACTCCAAATCGGACGAAATCTATTTAACTTCTTCAGGAATGTCAGCACTCCATACCGCTTTGGAAATAATATATAAAGTTTTTCCTAAACGACCAACACTTCAAATCGGTTTTCCTTATGTTGACGTACTTAAACTTCCTAAGAATATTTTTTACGGTGCAAATTTAATAATTGAAGATAATTATGATGATTTAGAAGAAGAGATCAAGAAAAATAATCCTTCAGCTTTAATAATAGAGCTGCCAAGTAATCCAATGCTGAAATGTGCAAATATAAAGAAGATTTCCAAAATTTCTAAAAAGTTAAATATCCCAATAATTACTGATGACACTATCGCATCCAACGTAAATATAGAATCATTAGAGTACTCTGATATTATTTTTTCCTCTTTAACAAAGATTTTTTCAGGAAGCGGAGATATCCTTGCAGGCTCACTAATAATAAATTCAAAAAGTAAATGGTTTAACGAACTCAAAAATGCTTTAAAAGATATAGATTTACCAAAACTGTCTGATGGAGATATAGTATCTTTAGAGAAAGAAAGCAGGGACTTCGAAAATAGAGTAACTAGACAAAACAAGTCTTGCCTATATTTAAAACATAAATTAGAGAATCATAGATCTATAAAACATATTTTCCACCCAGAGAATTGTCCCAATTTCAACTCAATAATTAGGAGTGGAGGAGGATACGGTTGTTTATTTTCAATTGAATTTAAGGGAGGCATTGAAAAAGCTAAAAAATTTTATGATTCTATAAAAATTTCAAAGGGTCCAAGCCTGGGTAATAAATTCACTCTCGTTTGTCCTTATGTACAATTAGCACATTATAGGGAGTTAGATTGGGCAGAAAGTTTTGGGGTCCCATCTCATCTAATAAGAGTTTCAGTAGGCATAGAGAATAAAGATTATCTTTTGAACGTCTTTTTAGATGCTCTTGATTCTTAAAAAATGTAGTTTATCTTGTAAATAATTTTTATACTTTTTTTATAAAAATAGGTAATATTAAATTATATTTATCCTTTAAAATAATGGGCAAAATTTATGAAGACAATAGTTTTGCTATTGGAAATACTCCTTTAGTAAAATTAACATCAGTTACTAAAAATGCAAAAGCAACTGTCTTAGCAAAAATTGAAGGTAGAAATCCAGCTTACAGTGTTAAATGTAGGATTGGTGCAAATATGATATGGGATGCTGAAAAAAGCGGTAAATTGACAAAAGATAAGGTTATAGTAGAGCCTACTTCTGGGAACACTGGCATAGCTTTAGCATTTACAGCTTCTGCGAGGGGATATAAATTAATTCTTACTATGCCTGAATCTATGTCTATTGAAAGAAGAAGGGTAATGGCTGTTTTAGGAGCAGAAATTATATTAACTGAGGCTGCGAAAGGAATGCCTGGTGCAATTGCCAAAGCTAAAGAGATAGCCGATAGTGATAAATCAAAATATTTTATGCCTGGTCAATTTGACAACCCAGCTAATCCTGAAATTCATTTCAAAACGACAGGCCCGGAGATCTGGGAAGATTGTGATGGGCAAATAGATGTACTTGTAGCAGGTGTTGGAACTGGAGGTACCATTACTGGAGTATCAAGATATATCAAACAAGAAAAAGGTAAGAATATCATTTCAGTAGCGGTAGAACCTTCACATAGTCCAGTAATTACTCAGACAATTAATGGCGAGGAAGTGAAATCTGGGCCACACAAAATACAAGGAATCGGGGCAGGGTTTATTCCAAAGAATCTTGACTTATCAATTGTTGACAGAGTGGAACAGGTAACAAATGATGAATCTATAGAAATGGCATTAAGATTAGCTAAAGAAGAAGGATTACTTGTTGGCATTTCCTGTGGCGCAGCCGCAGCAGCTGCAATTAAATTAGCAGAACGAGAAGAATATGCCGGTAAAACAATTGTAGTTGTTTTACCAGATTTAGCTGAGAGATATTTATCCTCCGTTATGTTTACTGAAGTCCCCACAGGAATTATTCAGGAACCTATTAAGGCTTAAATTTGGCTTCTCTTAAAAATGCCTCAGGAGTAATATACATAGCATCTCCATAAGAGAAAAATCTAAATTTTTCTCTTATGGCTATTCGATATAGATCAAGCAATCTTTTTCTTCCTATTATTGCACTTACTAAAAGGAGCAATGAACTTTTTGGTAAATGAAAATTTGTTAATAATCCATCCACTACTCTAAATTTGAATCCAGGCTTTATTACTAAGTCAACATTTTTACTAATTGGCAAAATATCTTTATTAAGTGAGCAATAACAGCTTTCCAATGCTCTAACGCTTGTAGTACCAATCGCAATAATTTTTTTTCCTTTTCTTTTAACATCTTTAATTTCATTAATAACAGTTTGATCAACATTTACAAATTCTTTATGTAGCTTCAAGTCAATTAAATTCACTTTGTCTATAGGTTTAAAAGTTCCATATCCAACATGAAGGGTTATTGGCAATATTTTTACTCCTTTATTAGTAAGCTCCGAGAGAATAAAATCACTCAGATGCAAGCCAGCTGTTGGAGCAGCAATAGCTCCAGGATTTTTAGCATATCTAGTCTGATAAGTTTCCTCATGTAAGAATAAAGAATCTTCATTAGTGATATATGGAGGCAATGGAATTTGCCCATATTTCGCGAGAAAATTACTCATAGATAATAAATCATTAATATGATTTGGGAATTCAATTAATCTTCCTCCTGTGTCTTTATGAATTCCAACCACTTTCAATTCAACACTTTTATTATTCTGAGAATTTAATTTAAGTATTTTATTAATCTTTAACTTTTTTGCTGGTTTTGCTAAACATAACCAGATTGAATCTCGAATCAGTTCTAAAACAAGTAATTCAACTATAGATCCGCTTTCTAACTCAACATAAATTCTTGCCTTCATTACTTTGGTATCATTTATTATAATTGCATCTCCAGGATTTAATTCATCAATAATATTTAAAGTTAATTTGTCCACAGAGTAACTATCTAAAGAAGACATATCGTTCACTACCATCATTCTTGATTGATGCCTTATATTAGAAGGCTTATTAGCTATTAATGAAGTATTTAATTTGTAATCATAAGAGTTCAGATTGTAATCTGAATCAATTTCTTCCTTACTAGTATTCAATTAAATTTAGGAGACCAAAGCTTCGGGTTCATTTTCAATAAGAGAAGCAAAATCTTTAAGAAAAGCTGCTCCATCAGCACCATAAATAATTCTATGATCAGCAGTAAGATTGACTTGCATCACTTTATTTACTGAGATTGAACCGTTTTCATTAGCCAATACTGTTGGTTTTGATGCTGCTACAGCTAAGATTGCTCCTGTCCCAGGAGGTAAAATTGCATCAAACCTATCCACTCCAAACATTCCTAAATTTGATAAGGTAAATGTCCCTGATGAATATTCATCTGGTTCTAACTGCTTTAACCTTGATCTTTTAACAAGATCCTTCCATTCTCGGGAGAGTTCAAATAAATCTGTTTTGCAGGGATCTTTGAGGACTGGAGTTATTAAGCCTCCACCCTCCATTGCAACAGCTACTGCAATATTTATTATTTCTGGATAATCAATACCTTCTTTAGAAAATCTTGCATTAACTTGTGGATGATTATTTAATGTTTTTGCAACTGCTTTCACTAAGATTGCAGTCATAGTAACGCCATTTTCTTTTACTTTTTTATAAAAAGAATCTAATTTATCAGTATTGATTGAGTACCCTACTCTAAAACAAGGGACTTCTAAACTGGATTCCATATTTTTGTTTACTGCCTTTTGCAAGGTATTAAATTTGATAGTTTCTCCAGGACTACCAAAACTATTGCCAGCTTTACTTTCTTTAATTTCAAAAGATGTTTTCGAATCAATCGTTCCTACAGGTGTATTACCTTCTCCAATCCATGGCACAGAGATGGGTTGACCTTTGGCTTTCAAAACATCATCTGCTTGAATTCTACCTCGAGGGCCTGACCCCTTCACCTTGAGCAAATCCACTCCCATTTGAGATGCAATTTTTTTAGCTTTCGGAGTTGCAAGTACCCTTGAAGAATGACTAATTGTAGAAGCATCTATTTGAGTTTCATTTATTTCATTACTAATACTAACTTTTTTACCCTTCAAGGAAGTTTCTTTTGATAAAACTTCTGCTTCATTATTAACTTCATTTTTCTTTTTTTCTGATTTATTTAATACAGGACTTTCTTTATCTTTATTTTTTGATTGTACAGAGGCTATCTCATCTTCTTTTTCAACTATTAGTCCAATTGTCTCCCCAACTGGTGCTGTACTACCTGCTGGCATTAAAACTGCTGCTAAATAACCGTCCTGGAAAGATTCAACATCCATATCAGCTTTATCAGATTCAACGACTAATACAGATTCGCCTCTTTCAACTTTATCTCCAGGATTTTTTAACCACTCAACTATTTTTCCCTCCGTCATAGTTGAACTTAACGCTGGCATAAATATTTCGTGTGACATAAGAGAACAATAATGGCAATGGGTTATAAGGGTTTTCTACGAGTTTATTTGCAAATATTGAAATTAAAGACCCTTAAAACTATTAAACTTATTATACGAAAACATGTTAAGGGTGGGAACTGTAAAAGTCTAAGAAAGTAATAAATAAATCCAAATTAAGACATATAGTAAGTAAACTTTTAATTTACTTACATTAAAGTAATAAGAATCAAGGTAATCAAAGAATCCTATGGTTTATCTATAGATTGAATTATTCCATCTTTCACGGTTATAGAAACCTGCATCTTTTCAATAAGATTATCTCCAACTGAAACTTCGCAAAAACTTTCTATTTGGCCCTGATCAACAATCTCATCCATTTTAAATTCGCGTACCTGATTTTGTTGTTGCAATAAATTTCTTTTTTGCTCTTCAAATTCATTTCTTTTTGCAGCTACCTGTTGCTGTACCTGTCCAACTTGTTCCTGGACTCGAGGATCTAATGGATTTGCTGATTGAGATCTTATATTATTTACAACTTGCTGACCTTCTTGTTCAAGTTGAGATAATTGTTGATCAGTAGCTGCTATTGCTTTACTTAATTCAGTTTCAGCATCTTCTTTCCATGTTGGTGTAACAATTGCTTTAATAGCGATGCTTCGTTTAATCGAAATGGTTTCCTGTTTAGTCATTAAATATATAAATATATATTTTTAATATAGAGATATCAAACAATATTTTCCTTTATAATTTGTTTTTTGTATATTTCTTCTATTTCATCACTATATAATTTTTCAATTTCTTTTCGTTTTTGCTTGAGAGTTTGAGTAAGCAAACCATTTTCAATAGTAAATGGATTTACAAAATAACAATCCATTATTTGTTCTTCATTTCTGAACCCTAATCTTTTTTTCAATAGATTATTAATATGAGATTTATAAAAATTTTTTATCTCTATATTTTTATTAATACTATTTAATCCTTTTATAAAGAATTTAGTTTCAATATATTCAAAATTCGGAACGATAAGAGCAGATAATTTCTTTTTATCTTGTCCTATCAATTGGATTTGATTAATAAATTCTGCACTTAATATCTGAGTTTCCAGTGGATTTGGTTCAATGTTTTCTCCGCTAGATAGGACTATAGTATCCTTTGACCTTCCAGTAATAATAAGTGATCCATTGGGAATTAAGAAACCTAAATCTCCGGTGTCAAACCAACCATCCGCTGATAATACCTTCTTTGTTGCAGATTTATTATTTAAATAACCACTCATAACTTGAGGACCTTTAACAAGAATTTTACCTGTTTCGTAAAAATTAAGTATCTTATCTTTTGCTTCGTTTACTATTTTAATTTCAGTAAAAGGTAAGGCTTGACCAGAAGAACCTCTTACATTGGCCCAGGTTCTTCTACAAGTTAATACTGGACTAGTCTCTGTCAATCCATAGCCAACTAAAACATTAATACCTAATGCTTCAAAAAACAAATCCACGTGCTCAGGTAGAGCTCCTCCACCATTTATTGGAAATTTAAGTTTATCTCCGCATAGTTGCTTAAGGATAGCTGGCCATAAAAAAGTAGTGGAAATTTTATGCAAAATATACCTTAAGAGGATTGATATTAATATTGGAACTTTTGAATTTAAATTGACTTTAGTTAAGCCAAGATTTCTTAGTAACCTCAGATTCTTTTTATAAATAGAACTATTTTTTAGTAATAATTTAATTATCATTTGTTTTTTACTTGGCATCTTTTTTAAAGCCAGAAAGAAACCATCATAAATTGCCTCCCATAACCTAGGAACTGTTGCCATAACGACTGGTTTTATCTTTTTAATATCATCTTTTAAATACTTTGGGGATGTATAAAATTGAGAGCACCCACACGAAAAGAAAAAATATTCTGCACTTCTCTCGTATGAATGCCAAATAGGCAAAACACTTAATACCGCCGTTCCTGGTGTTGGATCAGCTATGCAAGCTAAATTTCTAATTTGATAAAGGAAATTTTCATGAGTTAAAGGCACACCTTTTGGTTGACCTGTTGTACCTGAAGTATAAAGTATAGTGGCTATATCATTGGACTTACTTCTCTTTATTTCTGAGTAATAATTTGATAAATCTCTTATAATCTTATAACTTATAAATTCATTCCAATTAATTAAATCTTCATTAATATCATCCTCTAAATTAAGAATAAATTTAAATTTTTTCTTTAATTCTTTCTTCTTAGATATCTTTTGCCAAATCTCTTTTGATTGAACTATTAAAGCAACTGAATTTGAATGTTTAATAATATATTCAAGTTCAATAGTAGGAGAATTGCAACCCCTTACTGCATCTATTGCTCCAATCCTCATTAGGGCTTGATCAACAATCAACCATCTTGGAGAGTTTTCAGAAATAATTGTAATAACATCTCCTCTTCTAATACCAAGACTGAAAAAGACCTTAGCAGCCATATTAATTAGATCTGCTAGTTGATTATATGAAAATCTCTCTTTATTTTTACCCCTAAGATCACTTACAGCTAATTTATCCCCACATCTATTTTTCATATAATCCCATATTTGGTCAATATGATTTAGGTTATTTAAGAAACTTCTTTTTCTTAAAAAATTCTTTTCTCTTAATAATGGTTCTTTAGATGGCCAATATGCAAGATCTCTCATTTTTTATAAATTAAAAATTCTATGCTCAGATCTATTCTGGTACAAAATCAATATTAAATTCTTCTTGCACAAATTTTTTAACAATAATCTTCACTTCTTCTAAATTTATTTCTTTATGAAAATCAGAAATATTAATCATCTGACAATCTTTAATTCCACATGGAATTATTTTATTAAAATTACTTAAATTACAATTAACATTTAAGGAGAAACCATGGATAGTTATCCATCTTTTACAGCCTATTCCAATTGAAGCTATTTTTCGATTTTCACACCATACGCCTGTAAATCCAATTTTTCTTGAAGCTTGAATATTAAATTCAGAAAGTAAATTTATAATGAGATTCTCAAGTTTTCTAAGATACCAATTTAAATCTTTTTTATAATTATTCAAATTTAAAATTAAATATATAACAAGCTGACCAGGCATATGACAAGTAACTTCTCCGCCTCTATCAAGTTTAAATATTTTGCAACTATTATCTTTAACTAATGAAAGAAGATTTTCAGGCTTAGCTCCTCTTCCCATCGTATAACATAATTGATGTTCTCCAATCCAAATAAGTTGTTTCTTTGAAGTCCCAGAGATTAATTGCTCTTGATGTCTTTTTTGTAATTTGTAGATATCATCAAAATATGAAATTTTATTAGGTTGAAGCAGTATTGATGTCCTATCTAACATATTTATGTAAATTTAAAAGAGAGCAAAGAATTTGAGATTTTTATCATGAAAATTTTAATCCATGGGAAAAACGTAGAACTAACAATTGCATTGAAAGATTACACTGAATCAAAAATAATAAAAGCTACTCATCATTATAAGGATATCGTCAAAGAAGCTGATATTCACCTTTCTATTGAAAAGAACAAAAGAGTTTCTTTTCAAAGTGCTGAAGTAACAATTTTTGCTAATGGGACAATAATAAGAGCAGAAGAAAAATCAGAAAATCTATATTCCAGTATTGATTTAGTCTCAAATAAACTTTGTAGACAACTTCGTAAATATAAAGAAAGGAATTTTGACTCGACACATAATTCAAAAAATAGATTTAAAGATAATAATTTGGAAGAAAATAATTCAAATAAATTTGACAATAAAGATTTCCTCAAAGAAGGAATTAAAGGGAAATTACCAGAGCCCTCAATAAAAAATAAATATTTTGAAATGATTCCAATATCTATTATTGAAGCAAGGGAACAATTAGATCTAATTGATCATGATTTTTATCTTTTTAGGAATATAGATACTAATGAACTGCAAGTTATCTATAAAAGGAATCATGGAGGATATGGATTAATTCAATCAAAATAAAATAATCATATGTCTAATTCTGAATATGAATTTAATGAAAAGATAAATGCTATCTTAATAAATCCCTATTTATCACTTGATGAATTTAATATAAATTGTAATTTGCTTAAGAAATATAATATTAAGAACATTTCAACCACTTTAAATTACCTTAGTTATTTAAGAAATTTATTTGATAATAATATAAATATTAATACCTTTATTTCATATCCGCTGGCTGATTCACCTCATATCATAACCGATCAAATGATTGATTTAGCTATTGAAGAAGGAGCCAGTGGGATAGAATACTTACCCCAATTCTTTTATTTAGAGAATAACGAGGATGAAAAATTTGCAACTGATATAGAAAAAATTTATAAGAAGAAATTACCTCTTACTCTAATATTTAATAAAAATAGAATGAAAAAAAAGACCTTTACTAAAGCAATACAAATTTCACTAGAACTGGGTATAAAAATCTTTCAATTTGGTGATGGATTTGGATCAACATTAAATATTTCTGATCTAAAAGAAATTAAAGCATTATTAAATAAAAAAAGTCTTATTAAAATTTCAGGCAATATTAGAAATATAAAAACCATAAAAGAATTATTGAATAATGGAGCTGATAATATTGGAACATCATACTTTCATGAAATCTTTCAAGAATTAAAATCCATTTAAATGTCTAGTCAAAATAGATTAAGAGGTCTCTGTATAAAAGCAAGTCCCCTTGGTGAGAATGATCGTTTACTTACAATCTTATCTGAAGAGAAAGGCATCACTCGACTAGCGGCACGAGGTGCAAGAAGACCCAAGAGTAGCCTTATTGCAGCTACACCAATAACATTATTAGAATTACAAATATTTGGCAGGAAAAATCTTAAAACTATACGTCAAATGAAAATAATTAAAAGTTATAATGGGATAGGTAAAAGTATTGCATGTTTATCTGCTGCACAAGCCATTACAGAAATAACATTTCTTTTAGTAGGTAATGATGATGCTCAAAATAATTACTTATCAACTGTTTTAATTCATCTAGATAGGATTTATGACCACCAAACACAAGATACAGAGGATATTAAAATATTATCAATTTGCATACAATCAATAGTTCATCTACTAGCTATTGGTGGGATAAGCTTACCTTTACATTTTTGTTGTAAGACTGGAAGACCTATTAATCCTCCTCTTGGTAATTGGGATTGGTTTTGCAATTTTATTCCAAATGAGGGGTTTACCCCAGATGATGATCCTAATAGTTTATTAAAAATAAATGCTTCAGAAATGGCTCTTCTACAAAGACTTCTTTTCTCCGAATTACCTATTAAATCAAATGGAGATTTACTAGGACCAAAAAAAGTCTGGTTAAGATTATTGACCATTATTGAAAGTTGGATCAACTCTCAATTAGGCAAAGAACTATCATCACTTAAAATAATAAGAGAACTTTATAAATAAATTTTTGAATAAATATTTCATTGTTTTCTTTATTTACTGTTAATTTAATAATTAGTTAAAGGTCTCTAAGTGGTTCACATAGCATGGCTTGGTAAAAAATCTCCTTTCTGTGGGAATGTTACTTATGGAAATTCAATAACAGAGAATTTGAAAGGAAGAGGCCATAAAGTAAGTTTTATCCATTTTGATAATCCTTCAACTAAAAATAAATCAGATTCTCTTTTCTTAGCAAATGACCCTGAGGTGAGCCTACCCTATTTAATTAAATCGCAAGTTTATACAATCCCTTCTCCTAGTGCTGAGAAAGAATTAAAGAATTCCCTAGAAAGACTTAAACCTGACATAGTACATGCGAGTTTAACTTTATCTCCATTGGACTTTAGATTACCAGAGCTATGTAATCAATTAAGAGTACCCTTAGTTGCTACATTTCATCCTGCTTTCGATTCTAAGATTAGAAATCTTACAGCTAGTACTCAACAACTTACTTATCAACTTTATGCTCCTTCACTTGCAAGATTCGACAAAGTGATTGTTTTTTCTATAGCTCAAAGAGAATTGCTGGAAAAGCTTGGGGTTGATAGGAAGAGACAAGTTGTTATTCCTAATGGTGTAAATCAAGATATATGGAAACCATCAATTTTATTGAATCAAAAGCATCAATTTATAAAAGAAAAAATAGGTAATCAAAGAATTTTTTTATTTATGGGGCGAATATCTAATGAAAAGAATTTAGAGGCTCTTCTTAGGGCTTGGCGTCAATCAAAGACAAATAATTGCAAGCTTCTAATAGTTGGTGATGGCCCAATGAAACCAACTTTAGAAAATAATTTTTATGAATTGGAAAAGAAAGATTTATATTGGTGGGGAGCAGAGTCTGATTTGGATACAAGAGTTGCGATTATGCAGTTAGCCGAAGCATTTTTCTTGCCAAGTCTTGTGGAAGGTTTATCATTATCACTTTTAGAGGCCATGTCTAGTGGTACTGCTTGTATTGCCACTGATGCAGGAGCAGATGGAGAAGTCCTAGAAAATGGAGCTGGGATTGTTATTTCTACTGATAACGTTACAACCCAATTAAAAACTATTATTCCAATCTTATTAAACCACCCTTCTTTCACAAAAGTTCTTGGAGAGAAGGCCAGAAAGAGAGTTTTAGAAAGATATACAATAGAAAAGAATATAGATCAATTAGAAAAAGTTTATAAAGATTTGAAAAGTTTAAAAAAATAATTAACTAAATTCTTTACTCTTATTTCTCGCTGCAATAATAGCTTCAATTAAAGCTGATTTAAAACTTCTCTTTTCTAATATATTTAAAGCAGATATTGTTGTTCCTCCAGGAGAGGTAACCATATTCTTTAACTCAGTTGTTCCTATATTAGATTCCTTTAATAATAAGATTGTACCAAAAATCATCTCTATTACTAATTCCTCAGAAAGTTTTTTATTTAAACCACCGCTCAAGCCTCCATCACTCAAAGAATCTACAATTAATGCAATTATTGCCGGAGCAGATGCTGTCAAAGATAAAAAGATATCTAAATAATCTTCTGGCAATTCATAAATTTTACTTGATTTCTCAAAAATCTTTTTTATAAATATTTTTTTATCTTCATCTACTGATGATCCCCATGTAATTCCAGTTAATCCTTTTCCTAATAATATTGGAATATTTGTAACTGTCCTAACACAATTATGATTAGGAAATTTTCTTTCTAATTTTTTTAAAGACACACCAGCTAATACCGATACAATAGTATCTTTTTTATTTTTATTAGAAGGCAATTCAATTAATTCTTCGAGTTGCTGCGGTTTTACTGAAAGGATTTTAATAGGAGCATCCCAAACTAATTTAGAATCAATTGAATTAGCTAAAATAACATTAATTTTATAAGGATAAGAATTCCTAATATCATCAAAACTTTTATTAGATTTAACTATGCAATAAATTTGTTCTGGATTAATAAATTTTTTCTCTAATAGAGGGTTAACTATAGCTTTTGCGATATTTCCGAATCCAATAATTCCAAGCTTAAAAGACACTTGATTTATCAAGAATAAGCAGAGATCTTTGCATCCCCCCATGCAGGCTGAGGTGCGGATGCTACATCTACATTAAAATTAGATGCTTTATTATTAGAATCGATATTTGAGGGTGATGCTTCCTCAGGGAAAGAGCTTGTTACACTTACACAACTTGGCGCAAATAAAAATATGCTTTCTCCAATTCTTTCTTGATGTCCATCTATCGCGAATGTACCACCTGCTATAAAATCGACAGCTCTTTGTGCTTGATCTGTATCCATCATTGTTAAATTTAGAATAATAGTCTTTCTCTCTCTTAAAGCTTGAATAGCCTGGGGCATTTCATCAAAACTTCTAGGTTCTATTAAATTAACCTCTGAAGATGAACTAGATATACCTGGCATACCTACAACCTTGGATGACTTATTATTCATAAATTCAAAAGGATTAGCATTAGCTAGTGCATTGAGATTACTTTTATTTTGCTTTTGATAATTAATTGCATCAAACTCTTCTTCAGAAGGGTAATCCAAGTCATCAAAATCATCATCTAAATAATCATCGCCTGCAACAACAGCTTTTAATCGAGAGATAAGTGACACTATTAAATCCTCTTGAGTTTATTTAATGAGTTCAAAACCCATTAGTAATTAAATCAAATTGAATAATGAATTAACTACCTGTACTTAAATAACGCTAATTCTCAATTTCTGCAAGTTTTTTAAACTTTTTTATCTCTTATTATTAACTTCTAATTTAATCAACCTTTCTCCAAATATTAGTGATCCTAATCTTAACCACGTGGATCCAGATTGAATTGCTTCATTCCAATCATTTGACATCCCCATAGAGCAATCAGGAAGTTTCAATGAATCTGCTATTTTACGACATCTAGTAAAAAGTTTTGAATTCTCATTTGAGCTCAACCCTTTTGGATTTATAGTCATCAGTCCCATTATTTGAATATTTTTAATTTTTTTTATTTCATGCCATTCTGAAAGCAAAACATCAGGATCCATTCCGCCTTTTGTAGGATCTGCAGTCATTTTTAGTTGAATCAATATTTTCTGGGTTTTACCAATATCTAAAGCTGCATTTGAAATCTTCATTAAATACCTTATAGAATCTACGGAGTGAATGTAGTCAAAATTTTGTACTATTTTTCTAATTTTATTACTCTGAATTTTGCCTATAAAATGCCATTTTATATTTTTTTTGTTTTTTAGAAGAATTTGTTTATCATATGCTTCTTGAAATTTACTTTCTCCAAAGTGAATTTGACCCAAATCATGTATTTTCTCTATAAGAACAGAATCAAAACCTTTGCTTACTGCTACCAAATGAACATTTTTTGGTAATCTCTTTTTGATTTGTAAATAATTTGATGTTTCCAAAAGCTATATAAAAGTTTGTTTGAATAAGTTTTCCCATTTTGGCAAGTCAATTGAGCCATCTCTTCTTGCTCTTTGCAAATTAATTTCTGCTTGATTTCTAGCATCTAAATAAGGTATTACCTCAAATAAAACTTCCCTAGATTTTATTGTCACTAAGAAAAACATCTTTTGCGCATATAAAGTAGCATAAATATCTTGACCCTCATTTGCTGGAGAGACCTGATATAACATACCAAATGTTGGGTGATTTAAATAACGTTCTGAACTCAATTTTAAAATAATAGTTATTTATAATGAACCATACTGTTTTCTTAGGAAAATTGCTACACAGATAAAAAATACAGCTAATGAATTCACACAACAGCTTAGTAAAGTTAATCCTTTTAAAGGCTTAAATTTTTTTAAATTTAAAGATATAACTCTTTTAGAGACGAGTGAATCAGCTCCTTGTTCAATTCTAAGAAATATATTAAGAAAAAGTCTTTCAACAATGCTAAACAATATATCTACTGAATTCTTAAATCCTAATTTGCGAAAGTTTATTGATCTTATTGATGCTGATTTAATAATATTTTGAAACTCTTCTTGAACAAGTGGTATAAATCTTAAAGCTAGTAAAAGCTGAAAAAGCCATTTATTAATTGGGAACCCAATCCTGCTGAAAGGATTCATAAACCAACTTAATGCCCATACTAAGTCTTCTTTTAAAGTAGTTAAAAGGATCAAATTAACACTCTGCACAAGAGTGAATATTAAAGTTGAAGTCTTTATACCTAGCTCAAAAGCTTTATTAGATAAGAAAAAAGGTCCAAAAGTAAAAATCGACCATTTTTTAATAGGTATTTCTAAAATATTCCAATTATTTTTATTTTCTAATACTAAATTCAGTTCTTTGGGATCTCTAAAGGGTATTTCTAAAGCAGGAAAACTTGACGACGCAAAAATTGATAATAAACCAATTATTAAAGAAAGAACTATAAGAATAATAAATGGTCTCCACCAAACTCTTAAAGGAATAAAACTAAAAAAGGTTATCCCAACCAAGCAAAAAACCAAACTAATTCTCCAGATAGGTCCTGACCATATAGGAGTTAATAAAAAAATAGATAAAATTATTAATTTCAATCTACTATCAATTATTTTTAGCCAACTTTTATTACCATCAACATATTGGCCAATTGGAAATTTAGTAAGAAGATTCATTAATCTATATCTATTATTTTAATTCCTTTCTTAGATATTTCCTTATCTAAAGTCCTTTGTTGTTTGCCTCTCCAGAGTAAAATAATAGGGGTACCTTCAAAACCTAAATTAGCTCTTATTTGTTTTTCAATATATCTTCTATAGGTACTTCCAAATAATTTTGGATCATTTACAAAAAGTGTCAAGGTAGGAGGTTTATTCCTCACTTGAGTGCCATAGTAAATTTTTCCTTGTTTTCCACTCCTTTTTGTTGGTGGATTTTTCCAACTTAAAGCTTCTTTTATAACTTCATTAACTACAGAAGTTGAAACTCTTCTTCTATGTTGATTTACTGCAGAAATTGAATGTTCGAATATATTTTGAACTCTTTGGCCAGTTAAAGCCGATATAAAAATCATTTGGGACCAATTCAAGAAATATAATTTAGACCTTAACTCTTTTTCAATTTGATAGATTGTCGTACTATCTTTGTTGATTAAGTCCCATTTATTTACAACAATTAAACAAGCCCTTCCCTGCTCCTCAATTCTACCTGCTAATTTTTGATCCTGTTCAGTAACCCCATCTAATGCATCTAATACCAAAATACAAATATCACTTCTATCTATAGATTTAAAAGATCTGTTAATCCCAAAAAACTCTGTTCCATATTTTACATTTTTCTTTCTTCTTATTCCAGCTGTATCAACTATTTTCCAGAGATGGTCACCTTTTTTTAGAGTAGTATCAATGGCATCAGTTGTTGTACCACTTATTTCGCTAACAATTGCTCTTTTATTTCCTGTTATCGCATTTAATAAACTTGACTTTCCAACATTTGGTCTGCCAATAATAGCCATTAAAACTTCTTCTTCTTTTGTAACTTCAATATTTTGAGGTAATTCTGAAATCAAATTATCCAGAAGATCGCCTGTTCCGGAACCATGAATAGCAGATAAGGGATAAGGTTCTCCTAATCCTAATTTCCAGAAATCAGAAGCTAATGAAGCACCCAATGTGGTGGACTCGCATTTATTAACAGCTACAAAAATCTTTTTATTTGTATTCCTAAGCCACTTTGCTATTGCAAGATCTCCATCAGTTAAACCTTGAGTTCCATCAACAACGAATAAAGCAATGATTGACTCTTCAAGTGCTAAAAATATTTGGGCTCTAATTTCAGGTAAGAACTGACTATCGTCATCAAAAACCAGTCCCCCAGTATCAACCACTTGAAACTCTTTTCCACCCCACTCAGCATTTTGATAGGTTCTATCTCTTGTTACGCCTGGAGTATCATATACTATGGCATTATTTGTTTGACACAAACGATTAACTAGAGTTGATTTACCTACATTAGGTCTTCCAATAATGGCAATAGTAGGAAGAGACAAATGAATTTTTAAAGACTATATATATAACTATACATTCAATATAATTTTTAACTATTTTTCTAACTTATGAAATGGGAAGGTCGTTTATGTGTCCAAGATTAGGATTTATTGGTGGTATAGATAAAATTGGCATTTCCCCTTTCTCAAATATAACTCTGTCTGAATCTTTTGCCCATGAGATAAGCCAATTTACAGCTGTTACTCTTCTATTCCTTCTTGGATAAAGTTCATTAATTTTATAACCTTTGAAATTTAAAAACTCTTTAATAATATTTTTATTTAATTTATTAATTGATCTAGCTAAATGAACAGATGCTTTTCTCTCAGATATAATTTGAGGCCCTTCATTATAGATATCAGACCAATAAGAAGGAGTTTTTTGACTAAATATCCATCCTTCTGAATTTTTATCCTTCTTATAAAACAGCCTTTCCCAAATTAATTCACAAACAAATCTATCAGAAAGCCTATCATTAATTATTGCAAGTAAAATAGGTTTATTTAGTTCCCAGGAAAATTTATTTGTCAATTTTATAATTAAATTTATTTTTAAATATATTTTAAATGTAAGTAGAAGTATAAAAATTAAATTAAGTTTTAAAAATTTTAACTTCAATTAAACCTTATAATTAGTAATGAAAAATAAGGCAAATTATCAGAATTATTATTAGATGCCTTATCAATAAATTGATTAACCATTCCTATATTTGAAGCCAAAAGAGAATTATTCAATAATGCCTCTTTTTTTAATATCTCTTTTACCCATAACCATCTTTTCCCTACCTTTAAAAGAGCTAAAACATAATTCTTATTGGCTACATTATTTATCAAAGAGGTTAGCTGGTTAGAATCATTTGGACATTCTAAGATCTTTAAAGTCTCTCCTTGATTGACTAAATCATAATTTGCATATGCTGCTGCTGCACTTAAAGAAGATATTCCTGCTTGTTTTTTTATAATTATTTGAGGATTTAAATCTTTAATTTTATTCAGGATATATGAGGAACTTGCGAAAATTGAAGTATCGCCCATACAGAGTAATACAGCAGAATTATTTTTATCAATAGTAGAAATTATTTTTTTTGCAGCCGATTCCCATATTTGATCAGGATTTAATTCCTTCCTTGCCATAGGAAAAATAATGGGTATTTTTTTTTTAAATTTTATGTAATTTTTGACTATTTCTGCAGCAAAACTTTTCTTATCAGTATTAGATACTGGGAAAAAGATATATTTTGCTTCTTTAATTGCTCTTATTGCCCCTATTGTTAATAAAGAAGAATCTCCTGGTCCAACACCAACAACAGTTAAAGTAGCTATTTTATTTTTTGAAATTAAATTTTTAAAATACTTAAAAATATTCTTCATTTAAAGTTTCTTAACTATGAATTCTTGGGAGCGGAAATGTTTCAGACAATATTTCTTTTTCTATACTTACTAATTCCTCCAATCGCAATAAAACTTCTTCCTTAGGAAATTTTTCTTGAGCCAACTTCCAATAGATTCCAAAGTGTCTTGCCTCACTTTCCAAAAGCGAATTATAAAGTTTTTTGAAAGAAGGATCTTCAAAGTTAAGGGAAAGGATACTTAACCTTTCGTGGCTTCTCGCTTCTATAATTCCAGCCACTAAAAAGCTATCGAGCATTCGATAAGGTTCTTCTCTTCTGACATTCTTTGCGAGCTCAGATCCGTATGGAGGAGGTTGCAATGCTTTTATCTTATGACCTCTATTTTTTAAAAAATGAAGTATTTTTTCGAAATGCTCTAACTCTTCTCTAGCAATAGGGCTTAAAACTTCAGACAGTTTATGTTCTGATGGATATTTAAACATCAATTGTATTGCTACTCCTGCAGCTTTTCTCTCGCAATGCGCATGATCTATTAAGATCTCAATTGGATTTGAGAGAGCTAACTTTATCCATTCTTCTGAACTTAATGAAGATAAATATTTTATATGAAAAGTTGGTCTTCTTATTATTTTCTGCATACCAATTTAATTCTTCAAATAAAAATATAGACCATCTAAAGCCAGAAAATAACTTCTAATCCCAAAACCACTTATGAGTCCAATTGCTTTATCAGATAGAAATGATTCTTTACGAAAATCTTCCCTAGTAAAAATATTAGAAATATGTAATTCAACAAAAGGTATTTTTGATCCTATCAATGCATCTCTAATAGCAACTGAGGTATGAGTGAAGGCTCCAGCATTTATAATTATACCCTTTATATGACTTATAGATTGCTGAATCTTCTCTATAATCTCTCCTTCATGATTACTTTGAAAGCATTCTAAATTTACTTTTCTTTTTTTAGCAATTTCACATAATTCAGTTTCTATTTGTTCTAAAGTTTTTACCCCATAGATTTCAGGTTCTCTAGTTCCTAATAGATTAAGATTAGGGCCATTTAACAATAAAATATTCATTAAAAAAATCATCACTTATTGAAATCGTATCTATAAAGAAAAAAAAAACCAAAATATTTATGCACAAAGTGACCATTAACTGATAAATTTTTAATGTGGGGGTCGGT
>CETG01135684.1_pt1 | contig 20717 bp, 15 predicted proteins | sample 361471 | NCBI WGS metagenome assembly CETG01 (sample SAMEA2622696, study PRJEB7988) | marine metagenome | isolation source: saline water (ENVO:00002010), including | reverse complement strand
CAATCAAATGAAAATGATAAGTCTCAAGAGGAGTATCAAGGATTAATAAATAAACTCAAGAATATAAAAAAGATAATCCACCAACTTTCTTTAGAAATTTCAAAAGATAATTGATTAATAATAATTTTTTAAAGAGAAAAGTATCTACAAATAAACAATCTCTAGTTTCTTTTGTATTTACTTCTTTTACCTTTTTTTTAATTATTCTAAGATTAATTTTTCTACAGTTGATTAATAATGAAAACTTTAAAAAAATGTCCGATGATAATAGGATTAGATTAATTGCCACTCAACCGATTAGAGGGAAAATCTTAGATCGTAATGGTAGGACATTAGTTGATAATAGGTTGAATTATTCATTAATCATAAAACCTCAATTTGTTAATAATCAATTATGGGAAGAGTATAAATATCTTCTTTCTACTTTATTACAAGTGAAATCTGAAGATTTAGAAATTAGATATCAAAACGGACTGAAAAAACAAGCATACTTTATCAAACTTCTTGATAATTTGACAATTGAAAATCTTATAAAGTTTGAAGAAAATCAATCTTTATTTCCGGGTATAGAAATTTCAAGGAGAATAATTAGAAATTACCCATATAAATCTTTAGGAGCTCATGTTATAGGTTATATATCTCCAATTACGGATAAAGAATATACTATTTTGTCTAAAAAAGGTTATCGGATCAATGACTATATTGGGAGGACTGGTATTGAACATATTTATGAAGATGAACTGAGAGGTGAATGGGGAGGCGAAATGATAGAAGTAAATGCTGCAGGTATAGTTCAGCAATCATTAGGTACAACACCTTCTAAAAAAGGAACTGATATTAAGCTGACAATAGATTTGGATCTGCAACTTATGGCAGAAGAAGTTTTGCAAGATAAGAAAGGGGGCGCAATAATTGCTCTTGATCCAAGGAATGGATCTATTAGAGCTATGGCAAGCAAACCTACATTTGATTTGAATTTCTTTTCAAAAGATTTTAAACCAGAAAAAGAATTTAATAGATTATTCTTTTCATCAACGAAACCCTTATTAAATAGAGCTTTAAATGCATATGATCCAGGAAGTGTTTGGAAGATTGTAACAGCTTTGGCAGGATTAGAAACTGGTAAATTTCCAGCAGACACCCTTTTAGAAACAAAGCCATGCATTACTTATGGTAGTCAATGCTTTAGGGAACACAATGACTTAGGTTTTGGAAAGATTGGATATGAAGATGCTTTAAGAGTTTCTAGTAATACATTTTTTTATCAAATCGGATATGGAGTTGGTGTTGATGCTATTAATAAAATCTCAAAGCAACTTGGATTTTCTAAATTAACTGGTATAGAGTTGTCACTTCAAGAAAATCAAGGATTAATAGCTAGTAGTGATTGGGCGAAAAAAGGTAGAGGTTGGGGAGAGCCAGGTAAGACTCCATGGATTCCAGAAGATATAGCAAGTATGTCAATTGGGCAATTTGTTGTGCAAGTTACACCAATGCAAATTGCAAGAGCATATGCAGCTGTGGCCAATGGTGGTTATCTTATTACACCTCATGTTTCATTGAATAAAAGTGATGATTTAATCAAAGCTAAAATTCCAAAGATTGATATTACTCCTGAGCATATAAATATAATTAAGAGTGGCTTAAGGAAAGTTGTTGAGTCAGGAACAGGCGCGTCAATTAATTATGGTACACAAAACTTACCCACAATATCAGGTAAAACTGGAACAGCTGAAGATGCTAATGGTGGGCCAGATCATGCCTGGTTTGTTTGCTATTCTCCATCTGACAAAAGTGAATTATTAGTTGTTGCATTTGCTGAAAATACCCCTGGTGGTGGCTCAGTACATGCTTTGCCTATGGCGAGAAAAATTTTAGAGGTATGGAGTTTAAATAATTAATTTTATAATTTATTCAGTTTCAAATTAATTTTTTCATTTGTATTAGCCTCTTAATTATATCTTCAAGTGTTTTATTATCTGCTGGTTTGCTATAGCACGATGAAAGCTGTCTACCTAAGACTTGGCTTCCTAAATGGACTAATTGAATTCTTAATGATGTTAGAAATTCTATACCTTGTCCACCCGAAAAAGTTGCGATAGCTATTGGTCTTCCATTAAATAAGTCTCTGAAGTCATCACCTGAGACAGAAAGCCATGCAATAAAATTTGAAAGGATTGGAGGTATAGAGCCATTATATTCCGGGCCGCAAATAATCCATTTTTCAATTGATAATAATCTCTTTTTTATTATTTTTATTTCTTCCGGTATCTCTCTATTTCTCTGAAGTCTGGGATTATAAAGCGGAATACTTAATTCAGTGAGATCTAAGATTTCAGATGATAAATTAAGTTCTTTGCTCTTTTCTTGAAACTTCTTAGCAAGTTCTAAATTATTTCCATTACTTGCTGAGATGATAAGAAGATCAAATAATTTTTTCATGATTTTAAAATTTATAGTTAATAATTAGAGCCACTTTTGCGATGATGAACTGCAGTTAGATCATCTTTTCTAATTACATTTCCATAGTTTACTTCAGCGTAAATCACCCAGTGATCGCCACACTCCATCCTTTCTTTTACTGTAGCATCAAGCCACGCTAGAGATTCTGTTATTATAATCTGTCCATTTGGAGTTTCCTCCGTTTCTAAACCAGAGAATCTATTTTCTCCAGGGGCAAATGGTTTTGAGAATCTTTTTAATGGTTCTTTTAAATTATTAGAACTAAGAATATTTAAAGCAAAACCATCTCCTTTTTGTAATAGAGATTCAACTGCTCTATCTTTTGCAACTGCAATGCTTAAACCCGGCGGAGTAAAACTTGCTTGACTTACCCATGAAGCTAACATTGCACTTTTAATATTATTTTCTCCTTTACCTTTCGAAGCTGTCAGTACACAAAGGGAACCGACAACTCTTCCTAAAGCCTGTAAGGTTGGGTTGGTTTTGCTTGTAATCATTCCAATATCGGTTTGTCTACTTTTTTGTTTTGCTTTTTTTAAGATTTCCCTGCCAAAATGTATACCAATTTCTTCAATTTCTTTTATTTTGGGTTTGTTAGGACTAAATTTGACTTTTATTGGTTCGAAGGATAATTTGAATCCACCGTCTTGAAGCTTAGACTCAAGTAAATCTATAGCCTCTCCGCTCCAGCCAAAACTACCGAAAATACCAATAGGTTTTTCTCTATTACCTTCAGATAATATACTTCCAAGAGCACTAACTATAGGAGTGGGTGCATGTCCACCTAAGGTTGGAGTGCCTAAAAGATATCCATCTGCTTGTCTTAAAGATTCAATTAAGTCTTCGCTGGATGTGAATTCACAGTTGATACTCTCAACTTCTACTGATGTTTTAGTAATCCCTTTTGCTAAAGCATCTCCAATTGATGCTGTATTCCCATAGGCACTAGCATATATTAGAGTAATTTTTGGACTATTTGTTCTAAGGTTTTCCCCCCATCTTATGTAATCATTAATAAAACTTTTTAGACTATATTCTATTGCTGGCCCATGTAATGGAGCTATAGAGTTTATTTCAAATTCGAAGATTTTTTCTGAAAGCGAAGTTATTTGAGATGACATTGGAGCCATTAAGCAATTGTAAAAGTGCTTTCGATCGCTTTCAGTACTTAATCTATGATTCTCTGACCAATCTTCAGATGCCACATGGCAGGAGAATAATTTTTCACTTAATAGAATTGCTGAGTTTTCCTCATATATCATTAAGCTCCCTGGCCATCTAGCTGTTGGAGCGGGGATTAAGTGTAATATATTTTTTTTAAATTTCAGTATCAAATCTTTTTTTACTATTCTAATCTCTGGTAATTTAATTTCTAATGATTCAACTGCCCCAGGTTTTTTTTGTGTCCATAATTCAGAAATAAGTTTTTGGCCTGGAGCTGAACTAATTATCTTAATTTCTGTGAAAGATCTTTGTATGTTTTTTATTGTTTCTATGATTTTTGGATTTATATGACCTGTGATTATATTAATTCTTAGAGATCTATATTTTTCAGAATAAATATTTAATATTTTTTGCAATGAATTAAAGTTTATTATTTCAGGAGGATGAATAATAATTAGTTCATTATCTTCATCTATTAAAAAGGTATTAAATGATGTTCCTTTTTCTAAATTAAATTCAAGTTCAAATCTTTCTTTTTTATAATCTAGAAATCTGTAACAAGTTAAGTTCTCTCCAGGATTAAATTCTAATAAATTATCGATATTTTTTAATGCTTCAATATGATTATTTTGCATTTCTCAGATTAAAATTAATGATTAATAGTGGTTTGCGACTTTTTGGTCGTGGAGCGGCGCAATTTCGACTTTTAACTGATTTTCAACTATCGACCAGAACATTAAATTCTTGTGAAACCGTTATATATCAATCGATTATACCTATAACAGATCTATTAATGAGGTATTTAGTGTAGAATTTCCAACTCTTAACAAATTAGAAAAAGATTTCTATATATACGAGAACTTTGTATGGTTCTACTAAATCAAGAGTTTCTAGTTTGCATTGTTTTGTTAATAAATACTCCATCATAAATCGTAAATGAATAAAGATATCTTTTTCGCTTATGGGGATAATGGAATGTTGCTCAACTGTCACATGTGACAGTTGGCAAAGAATAATATTTCAACTTTAAAATTTAAACAAATAATTTATTCTATAAATGTGTGAGTGAGTTGATGAAAATACATTAATTTTAAAAATGAAAATTCTTATCGCAACTCTAATATTAGGTTCGTCTTTGCCAGTCAGTGCTTATGAGAGCATTGGAGATCGCAGTAATCAAAAGGCATATGAATCTCAAGAAGGATACGCATATGAAAATAAGTGCTTTCGTTATGAATATAGAGAACAATATATTCCAGGGAATTCAATGTCTCCTGGTTATGTCAAATCTTATCGTGAGAAAGTTTCTATCCCATGCAATAAATATCGTAAAGTATTTCACCGTTATCATCATAAGCATGAACCGCAAACTTCATATGTGAGATATAAACCTACTCCAAAATGCACTGGAAGTACCACTCTAGGTGGATTGATTGGTGGTGGAATTGCAGCATCTCTATCAAAAAGCGATGCATATGGTTGGAGTATTCCTTTAGGTGCAGTTTTAGGTGCAGGTATTGGAAATGCAGAATGTAAATAATTATGGTTTTAATTTAAAGTCTTGGGTTAATTTTCAACTGATTTTCAACTGTAAATCAAGAAAAACCTAGTTATAATTTGAACCTATATTTTTTTAAATTTATTTATCAGTATAAGTTTTCTATTTTATTTTAGTAATACCAATCGATCTCAAAACTCTAGTTGCTAAGTCTAATCAGTAGTGATTTGAAACTTTTCTATGATGCACTGCAGTCTTGCAACTTAAATCTGAAACACTTCCATTTTCAACTATTCCGTAAATAATCCAATGGTCTGGAGTTTCTAATCTAGAAATTACTTTGCAATCAAGATATGCAAGCGAATCAGCTAGAACCGGACCACCCTTAGCAATATCTTTAATAACTTCTACATCAGCGAATCTATTGGCTCCTGGTGCAAATCTTTTTAAAAAGTGCCTAAACATTTTTTGGAAATTATCCTCTCTCAAAATATTTATCACAAATGTTTTGTTTACTTGCATAAAAGATTCTATGGCTCTGTCTTTGGCAACAGCTACAGTTAAGCCAGGTGGTGAAAAGCTTGCTTGGCTTACCCAGCTTGCTACCATGGCACTTTGTCTGAAATTATTTCCAGTACCTTCACTCGCAGTAACTACATATAGACCTCCACTTAATCTTCCTAGAGCTTTATCAAGATTTGCATCTAATTTTTTAATAGAAGCGATATTTTTCTTTTTATTGATTAATTGACCTATGTCAGTTCCTGCTTCTTCAAATTGTTGATAGATAATTGGATTAGGATTTTCTTTTACTCTTAAGGGCTTAAGAGCTTCTTTTTGTTTTAACTCTCTTAATTTGTTCGCCAAGGAATCTATTGGCTCATCGTTACCACCGAACGAGTCATATATTGCTGTTAATTGTTTTGGTTTTAATGCTGCAAAAAGAGTACCAACAGATTCTTGTAAATCGGTATCATATTCTAAGGGCCATGTAGGGATTACAACGGCTTTTGCTTCTGTAATTAGCGCAGTTAATTCTTGTGAGTCTGATGATCTTAAATCAATTAGTTGGACTTGCGCATCAGCTTTACTTATTCCATGTGATAACGCTTGGCTAAGTCTGTCGCAAAAACCATAATCACTTATATAGCAGACTGCTATAAATTCATTTCCTTTACTTTTATTATTACTCCATTCGTTGTATTTATCTTTCCAAAAATGAACATGATTTTGGAGGATTGGTCCATGGCCAACTGCTATAGCATTAACTTCAGGTAATTTATCGATTTTTTTTATTGCTTGAACAACACTTCTAGCATTTGGTCCCATTAGACAGTCATAGTAAAAACGAAAATCTTTAAAAATTTCTTTTTGATTGGAATCAAAAAAGTCATTTGAGCAATAATGCAGTCCAAAGGCATCACAAGTATATAAAACTTTTGTTCCATGGTCATATGAAAAAATTGTGTCGGGCCAATGTAAATTAGGAGCACTAATGAATTCAAAATTATGATGAATACCACTTTCTTTATTAATTCCTAAATCCAGGAATTCCCCACTCTTTACCTCTAAACGATTAAATGGCCTATGGATTTGATCCTCAATAAATTTAAGAGCAATTTTGGAACCTACGATCGTAATATCGCTATTAAGTTCTAATAAATCTGAAATTAGTCCAGAATGATCTGGTTCTGTATGACTTGCAATTAAATATTTTATTTCTATAGGATTAATTTGCTTAGTTAAACTATCAAGCCATAGCTTTTCAAATTTTGAATGACTTGTATCTATTAAGGCTATATCCTTACCTTTTACAATAAAGCTATTATATGTCGTTCCATTTCTTAATCCAAATTCAATATCAAACCTACTCCTATCCCAATCTAATGATCTTATGGAAATTGAATCATCTGCAAAATCCTTGCATTGTATTGATAACTTTTGTTTTATACCTGTCAAATTAGAAGTTGCCGTTTTTGTAGGAGACATCATAAAACAAAAAACTTTATTTATTAACTTTAGTTGAGTACAATATAAATTCGCGTGATATTAACCGTGAAATTCAAGAAATTGCGCATTTCTTAATTATTTAATTAATTTTTTGCTTTAAATGTCATCTGAACCTACAAAAGATCTAATTAGTAGTGATGAAATTAGAGAAGCTTTTTTAAATTTTTATGCAAAAAAATCTCATAAAATAATATCTAGTGCATCATTAATTCCGGAAGATCCAACAGTTCTCTTAACAATAGCCGGTATGCTTCCTTTTAAGTCAGTTTTTTTAGGTCTTAAAGAAAGACCTGCTGATAGGGCTACATCTAGTCAAAAATGTATTAGAACAAATGATATAGAAAATGTTGGCGCTACTGCCAGGCATCATACATTCTTTGAGATGCTGGGGAATTTTTCTTTTGGTAATTATTTTAAAAAAGAAGCAATTACATGGGCATGGGAACTAGTTACTCAAATTTATAAATTAAAAAGAGAACACATAGTAATAAGTGTTTTTTATAAAGATCAAGAATCTAAAAAAATATGGCAAGACATAATTGGTATTAGTCCTACCAAAATTATAGAGCTAGATGAGAGTGATAATTTTTGGTCTTCTGGTATAACTGGACCCTGTGGACCCTGTTCAGAACTTTACTATGATTTTCATCCTGAGAGAGGTATGGAGAAGATTGATTTAGATGATGATAAACGTTTTATAGAATTTTATAATTTAGTCTTTATGCAATATAATCGCGACTCAAATGGTAATTTGACAGATCTTCAAAATAAAAATATTGATACAGGTATGGGTTTGGAAAGAATGGCTCAAATTCTTCAAAAAAAGGATAATAATTATGAGACGGATTTAATATTTCCGATTATTGAAAAAGTATTAGATATAGCAAATATAAATTATTCAACGGCAAATATAGATCAAAAAATATCCTTAAAAATTTTAGGTGATCATACAAGAGCAATTATTCATTTAATTTCCGATGGTGTTATTGCAAGTAATCTTGGGAGGGGTTATGTACTCAGAAGATTATTAAGACGAATGATAAGGCATGGCAGATTAATAGGTATAGAAGATATTTTTATTTCTAAATTAGCTGAGGTAGGTATAGAACTAATGAAAAATAGTTATCCAGATCTTCAGAATAATTATGAAAGAATAATGAGTGAAATTAATATTGAAGAAATCAAATTTCATCAGACTTTAGATAGGGGAGAAAAACTTGTAAATCAACTTATAGATTCTGGTATTAATTTGGTTTCAGGATCACAAGCTTTTGAGTTATATGATACTTATGGATTCCCTATTGAATTAACAAAAGAAATCTTAAAAGAAAAAAATATTGAAGTTGATTTGATTGGTTTTGCGGAAGAAATGAAGAAACAAAAGGAAAGAGCGAAAGCGTCTTCTCAAAATATTGATTTAACACTAAAAGGTTCTATCGAAAGAGAAGTAGATTTAGTTGAGAAAACTATTTTTGAGGGCTATAACAATTTACATTCAAAAGGATATATTTTAGCTATTTTTGTTGACTCTAATAAAGTAGAAAGGGCAACTAAAGGAGATAGGGTGCAAATAGTTTTGAATAAGACTCCTTTTTATGCAGAATCTGGAGGACAAGTTGGAGATAAAGGTTTAATGATATCTGATTCAGCAGAAGTTCAAGTAGATAAAGTTATAAAGAAAAAGGATGTTTTTTTGCATTATGGCACTATTCAGAAAGGTGTGATTGAAATCAATCAATCTATTGAAACAAAGGTCGATAAATTAACAAGAACCAAGGCTGAATCAAACCATACTGCTACTCATTTATTACAGTCAGCATTAAAATTATTAGTTGATAATAGCGTTAGCCAAAGAGGTTCTTTAGTCGCATTTAATAAATTGAGATTTGATTTTAATTCTCCTAATCCAGTTCCAAAAAATACAATCATTGAGGTGGAGAATTTAGTAAATAAATGGATCCTTGAGAATCATCCCATCGAAGTTAAGATTATGAAAAAGCAAGATGCTTTGGATGCTGGAGCGCTGGCAATGTTTGGTGAAAAATATGGAGATGTAGTAAGAGTTGTAGATGTTCCTGGCGTTTCTATGGAACTTTGTGGTGGGACACACGTTAAAAGTACATCAGCATTAGGTTGTTTTAAAATTATTAGTGAAATAGGAATCTCATCTGGGATAAGAAGGATAGAAGCATTATCAGGGCAATCTGTTTTAGATTATTTCAGTGAGCGAAATATGATTATTAATAAATTAACAGATCTTTTAAAAACTAATCCAAGTCAATTATTTGAGAGGGTAACTTCAATTCAATCTGAATTAATAAGTAAAACTAAAGAGATTAAAAAATTTAAATCTAAATTAGCTCAATTACAATATTCCAATTTACTTTCATCGGTTGATAGTATTGGTCCATATCAATTTATTATCAGTGAAGTTGATGGTTTAGAAGGGGAATTACTTCAATCTGCAGCATTAGATCTTACTTCTAAACTAGGAGAAAAATCAGCTGTTATATTGGTCAGTATTCCACAAGAATCAGAGCAAAAGCTTTTGTTTTCTATATCTTTTGGATCTGATTTGGTTGCTTTAGGCTTTCATGCAGGAAAATTAATAAATGAAATGGCAAAGATTTGTTCAGGTGGGGGAGGTGGAAAACCAAATATAGCTCAAGCTGGTGCTAAAAATACCAATAGTATTGGTGAAGCATTAAATTTTGGTAAGCAATATTTAACTAAAAGGTTAGATGATCAATCTGATAAGTAAGTACTTTTCCTCAAACTGGTTTCTATTTGTGAGAGTAATATCCTAGATTCCTCAATAGTCACTTTTTTTGAATTAATAGCAGATTCAATATTTAATCGAATCATTTCCAATAAATCATCAGGGTTATAATCAAAAACTTTTAAGATTTCGGATTTACTATCCTCTTTAATCATATTGCTTATTTTGTAGGTATTGTCTTTCTCAATATCAATATGAATAATATTTGTATTTCCAAATAAATTATGAAAATTACCTAATGCTTCTTGATAAGATCCCGAAAGAAAAACACCAATGAAATAATCATTCTTTTCGGAAAAATCATGAAGATTAATTAATGATTTTATTGTTCCATTATTAATAAAATTATTTAATTTGCCATCAGAGTCACAAGTAAGATCTGCAAAACTAGCTTTTAAAGAAGGTTTTTCTAAATGCCTATGTATAGGAATAATAGGAAAGACCTGATTGATTGCCCAGCTATCTGGAGTAGATTTGAAAACTGAGAAATTCCCATAATAAGTAGATGCAAGGATTGATTTAATATCTTGTAAATTCGAATGATTAAGTTCTTCAATATCAAGTTTTTGCGTAATTTCTTTTGCGCATGCCCAGGTTAACTGTTCAGCTAAAGATCTCTCTTTCAAACTTATAAAACCTAATCGAAACGAAGCCAGTGAATCATCCTTAAATTTTCTTGCATCGTTCCATAATTCAATTATTTTTGAGATGTCATCCTTTTTAATATCTGTATTTTTTATTTGATTTAAAGTATCAATTAGATTTGATATTATCAATAACTTGTTTTCATCTATATTGAGACTTTGTTCTATATTTATATCAATTTTACTTGTCCCGAGGATATTAAAAATAAAAATCGAACAATGACTTGTGATACATCTGCCGCTTTCTGAAATAATAATTGGTTGTTCAACTTTATTTAATTCACAAGTATCTTTAATAGTTGCAATAACGTCATTAGCGTAATTCTGCAAAGAATAATTAGTCGAATTATTTGAAGAGGTCTTACTGCCATCATAGTCAATACCTAAACCTCCTCCAACATCCATATATTTCATTGGTGCCCCTAATTTTGCGAGTTCTACAAAAATCTGACTTCCTTCTTGCAAGGCATCTTTTATTACTGAAATATCACTTATTTGACTACCAATGTGAAAGTGAAGTAATTTAAGCTCATTTATTAAATTGGCCTTTTTAAGCTCATTTATCGTATTAATTATTTCAGGAGCTGATAATCCAAATTTTGAATTTTGCCCACTAGATTGACTCCATCTTCCACTACTTCTACTTGATAGCTTTGATCTTATTCCAATAATAGGACTCGATCCTAACTTTTTAACCGCTTCAATGATTCTTTGAACTTCATCTCTTTGTTCTATTACTAAAATTAGATTTTTACCTAATTTCCTCGCAAGTATTGCCATCTCAATATAATTTTTATCTTTATATCCATTACAAATTAACAACGAATTATCGTTATTCATTACAGATAATCCAATTAATAATTCTGACTTACTTCCAACCTCTAAACCAAAATTCCATTCAGAACCAAATTCTATAATTTTTTCAATCATATTTTTTTGGTGATTACACTTTATAGGGAATACCCCCTTATAAATGTTTTTATACTTATAGTTTTTAATTGAGTTATAGAAAGCATTATGCAATTCTCTAATGCGATCCTTGAGAATATCATTGAATCTTAAAATTAGGGGAGGATTTATTTCTCTGCTTTTAATTTCTTCAACTAGTTTAAAAAGATCTATACTATTATTTATTTTTCCATTCGGTTTTATAGATATATTGCCTTCATCATTAATTGAAAAATATTTATCTCCCCATTTATCAATATTGTATAAATCTGAGCTATCTTTGATAGACCATATTTGCTTTGAAGTATTTGAGTTTGATTGGTTCAATTTTTTGATACTTAAAAAAGTTTTTTATTAGTTCCTAAGGAGTTATCTAATTATTTTAATGATTACTTGCCAAGATGCTACTTTAAAGAAGAATATAAAATAAAGAAATTTTCAAACATGAATCAAGAAAGAACTTTTATTGCTATTAAACCTGATGGAGTTCAGAGAGGTCTCATAGGAGAAATCATTGGTAAATTTGAAAAGAAGGGATTTAAACTTGTAGGGTTAAAGCAAATAATCCCCTCAAAAGATATTGCTCAAAAGCATTATGGAGTTCATAAGGATAGGCCATTCTATAATGATTTAGTTGACTTTATCTCTAGCGGACCAGTGGTGGCAATGGTTTGGGAAGGAGCTGGAGTAATTCTTAATGCAAGGAAATTGATTGGATCAACCAATCCTTTAGAGTCTGAACCAGGCACTATCAGAGGAGATTTTGCAATTAATATTGGTAGAAATATTATTCATGGATCAGATGGCAAAGAGACGGCTGATTTTGAAATTAATCTTTGGTTCAAAGCTGATGAACTGAATGTTTGGAATCCCTCTGATAATAAATGGAGGGTTGAAAAATAAGTATATTAAACAAATCTTTCTAGTTTAAATTTTTCAAGAAATTTTTGTTCTAAATCATTTAGATTTCCTTCGCATATTAATTTATAGATCAAATTACTTGTAGCGGCAGAAAAAAGTACGCCATTTCTATAATGACCAGTTGCTAAAAAAAGGTTCTTTACCGATGATTTTCCTATTATTGGTTTTAAATCTGGTGTAGCAGGCCTAAATCCCCACCAATGCTCCATATGAGGCCATCTTTTAGCTTCTGGATATAGTGATTTTATACCTGCCTGAAGTTTTTTTATTCCTTCAGGTGTGTTACCTTTATTAAAACCAGCTTCTTTCTCTAAAGTTGCCCCGACGATAATCAATCCATCATCTCTTGGAACTAAATAAGTATTCTGTCCAAATATAATTCTCTTAAATTTATTTATTGGCCCCTGAATTGAAAGCATTTGTCCTTTTACTGGCCGAATTGGAATTTTGCTTAATATTTGGTTACACCAAGCTCCGCAACATAAAATCGCTTTTTTGCAAAATATTGAATTAATTTCTCCCGTAGCTGTTGAAACTCTAACTCCTAAAAAAATACCGTTTTCATATATTATTTCTTTAATTTCAGCACCTTCTTGGAATTTAACTCCATGAATAGTACATCCTCTTTCTAATGCTCGCATAAGCCTTCTGCGATTATCGATTTGCCCGTCCTGCTCAAATAATAATCCATGTTGCCATTTTCTATCTAAACCTTCAAGTTCCTTTTTCATTTCATGTTTATTCAAGTATTGTCCATTTTTAAAAGTTGGAAATTTATTCAAATCACTAATATTTTCAAAAGGTACTATGATTCCACATTTCTTCAAACCGCAGTCAATTCCGCTATCCTTTTGAATATTATTAATCCATTCGGGAATTAAAGATTGACTATATCTACCAAAATCAAGTAATTCATTTTCTAGCCCCTCTGCGTGGGCTGCTAACATTCCAGCAGCAACAAATCCCGCTGATTCTGATCTATTTTTACTTAAAACTTCAACCTCAAAATTTTTTCGAGCAAATTCATAGGCTAATGATAAACCTATTAAACCACCACCAATAATAAGAATTGAATTCTTTTTATCCTTATTCATTTAATTATTTCCTGAATTACATATGTTTTGATACTCTTATAACTTATATCTCATTATATTTAATAAAGGAACAATCATTTAATGAAAAATTCTGAATCATGGGAAGCCGTTATTGGTTTAGAGACACATGTCCAGCTGAATACTAAAAGCAAAATATTTACATCAGCTTCAACTACCTTTGGAGATAATCCTAATACACATATTGATCCTGTAGTATGTGGCCTGCCAGGAACTCTTCCTGTCTTGAATGAGAAAGTATTAGAATACGCGGTTAAAACATCTTTAGCTTTAAATTTGAATGTAGCTGAACATTGTAAATTTGATAGGAAACAATATTTTTATCCAGATTTGCCAAAAAATTATCAAATATCTCAATTTGATGAACCTCTTGCAGAGGAGGGATGGTTGGAGGTTGAAGTTGCGGAAAAAGGTAAAGAGACATATCTAAAAAAAATTGGGATTGAAAGATTACACATGGAGGAAGATGCCGGGAAATTAGTTCATGCTGGTAGCGATCGCTTGGCTGGGTCTAAGTATTCATTGGTTGACTATAATCGTGCAGGTATAGCTTTAGTTGAAATAGTAAGCAAGCCCGACATTAGGACTGGTAGAGAAGCTTCCGAATATGCATCAGAGATTCGGAGAACTGTCCGATATCTAGGAGTTTCGGATGGAAATATGCAAGAAGGGTCTTTAAGATGCGATGTTAATATATCAGTCCGTCAAGGGTCTCAAGCTCCTTTTGGTACAAAAGTCGAGATTAAAAATATGAATTCTTTTTCTGCGATTCAAAAGGCTTGTGAATATGAGATTAAAAGACAGATTGAAGTTTATGAAAGAGGAGACAAGATCTATCAAGAAACAAGATTATGGGACGAATCAAAGCAGATTACAAAGAGTATGAGATTAAAGGAAGGTAGTAGTGATTATAGATATTTTCCTGATCCTGATTTAGGACCAATTGAAATATCAAAAGACCAAAAGAATAAATGGCTTGAAGAGTTGCCTGAACTACCATTTGAAAAAAGAAAAAAGTATGTAAACGAATTTGGACTTTCTGCATATGATGCGAGAGTGTTAACTGATGAAGTTTATATGGCTAATTTTTTTGAATTAACAGTAAAAAATGGTGCTGATGCCAAACTTGCATCTAATTGGATTACAGGAGACATTGCTGGATATTTAAAGTCAAACAAAATTAATTTTAACGATTTAAAACTTAGTCCTAAGAATCTTGCTGAGATGATAATTCTAATTTCCGCAAATATTATAAGTGGTAAAATTGCTAAAGAGATCCTTCCTGAGTTAATAGAAAGTAATTCTTCTCCAAAGAAAATTGTTGATGAAAGAGGTCTCGGAATGATTAGTGATGAATCTAGTATTTTGCCAATTATTGATGAATTAATTAAGAATCATCCTGAGGAAGTTAAATTATATAATGATGGAAAAACAAAGCTTCTGGGATTCTTTGTAGGCCAACTAATGAAAAGGACAAAAGGCAAAGCTGATCCGAAACTTGCAAATAAGCTTATCTCACAAAAATTAACTAGTTAAATTAGTTTTTCAATTTCTCTCTGCCAAAGACGTTTATCTTTTTCATTATTTAAGAAAATATAATTCTCTTTTTCTTTTTTTAGTAAATCCATTTGAATATTTATAATACTTTCAGCTTCTTTTTGGCTTACTTTATCTCTTTGTTTAAGCCTTCTTATACGTTCTTTTTTTGAACATTTTACTATCCAGATTTCTGTGCATAAATCATTGAATTTTGCTTCAAAAAGTAATGGTATCACTAATATCAAAACTTTTTTATTTTGCAAATATTGGCACTCTTTTATCATTTTTTCTTTTATTAAAGGATGTAGTAGATTTTCAAGCCATATTCTTTTAGTTGGATCTTCGAAAATAATTGTTTTCAGTTTTTTCCTGTTAATTTCTTGTGATTGAGATTGATCATCGATTATTGAATCTCCAAATTGAGAAATTATATTCTGATAAGTTATTGATCCTGAAGTTATAAGTTCTCTTGAAAAATGATCTGCATCTATTAGATCTATATTTTTGAAGGATTTGATATGATTCGCAATTGTTGTTTTTCCACTAGCTATTCCTCCCGTTAGCCCGATTCTTCTTTGATTTTTGGCTAATTTTTGAGTTGAAAGCATTTTTAAATTAATAAAGTTCTTGTGTGTTAAAAAATTAAAGAATAGTTACTATTAAATAAATATTGAAAAAATTTCGCATTTGAATTGGTCTCATTTTAATTATCATGAAATCAAACCTAGTGGTTTTTTGTATGCTGGAATAACAGCAGGTTTAAAAGATTCGAGAAAAAAAGATCTGGCTCTAATATTAGCGCCACAAGATAGTATATGTAGTGGGGTATTTACCCAGTCAATCGTTAGAGCACCTTGCGTAGATATTTGCAATCAAAGAATAAAAAAATCAAGTGGGTTAATAAGAGCAATATTAATTAATTCAGGACATGCTAATGCCTGTATCGGGGATATAGGTATTAGAGATTCTTTATTAGCTACAAAAGCACTTTCTAAACAATTGGGAATAAATGAGGAGCAAATTTTAATTTGCTCTACTGGAGTCATTGGTGTTCCAATTCCAATGAATAAATTGCTTAATCATCTTCCTGATTTGGTGAATTCTCTAAAAATAAACGATTTTGTAAGCGCTTCAGAAGCAATCTTAACGACCGATTTAAGACCTAAAAGAGTTGCAATTGAAACTTCTATAGATGGAAGAAATATCAAAATAGCTGCATTTGCTAAAGGATCAGGCATGATTCATCCCAATATGGCAACTATGCTTTCTTTTTTAACTTGTGATGTTGGTGTTGAAAAAGAAGTATGGGATCAAATAATTAAAGAAGCAGCACAATTATCTTTTAATGCAATATCAGTTGATGGAGAAACCAGCACTAATGATTCTTTTTTAGCTATTAATTCAGGCCCTAAAATAAGTCGTAAGTATCTTCCTATTATTCAAGAAGGAATTAATTATGTATGCCAGAATTTAGCAAAATCTATAGTAAGAGATGGTGAGGGTTCTAATTGCCTTGTGGAAGTTTTAGTAAAGGGAATGAAATGTGATTATGACGCTTTGAAAATTGCAAAATCTATTATTAATTCTTCACTCGTTAAAACGGCAATCCATGGATGCGATCCTAACTGGGGTAGGATAATTGCTGCTGCAGGAAACGCCGGTATCAATTTTAAATTTAATAATATTGATCTATATATAGGAGACTTTCAAATTCTTAACAAAGGGCACTTAATGAAGCATCCAAAGCAAATGATTATTGAATATATGCAACAAAAAATGAATGGTTCATATTTAAGTGATGACACTATAGAGATCACTTTGAACTTTAATGAGGGCAAAGGTCAAGCAAAAGCATGGGGCTGTGATCTGTCAAAAAAATATATAGAAATCAATAGCGAATATACTACATAAGTCTAAATCAATTGCAGGGCAAGCGATTTGGGTGGTTAGGAAATTAATATGACACTAATATGACAGTAGATTAGGAATATCAATTAATTTTATTTGCATTTAGAAAATTAAAAAATAGTTGTTTCAATCCCACTTTTTAATTTTAAATCTTTGAGTGAATCTACTTTTAAATCTTTAGTTTGCCAATTTTCTGTTTTATTTTTAATTAGACCTATATGTTCTTTGATCCATCGTTTATATTTTCTCTCCGTTTCCAAAACTATATTTCCAGGATATGGTCCTACTAAATCAACTTGCTTCCACCCAAAAGTTTGATGAAATCTAATTCTCTTATTTATATAGTTCGAAATACCAAGTTGTTGCTCGCCTTCTCTTTCCAGAAGATAGAACCATGCAGGTTTATCAACACTAAAACCTGTTTCTGCACATACAGGGCAAATAGTTCCTTGTGTTCTGTTGGATATTGATACTTTCCATTTGTGATTTTTTTCACATTTCCAATCTTTTCTTTCGTTGCATCCTCCTACAAATAAGGTAGGGTCCCAACCATCTGCTTGTTTTGCAATCTCAGGATGCGTTGTTGCTAAATCATTAAAACCCTTTAAGACTTTATTGTTATTACAATAAGGGCATCCAATTGTCTCTTTATTTCGACTACTTATTACAGCAGTCCAAGTATGGCCAAGATCACATTTCCACGATTTAAATTTATTTGATCCTTTTATTACTGTAGATGGATCCCAACCATCTGCTTGCTTTGCAATCTCAGGATGCGTTGTTGCTAAATCATTAAAACCTTTTAAAACTTTTTTATTTGCGCAATAAGGACAACCACTATTTTGTCTAGTTCTTGTGTTTATATTCACTTGCCATTTATGTCCAAGGGAGCAAATCCAATTTAATTTTTTATTACTAAAAGAAGAATATTCACAGGGGTCCCAACCATCTGCTTGTTTTGCAATTTCAGGATGCGTTTTTAGTAAATCATTAATACCTTTATTTACATTTCTCCCAGAACATATAGGACAACCAGTATTCTGAGTCGCTCTACAATTTATTGCGGCATACCATTTATGATTTCTTTCGCATTTCCACAATTTTTTTTTGTGAGATCCTCCAATCACCTCACAGGGATCCCAACCATCTGCTTGTTTTGCAATCTCAGGATGCGTTGTTGCTAAATCATTAAAACCCTTTAAGACTTTCTGATTCGCACAATATGGACAACCAGTCTTTTTTCTTGTTCTATGAACAGGATCTGTAATCCATTTGTGATTTTTTTTGCATATCCATCTCTTTTTTTTTCCTGAACCTGCTGTAACAGATGAAGGATCCCAACCATCTGCTTGTTTTGCAATTTCAGGATGCGTTGTTAGTAAATCATTAAAACCTTTTAAAACTTTTTTATTTGCGCAATAAGGACAACCACTTTGCATGTTTATTCTTGCATTTAAAGTAATTTCCCATACATGTCCTTCTTTACATTTCCAAGGAAACTTTTTGTTACTGCCAGTTATTACTAACGAAGGATCCCAACCAATTGCTTGTTTTGCAATTTCAGGATGAGTTGTTTCTAAATCGTTAAAACCAATTAATAATTTTCTGTTGGCACAAAAAGGACAACCCTTCCCTTGCGTTCTATTTTTTATCTGTGTATCCCATTCGTGTCCATACTCACAAATCCATCTTCTTCTTTTGTCAGACCCTGCTGAAACAGATGAAGGATCCCAACCAATTGCTTGTTTTGCAATTTTAGGATGAGTTGTACTTAAATCATTTATTCCGATAGAAATTTTTAACACTTTTTATCGGTCTTTATTAATTAGGTTTTTAAAATCTTTAAGCATTATCTCAGGGTCCATGAGGGATTTAATATCATTTTTATCATCTAAATTTTCGGATTCTTTAGTTGCAGAAATATTTTTATTATTATTTTTTCTAGCATCTATTCTGTTTAGTACGGATTGTTGCCATAACGCATTATCTAATGCGTCTGCTGCTTGAAACTCTGATTTATCAACTTGAGATCTTATCCAGTCATATAAAATCTTTTTAATTAGAGGAGTGATTTTTTTTTCATTCCCTGCAAGTTTTTCTAAAAGCAAATATTTCCCAGGATCAATCAGTATCTGTTTATAAATTTTATTACCATGTTTTGTGGGCATATGAATTAGATATTTTTATTAATGTAATACACAAGTATAAATCTGTAAAGAATAATTAATTATTTAAATAATTTATGACACTTTTATGACACTAGTATAGTGATATCAATGGTTCTGAAGATTTTGCCAAGGTTTATGACACTAATATGATACTAATTAAATCCTTGAGATCCAAGTTATAACTTGATTTATACCTCTACGTAGAAATAAATAGCGAATACACAACCTAAAAATCAATTACTGACTATCACTTTGATGTAGTTTTAATATGTAACAATTTAACATTAATACAATAATATTTCGCACGGAATGATAATTTTCAATTTAGTTTCTAATAAATTGAAGTAAATTTACTTAAATATAATTCAAGAAAATCATTGAGGTATAAATAAATAATTAAGGCGCTTCCTCCTATAAAACCAATTAAACTAAATAAAAAGTAATTTAGAAAATTTGATTGCTTATTTTTGAAATTTTTATTAATAGGTTGGACGATTTTTAAGCGCTCATTGGGAGGGCTTGATTTGATTTGTTGTTGTTTGATGAGTGCTTCGAAATCAGGCATGAGATTTGAGATGCGATTGAACAATAGGCAGACCAGCCCGTCATTCGACGGGGATCTGATCTTCCTAAATCATCTTTTGCTTCAAATACAGATTTTCCCGAAGCTTCAGCTTTATCAAATGCAGATAATAAAGGTATAAATCCATCAAATACATGTAATCCATATTTCTCTAGAGCATCTTTAGCCTGGAAAGCTGCTTTTTGCTGCCTAAAATCAACTTTTACGATTAAGACAGCATGATTAACTTTTAAACTACTTAGTAAATTTGCTAGTTCAACAGTCAATTCAACAGATCGTGCTTTTGCTGTTGTTGGAATAACAACTAAATCAGAGCCATAAGCTAAATGCTTTAATTCTTCTTCATCACTACTTGCCTGACCGTCGGTAATTACAATGTCAGAATCTCTAGATGCCTTTGCAGCAGAACTTACTGGAAAAATTGGAAAATTTAGGTTACCTCTCATACCATATGCTAGTGCTGATCTATTTTTGTCAGCATCAATAACACATACTTTTTTCCCTTGAGAATGCCAAATGCTTGCAAGGTGTATGCTCGTGCATGTTTTCGCTACACCACCTTTTTGGCCACAAACTGTAATAAACAAAGTATCTAGAATATTTCACTTACTTTGAGGAATATTTTGCTAATGTCAAGAGTTATGTGGAGAAAAATTAAATAATTATCAATTATCTTTGACCTTTTCTGCTTTAATTTCAGTAATCTAATATTGAAGTAATTATTTATAGGATTTTGAGAAAAAAGATTGGTTTGGGTACATGGTCTTGGGGTAACCAATTATTTTGGAATTATAAGAAAAGCTCCGATGATGACCTTTGTGAAACTTATAAAGAAGCTTTAAAAAGAGGTTTCACATTTATTGATACTGCAGATTCTTATGGAACTGGTAGATTTAACGGCCGCAGTGAAAAATTGCTTGGTAGATTTTTGATGCAAACTCCAAAATTTAAAAAAGATAATATTCAAATTGCAACAAAAT
>CETG01013205.1_pt1 | contig 20747 bp, 23 predicted proteins | sample 361471 | NCBI WGS metagenome assembly CETG01 (sample SAMEA2622696, study PRJEB7988) | marine metagenome | isolation source: saline water (ENVO:00002010), including | reverse complement strand
GGCTACGGTGGTGGCTACGGCGGTTCTAATAACGGTGGCGGCTACGGTGGTGGTTATGGTGGTTACAATGAACAGAATTCAAATTTTGGAAGTCGCTCATCAGGCACTAAGGATTGGGAAGATAGAAGTTATGGAAATAATACAGAGAATACTGAGTTTGAGTCAGGCAGGAGTAGAAGAAGAAGAGGAGCAGGTAATGATCTAGATTCAGAAAATAATAGTGCTGCGGATAATAATTAATATCCTAATTCTTTAATCTTACAAGTTAATTGAGTTAATTTATTTATCGTTAATTTTTTGCTTATTGATTCTGTAGAAATCGTGTTTCGCCATATTTTTGCTTTTGGTATCCCTTCTACAAGATTAATTAAATGTTTACAAATAGGCCATGTAGTTCCTTCTTTTTGTAAGAACTCATCAATATAAGGAATCAAATTTAAAATTATTGTTGAAGCTTTTTTTGAATAAAACTTATCTTTATAGAATTTATTATCAATCTCAGACCATTTAAGTGGATGATGGTAAGCACTTCTTCCAATCATTATTCCATCGAATTTTTTTAATGCAGTCAAACAATCATTAATATTTGTAAAACCACCATTTATTTCTATAAGTAAGTTAGGGTTTTCTTCTTTTAATTTTTCAACAATATCATATCTAAGTGGGGGTATTGTTCTGTTTTCTTTGGGGCTTAAACCTTTTAATATGGCTTTTCTTGCATGTACTATAAATCTATCAGCCCCTGCTAATCCAATATCTCTTACAAAACTATTTAGGTTTAAAAATGAGTCATTTGAATCAACTCCAATCCTATGTTTGATAGTTACTGGTAGTTCGCAATTATCTTTAATTGATTCTATACATTTAGCTACTTTATGAGGTGAATTCATCAGCGAAGCTCCAAAATTGCCTGAGCTAACTCTAGGACTAGGGCACCCTACATTAAAGTTAATTTCATCGTAGCCCCATTCCTGTGCCATTTTTGCGGCATCCCTGAGGAACTTAGGGTCTTCGCCTCCAAATTGGATTGAGATTGGATGTTCTTCTTTGTTGAAATTTAAAAATTTTTCTCTTTTATTACTAAAAATCAAGCTCTGTGCAACAATCATTTCAGTATATAAGAGTGCTCTTGATGTAATTTGTCTCATAATCATTCTGAAATGCCTATCTGTACAATCCATCATCGGGGCAATACTTATTTTGTGTAAATTCTTATTAGTATTGGAGTAAGAAGTCATAAATTAAAAAAATGAATCGATTATTTACACGTAGATTTTTTATTTTAGTTCCTATAGCATCAATTTTTAAAACCTTCTTGAAGCCTCTAAAAGTATATGCATCTTCAAAGTCTTCACAAGAAAATTGGAATTTATCAAAGGATGAATGGAAAAAAAGATTATCTCCAGAATCTTATTACGTATTGAGAGAGGAAGGAACTGAAAGACCTTTCACAAGTCCCCTCAATGATGAGAAGAGGAAAGGTTTTTTTTGTTGCGCTGGCTGCCAACAATCTTTATTCACTTCTGAAATGAAATATGACAGTGGAACAGGATGGCCAAGTTTTTGGAATTCATTAGATGGAGCTATAGATACAAAAATTGATTTTAAATTAATAGTGCCACGTACTGAATATCATTGTTCAAGATGTGGAGGACATCAAGGACATGTTTTTAATGATGGGCCTCAACCAACTGGTAAGAGATATTGTAATAATGGAGTTGCATTAACTTTTGAACCAAAATAGATTACGTTTTGGTGCGGGCTTCCGCAACTTGAATTGTGCTAAGATTCATTTCAAAATAGTTAAATTAATAATAAAAAAATGATTGAACATCAATCAAAAGATCCTGATAATTTAGATGAGAATGATTTAGTAAATGAGGATCAAGCTTCAGATATTAAAAATGAAAATGCTATCTCTTCAGAAGATGATTCTGATGATACTAAAGATGAAAAAAATGTTTCAGAAGATTTAAAGAATACGATTACAAATAATGATGCTAGATTAGAACAACTGGAAAAAGAGCATGAAACTTTAAAGAGTCAATACGTTCGTATTGCAGCTGATTTTGATAATTTTAGAAAGAGGCAATCTAGGGATCAAGATGATTTAAAAGTGCAATTAATTTCAAAAGCCCTAACTGCCATATTGCCAATTGTTGATAATTTTGAGAGAGCAAGACAACAATTAAAACCTGAGAATGAGGAAGCAAAAAATTTGCATAGAAGTTATCAAGGCTTGTATAAACAACTAGTTGACGTTTTAAAGCAACAGGGAGTTGCACCAATGAGAGTGGTTGGTCAGGCTTTTGATCCTAATTTGCATGAAGCAGTTATGAGAGAGCCCAATAATGAATATAAAGAAGATTTGATAACTGAAGAATTACAGAGAGGATATCATCTTGAAGGTAAAGTCTTAAGACATGCATTAGTTAAAGTTTCTATGGGGCCAAGTCAAGAAGGTTTATCACAAGAAGAGTCTGAAAAAGATAAAGTTGAGGAGAGGTTAAATTCAGATGACAATTTATCTGAGGATAAATAAATTCTCATTATGTTATTAAATACTTTCTAATGGCTGACTTTTATCAAGTACTAGGTGTATCGCGTAATGCTGATTCTGATACTCTGAAAAGAGCATATAGAAAATTAGCTAGGCAATATCATCCTGATATCAATAAGGATGCTGGCGCAGAGGAAAAGTTTAAAGAGATTGGAAGGGCTTATGAAGTTTTGGCTGATCCAGAAAAAAGATCTAGATATGATCAGTTCGGTGAAGCGGGATTAGGAGGGGCTGCTGGGATGCCTGATATGGGAGATATGGGTGGATTCGCCGATCTATTTGAAACTTTTTTTAATGGTTTTGGAGGTCAAGGATCTCCAACGGGACGATCTCAAAGGAGAGGGCCTCAGCAAGGTGATGACCTCAGGTATGATATGAATATTGAGTTCAAGCAAGCTATTTTTGGTGAGCAAAGAGAGATAAAAATACCCCATTTAGAAACCTGCGAAATATGTAGAGGTTCGGGAGCTAGAAAAGGGACTGGTCCAACAAATTGTTCTACTTGTGGAGGAAGTGGTCAGGTTCGAAGAGCGACTAGAACACCTTTTGGCAATTTTACTCAAGTTGCTGAATGCCCAAATTGTGGTGGGGTTGGACAAATAATTTCTAATCCATGTACCAGTTGTAGTGGAAATGGAGTCAAACAAGTAAGGAAAAAATTAAGGATAAATATTCCAGCTGGTGTAGATACAGGTACTAAATTGAGAGTCTCTGGTGAAGGTAATGCAGGATTGAAAGGTGGACCTTCTGGAGATTTGTACGTCTTTATAAAAGTAAGAAAAGATTCTAAACTCACAAGGGAAGGGATAAATATTTATTCTGAGATTTCAATAAGCTATTTGCAAGCTATCTTAGGAGATACTGTCGAAATTGATACGGTTGATGGGAAAGTTAAGTTGGATATACCAGGAGGAACTCAGCCTAATAGTGTATTGACTCTTGAAAATAAAGGAGTCCCAAGATTAGGTAATCCTGTTGCTAGAGGTAATCATGATGTATCTATAGCAGTTAAATTACCTACAAGAATCAATGAAGAGGAAAGAAAATTGTTGGAAAATCTAGCTTCCCATTATTCATCGCAAAATAATAATATTAATAGCGGTTTATTTAGTAAACTTTTTGGTAAAGACTCTTGACGGAGGAGAATATTTTTTTAGATCTCAGATCTGTCCCATGTCCTTTAAATGTTGTGAAATGTAAGTTAGCTTTAGAAAAATTAAATCCATCATGCTTTCTTTTTGTTGACCTTGATCTTGGAGAGCCTGAAGAAATGGTTAAACATTCTTTGGAACAAGTTGGTTATCAATGTAAAACAATAAAAAAGTATCAAGACCACATAAGATATTCAATTACGCATGGTTGTTCTTAAATCTAAAAGAGGTTTAGTTACAAAAAAATTTAATGAATTCTTTTATGTTGATATTAAGCAAGATCTTAAATTCTCAGTACAAAAAAGGTTTTTATGTAAAAGTAGAAAATCTATAAGATTTAAAAATGATTTTATATGTGTTGGTGATGAAGTTTTGATTAGTCAAATTGATTTGGATCAAAAAACAGCAGTTATAGATAACCTCATTGAAAGGAAAAATCTTATTGAAAGACCAGCGGTAGCAAATCTTTCTGATATTTACATAATGTATTCAGTAAAAGAACCAAATTTAAATTTTTCACAAGTTAGCAAGTTATTAATCAACGCAGAATATCTAAATGTAAAAGTATCTTTAATATTAACAAAATGTGACTTAGTAACTGAGGAGTTTAGAAATTCTTTAATGAAAAAGTTTGAAGGTTGGGGGTACTATCCCAAGACTCTCAATTTTGGAAGAGATTATGATTATGAAACTTTATTAAATGAGTTGAAAACTAAAAAATGTTCTATCTTAATGGGCCCATCAGGCGTGGGTAAGACAACTTTATTAAATAAACTGATTCCCACTTTAAATAATCGAACAGCACCAGTATCATCAAAAATTAAAAGCGGTAAAAATACAACTAGAAATGTAGAGTTATTCTCCCTAACAGATGATTGCTATGTAGTTGATACGCCAGGTTTTAATTTAAATAAAATTGAGTTTGACACTCCATATATCTCAGAATTATTTCCAGAAATTTATAATCAAATCAAAGTAAATAAGTCCAGATGTAAATTTAATGATTGTTTACATATTGATGAACCTGGATGTCTAATAGATAAAAATTTTGAAAGATATAAATACTATAGAAAGTTAGTCATAGATTCTAAGTATCCGAATTATCAAAACCTGGGAGATTGAAATTTAGTCCTCCAGTCAAGTCATTCATTTTCTCTTTCATGGTTGTAGTAGAACTTTCATGAGCTGTTTTTATTGCAGCTAAGATGTTATTTTCAATAGTTTTAATATCTGATTGCAGAATATTCTCATCTACTTTAACCCTGATGGGTTGTTGATTACCACTAATCCATACTTTTACCATCTCATCTTCACTTTTACCTTCTATTTCCATTTCTTCTAATTCATCTTGTAATTTTTGCGCATCTTGTTGTATTTGTTTGGCTTTTTTAAAAGCTTCTGTTAGTTGTCCAAAGTTTGGGAATCCAAATCCAGCCATTTGTAAAAAATTAGTTGTTTAATTAAGGATACTAAAAACCAATCATTCTTACTTCTGGTTGGAGCAATATTCCTTTTTTTTGTATTACTTTTTGTTGGATTATAGTTATTAATTTTAAAATATCATCAGATGTGGCTGAAGATTTATTAACTATGAAATTAGCATGCATTCGTGAAATTTCTGCGCCTCCTTGTGTAAGACCTTTTAAACCTGCCTCTTCAATCAATTTTCCGGCATAGTTGTTTTGTGGGTTTTTAAATACACTTCCAAAGCTTGGCAAATGATAAGGTTGCTTCGCGAGTCTTTCTTTAAGATTGGCTTTTGTTTGTTTAATTATTGAATTTATATCTCCATCTGGCTCAAAATAAAATTTTGCTGATAATATTAATAAGTTATTTTCCTGAAAAGAGCTGTATCTGTAATTAAAAGAAAGATCTTCTTTCTTAATCTCATAAATTTCTTGATTATCTATATTAATTACCTGAACTGATGATAAGTATTTTGAAATCGAGTAATTTTCATATCCAGCGTTCATAAATAATGCCCCTCCCACTGTTCCCGGTATACCAATAGTCCATTCTCCCCCTTTACAGGAATTCTTAGCTAAAAGATTTGAGAGAATTGGCAACATTACACCGCATTCAGCATAGACGAAACCTGTTTTTGAATTAATTTTCAATCCTTTCATTTTTTTTGTACAAATTGTTAGTCCTTTTAAAAAAATATTTTTGATTAGTAGATTTGATCCTGCTCCAATTATGCGAAAATCATAATGATTAGACTTTGCCCAATTTGTCAAATATAAAAATTCTGATATTTGAGTTGGTTCGTAGAAATATTCTGTAAATCCTCCTACTTTTATGGTGGTGTAATCTTTAAGATCTATCTTATTTTTTAATTCAATTTTATTCATACAGATATTTTATTTTTTAAAATCATCTTGTAAAATTGACCAGAGATTATTACAATCTCCTGCTCCCATATTGAGAATTAAATCATTAGGCTTTGTGATTTTATTAAAAAATTTTTTCACCTCAAAGTTATCTTTTAGATAAAGAACATTTTGATTAATTTTATAAATTTCATTAGTTAATATTTTGGAATTAATATTATTAATATTTGATTCGCCAGCTCCATAAATATTTGTAATTATTATTGAGTTTGCTTTAGCCAATGCATCAGCAAACTCATTTAAAAATCTCTCTACTCTACTAAATCTATGAGGTTGAAATACAATAATGAGATTACTATTCTCCTTTAAAAATAATTTAGCTAATTCTATTGTTGCTTTGATTTCATTGGGATGATGTGCATAATCATCAATTATTTTTCTGTTGTTAAATTTACCTCTAAGTTCAAATCTTCTTTTTGGTAATTTAAGGTATTTAATATTACTTTTAATTTCTTTTAAGCTAATATTATTTAATCTACAAGCAGATATTGCTGCTGTTATATTTGATAGGTTATGCAAACCAGGTATAGGTATATTAAAAGTATCTAAAAAATTACCTTGTTCAAAATAATCAGCGATTGTATTTGATTCATTTAATTCTTGGGGAATCATTGCATAGTCAATATTTTTTATTTCTTTAATTGACCATTTGTAGGAAGAAAAAATATTATTTCTGCTAATTTTACAGTCATAGTTTATTAATAATTTATTTGAATTAAGAGCAAAATTTTTAAATGTATTGATAATTTCATTGATATTTGAATAATAATCGCAATGATCAAAATCAATATTTGTTATAACGCCAAGATCTGATTTGTAGTTACCAGTTGATCCATCAGACTCATCAATTTCGGCAACTATGTATTTAGTCTCATCTATATGAGAATTAGAGTTATAGATAGGGTGTACCCCTCCTACTATTGAAGATGAATCTTTCGTGCATAAATCTAATAATGTTGATAAAAAAGTGCTTGTGGAAGTCTTTCCATGTGATCCTGCAATTCCAATTGACAGATAACTCTGCATAATTGAAGATAATATTTCTGAACGATGCTTTACTGATAGTTTTTTCTTATTACTGTAACTTAACTCTTGATTATCTTTTTTAATTGCTGAGCTTTTGACTATAATTATCTCTTTATTTTTATATTTTCTTTGAATAGTATCGATATTTTTATATTCTTGTCTCTCAAATAAAGTTGCACCCATCTCTTTGATTTTTAATGTTTGCTCATTTTTAACTACATCAGAACCAGAAACTGAAAATCCTTTTTTAAGAAGTGCGATTGCAATAGCTGACATTCCAATACCACCTATACCAATAAAGTGATAGTGATTTGATTTAAGTAAGTTGCTTTTCAATCAGCTTTAACAATCATCAGACTTAAGATAACTTCAACTTTTCAATTTTGGATTTAAATTTTACAAAAATCGATTTTTTAGTTCGAAATTAATACAAAATAATTTTATTTTCTTCATAAATTGAAAAATACTTACGTTATTGCAGAAAATTCAGTATGATCAGCAGTTTAGGAACCAATTAGATTTAACTTGTTATGACTTTGCGTGTTGCAATTAATGGATTCGGTAGAATCGGTAGAAACTTTATGCGTTGTTGGCTAAGTAGAGGTGCTTATACCAACATTGAAGTGGTTGGTATAAACGTTACTTCAGATCCCAAAACTAATGCACATCTACTCAAATATGATTCAGTTCTTGGAGAACTAAATGATGTGGATATTAAATACACTGATGATACTTTTGTCATTAACAACAAAACTATCAAATGTTTTTCTGATAGAAATCCTTTGAATTTACCTTGGAAAGAATGGGGTATAGATCTGGTTATTGAATCAACTGGTGTTTTCAATACCGATGTTGGTGCAAGTAAGCACTTGGAAGTTGGAGCAAAGAAAGTTATTCTTACAGCTCCAGGCAAAGGATCAGGTGTTGGTACTTATGTCGTAGGTGTTAATGCTGATACTTATAATCATAACGATTTTGATATTTTAAGTAATGCCAGTTGTACAACTAATTGTCTCGCCCCAGTGGTTAAGGTCTTAGACCAAGAAATTGGTATCAATAAAGGATTAATGACTACAATTCATAGTTATACAGGGGATCAAAGGATACTTGATAATAGTCATAGAGACTTAAGGAGAGCAAGAGCTGCTGCTACGAATATTGTTCCAACTTCAACAGGGGCAGCAAAAGCTGTTGCGCTTGTTTATCCAGAAATGAAAGGAAAGTTGACAGGTATAGCAATGAGAGTTCCAACACCTAATGTGTCAGCAGTAGATTTTGTGTTTGAATCTTCAAAATCTGTAACTACTGAAGAGGTTAATCAGGTACTTAAAGATGCCTCACAAAACTCAATGAAAGGAATTATCAAATATGGTGATTTACCATTAGTTTCAAGTGATTATGCAGGAACTAATGAATCTTCAATTATTGATAGTGATTTAACAATGAGTATTGGTGACAACCTTGTAAAAGTATTGGCTTGGTATGATAATGAGTGGGGTTATAGTCAAAGAGTAGTTGACTTGGCAGAAATAGTTGCTCAAAAATGGCAATAACTTAAAAATGAGAGAAAACATCATTAATGGAAAATTTAATATTTTTGGAATTAGAAAATTCAATTGAAGGTGTACCTGCTTTGAAATATCCAATTTCTGTTACTGATTTTTCTATTTTTGTTAACTCTTTAGCCCACGGTTTTGGAAGAGAAAATATCATTTCATAGTCTTCTCCTCCAAAAAAATAAAATTCATCCCATTTATTACCTTGTGGCCAATATTCATGTTTAGGTATTTTCCTATAGTCAATAACAGCTTTACAATTACTCTCTATCGCTAAGTCAAAAATACCTTTGTAAAAACCATCACTACTATCTGTGCAACCAATTTTTAATTTCTGGTGTTTTGTGCGACTTTTTATTAATTGCTTTAAGATGTAAGGCTTTGGTTCAGGTCTGCAAAATGCTTTAATAGAGTCCTCGATTAATTTTTTTTTATTTAGTAAATTCGTCTCAGAAATTTTATTGAGTTTCAATTCGAATCCGAGTCTACTGAGACCATGCATTCCTGTAGTTAATATGATCTCATTAGGTTTACTAAAGTAACGTCGCAGGAATAGATTACCTTGAGAACCAAAAGCAGTTATTGAAATAGCCTTTTCTGATCCTCTTGAACAATCTCCTCCAAGAATGAGCCCGCCAAATTTACTTAAGGCTGTATTAATTCCTTCATATAGTTTTTGTACCCAAATCCATTCTGTATTTGGAGTTAATACTAATCCAATTTTTACTCCTATTATTTCATCACAGCCACTTGAGATTAAATCAGATAAATTTGTAGTTATGGACTTCCATCCTAAATCCAAAGGTGATATTGTTTCATCTGTGAAATGAGTATTTTCAATCATTAAATCAGTATTTATTAGTAAATTTTTTTTCTTTATTTGCACATAGGCACAATCATCAGATGTTTGTTCCTTTGGCATATATTTAGCAATTCTTTTTATAAGTTCTCTTTCACCTAGATCTCTTATAAGTTCATTATTCATGCTCTTTGAGATTATCTCGTCCATCTTCTATCTCTATAGAAACAATCTTATCTTCCATTGTAAGCTCTTCTAAGACATCAAAACCATCAATAACGTATCCGAATGCTGCATTTCTCCCATCTATAAGATTTCTTCCAGCCGGATTTAATTCTGCTTCATATAAGAAAAAGAAAAACTGCGAAGATCCATCATTAACTTCTGAGTTTGAATGTGACCAGCCTAATGTACCTAAAGTGGCAAAAGGTAATGTTGGAGTCTCCGTATAAAATCCTAATTCTTCAAAAGTTTGATTATAAAAAGTTTCTTCTTCTTCAGGGACTCGAATTTCTAATGGAACATGCCTTTCTTCGTTTGTTATGGGATCTACGTATCCAATCGCATCACCTTTGGGATCTCCTGTCTGTAGTACAAAAAATTCTTCTGCACGGTTGATTGGTAAATCATTATAAAAATCTTTATCAACAAGGTCAATAAATGCTCCAGCAGTTAGTGGGGCATTGAATCCGTCTATTACAGCATTCATATCACCTTTAGAAGTTTTAATTTTTACAGTTGCTCTTCCAAGTAATCTTGGTAAATCTCGAAATTCATTGGGAATCACATATGGGAATTCTTTAGGCAAGAAAAGCTCTTCTAATTTTCCAATTTTTTCAAGAGAATCTTTTCTTACATCAATAAATGCGTATTTATTTTTAAGTTGGGCTTCGTTTTCTAAATCTTTTAAGTTTTTATCTAGATCTAAAAATGTTTCTTCAGCAAAAGTTTTAAATTCAGGGTCTAGTCCTTTTAATATTTTACTTTTATTTTTTTTAACTAAAGATTGACATTTTGTAACAGTTTTTGAAAGAGCAGGCCATCTTCCTCCCCTAACTAAATCGCTTGTATCCTCAAGTTTATGTTGAAGTTCTTGTAATTCTTTTTGCTTTATCGGGAGTGCATTCCTAAGTATTGCATTAGGATCTTTGACAGCATTACCAGTAGGTAGATCAGCCAAAACTTTTGCTGGATTTATAATAAAAAATTGTATTATTAGGAATAATACAAACAAATAATTTTTGTTCAGATTTGAAAAAAATTTTTGCATAGTACTCATACAGGTTTATGATCTCTGGGAATGGAATAGGGAATGATTTCCAGTAATGATTTTCGCACAGGAACTACCATCGAAATAGATGGACAAGTTTGGCGCGTTGTAGAATTTCTACATGTAAAGCCTGGTAAGGGTTCTGCATTCGTCAGAACAAAACTAAAGTCAGTGCAAAATGGGAATGTGATTGAAAAGACTTTTAGAGCTGGTGAATCAGTTCAACAGGCTATCTTAGAAAAGTCTAACCTTCAACATACTTATGTGGAGGGGGGAGATTATGTTTTTATGAATATGACAAATTTTGAGGAAACGAGATTAACAAAAGAACAAATTGGGCAAGGATCTAAGTATTTAAAAGAGGGTATGGAGGTGAATGTCGTTTTTTGGAATGAAAAGGTTTTAGAAGTAGAGCTTCCAATATCTGTTACTTTAGAAGTGTCTGAGACTGACCCTGGAGTTAAAGGTGATACTGCTAGTGGTGGTACAAAACCAGCAATTCTAGAAACCGGAGCTCAGGTTATGGTCCCACTATTTATCTCTGTTGGAGAAATGATTAAAGTTGATACAAGGAATGACAGCTATCTTGGAAGGGAGAACTAATGATTATGAAACTAGATCATGACGACTTGAACCGCTTGATAGAAAAAATTTCTAATAGTGATTTTCAGGAGTTCGCCCTAGAAGGAGAAGATTTTAAGTTGGAAATCAAAAGAAATCTTTTTGATCTTCCTAACCAAAATCATTCGTCAATAAAGCAAGCTCAAGACATCCAAGCAAATCCCACCCAGAATATCAAGAATGAAAGCAGCTCGTCTAATGCCCCCAGTGCCTTAAGTCCGCCCCCTGTAACTCCCCCAGGCCGTTCAGACCTTGTTGATGTCACGTCTCCTATGGTTGGAACGTTTTATAGGGCTTCGGCTCCTGGAGAAGACCCTTTCGTCGAGATTGGTGCTCAAGTAAAAGTTGGCCAAACAATTTGCATCCTGGAAGCCATGAAACTTATGAACGAGATTGAATCTGAGTTTAACGCTGAAATTGTAGAGATATTAGTAGAGAATGGAACACCTGTAGAATTTGGACAAGTTTTAATGAGAGTTAAACAGTCTTGAGTTTAAGCTTAACTCTCTTGCAGTTTTAATTGCCTCAAGCATACTTTGGCATTGAGCTATGCCTTGACCGGCGATATCAAAACCAGTGCCATGATCGGGCGATGTTCTGATAAAAGATAGACCTAGTGTTGTATTTACAGAATAATTTGCTGCGATGATCTTCATCGGAATTAGTCCTTGATCATGATACATAGCAAGAATTCCATCATGCTTTTTTGAATCCCTTGTTTTCCAAGCTTTTGCTGAGGAAAGCCAACAACTATCGGGAGATATCGGGCCTTCAAGATTTGTCTTTGGATTATTTAATTTCCAATCAGAGATCGATTCTTGAATTAAATTTATTTCTTCTATTCCTAAAATGCCTTCTTCACCTGCATGTGGGTTTAATCCAGCTACTTTTAAATGAATGTCAGTTTTAAATAATTTCGCAAAATTATTTAGTAGATCAAGCTTGTTGCTTATTAACCTATTATTTAATTCTGCTGAGATTTTAATTAGTGGTATATGTGTTGTTGCTAATAAGGTATTTAATCTCCAATTTGTTATTGGAGATTTCGCAGTAAATAGCATCCCCACATTTTCAGAGTCACATGCTTCTGCAAGTAATTCTGTTTGTCCAGAATACTTATGCCCAGCCAAATCCCATGATTTTTTACATATAGGGCCTGTAACTAATGAAGCGTTTTGGTTTGATTTAACAATATCAATAGCGCTCTTAAGATAGTGAAAACTTTTATTCCCGAAACTTACTTTTGCATCATCAGATACGGTATTTATTGTTTTTATATCCTTGATATCTAAATCATCAGGATTTGCAATATTAGAAATTCCATTGGATTTTAATAGTTTATAGGTTAAGTATAAGTTTTCTTTAGATCCTACTATTTGAGTATGAATATCTTTTGGGCACTGCTCTGAGGCCATTGCCTTTAATATTACTTCAGGTCCTACCCCTGATTCATCACCAACACTGATAATAATTTCTGGGGGTTTGTTATGAATATTTTTTGAAGAGACAAAATTCATTTGATAAACTTTATTTTTTGAAAGCAATTTTTTAATCCAGAAGTATAATTTTCGTGAATTAATTTGTATCCAAGTTTTTCACATAATAATTTATTTGATACTTTTCTATTCTCTTCCCAAAAAGATAAGGCAATTGGTGAAAGAAATTTTTTTGCCTCATCAAATTGGATCGGATTTGGCATTTTTAATCCAAGCAATTTATAGCTATACTCTATTACTTCAATCTGAGAGCATGGAAGATTGTCTGCAATATTTATTATTTGATGAAAATCAATATTATCTTTGTTTTGTAATAGATATATTATTGCCATCGAAATATCGTCAACATGAATTCTTGAAAAGACTTGGTTGGGCTTGTGGATTACTTTAATATTTTTTTTAATTATGGATTCTATTGTCGATCGCCCCTGGCCATATATCCCTGGCAGTCTAAATATCTGGGAAGGTAGGTCAGCATTAATCCATCTGTTTTCGCATATTAGTCTTCTTTTACTTCTTGCCTGCATAGGATTTGGCGAATCTTCTTCAGTCACCCATTTTCCTGATGTATTTCCGTAAACTCCAGTTGTAGATAAGTAACCAGCCCATTGTAGAGGTAATTGTTGAAGTCTTTTTTTTAGCCTTAATAAAACAGGATCTTCACCATCTTCAGTTGGTGGTATACAACTCAATATATGCGTTGTTCCCTCAAAAATATCATCGCTTGGAAGATCTTTTGAAGCGCTGTCAAAGAAAAAACTATCTTCTTCTGACTTATTTTTCCTGTAGCTTGTAAGTGCTTTGCAGCCGATTTTTCTTATCTCATGAGCAAAGTGTTTGCCACTGAATCCACCTCCAAAGATTAGGAATTTATTGTTCTTATCCAATTTGCTTGCAGGAATGGCCATACTGAACTATAACTAGTACATACGTATTATTTAGCTATGAAAACTTTAGTTAAGTCTCAAGTAAAGCCAACTATAGCAATTTCTTACAAACAATCATATAAAAAGAAGTTGCAGACTTTTCAATTTAGTTTTAAATCAACAAAAATGTTATTTAATTTTGGAAATATAATTTTATTTGCAAGTTTACTCTTTTTCTTAATAGTTCCTGAATCTCCAGAATTGCATTCAGATTTATGTAATAAATATAATTCACCTCAAGCATGTAATGTTTGGTAATTAAGCTGCTTTATAATTGACTTCATCATTTTTTGAGGCATTAAGATCTATACTTTGATTCTTAGGTTTAGCCCATTGAAGTAATCTTAAAGATAATCTTAAATCTCCCTCTAACCAGGCTCTTATCGCCATAGCTCTTCTAGGATCATAAAATCTTTGTCTTCGATACCAATAAAAAGCTTCATTATCAGATTTATCTCCATTACATGATAAGCAAGCAGGAACACAATTTTTTGTATTACTTAGTCCGCCTCTACTTCTTGGAAGTATATGATCAATAGATTCAGATGGCTTGCCGCAATATATACAACTACTCTCGGTAAAATTATGAATCGACTTTCTCCATTGCCTGAATCTAAACTTAGGGCATAAATCTTCTAAAAACACTGCATCATTAATGTGCATTTAGTTTATTTAGTTAACATAATAATGACTTGTAATTATTAAAAGTCAAGATCTTAAATATTATAAATTTTACCTATTTTGGTTACCTAAATATTCAAAGCGGTATAGTCTTATACCTTGACTGATATTAGTAACTATATCTGTCAAATGTTTCTTCGGAATAAGATTCTTCTTCTTCTAGCAAGCTATCTATTTTTTTTCTTCGATTTTCTTTCTCCAATTTTTCTTTCTTTAAATTTTCTTCTTCTTTTTCAATTTTGCGTTGTAATTCTCTATCAGGATAAAGTTTATTTAAATACTCTACACAATAAGTAAATTTATCTCTTTCCCTCACAACGGTTTCGATAATTTGAGCTGCTGCTTGTTTTGGTGATGTTTTAAAAAATCCTCCTTTTTGTCTTTTTATATAGCTATATGCTGCTTCCCAGCTACTTTCGTGATCATTTCCTCCGTCTCTCATTGTGCAAAAAATTTCTGCCCCAAAAGAACCTGCTATTGCTTTTGTTCCGCAAAATGTTACTTGTCCTAAGATTCCTAACACTAGCATTGTAATTTTAAGATTCTTTAGTGCTTTCATTAGTAATATTTGCCTTAATTAAAAAATATCCTTTATTTTTGTTATGTCTATAGATTTTTAAGATTTTATTATTCCTAGTCTTATAATTTCAATTACTTTTATATGCGATGAGTAGAAATATTGAATGTCTCCACTTGGATTCAATTGTTTATATGATTTTTACTAAAATATAACTGACTTTTGTTTGATTTATATAAATATTTGGTTTTTTTTAAATGCAGTATTTTTTATTAAACATTCCTTTTAAATTATCAAAAGCTACATATTTTGAATAAAAATATTGGAAATTGATATTATTTTTCTCCATAATGGGCCCTTGGGTTGCCATAATGTTAAAAAACATGATTTGTTATGGCTTCACAAATTTCTTATAAAGGTAAAAAAAATCAAATCAATAAAAAGAGGCTATCTTTTATTGAAGGTGGCCATCAATTAGAAAAACTTGAATTTGCTCTTGCAGTCGCTCAGACAAAAGGTGACGGAGAAAAATCCGAAATTCTTAAAAAAAAGATTTTTGAATTAGGAGGTAATGTCGAAGAACCTGGAACATAGTAAATTGTTCAATTTAAATAATTTTTTGCTGCAATAAGGGCTAAACCAGCTTGTTCACTTGTGATTTTATTTTGATCTAAAAGCGTATAACTTATAGCAGAGATGATTGAAATTATATCTCTATCATTAATATATCCTAAGTGACCAATTCTAAATATTTTTCCTTTTAAGTGATCCTGCCCACCAGCAATTAAAATATCAAATTTGTCTTTGATTATTTTTCGGAAATCATCGGAGTTAAAATTTTTTGTTTCAATAGCAGTTACCGCGGGACTTAACGATTTGTAATCAGCAAAGAGTTTTAAGTCTAAAGCTTCCATAGCACTAGATACAGCTTGTTTATGTTTTGTGTGCCTAAGAAATATATTATCTAACCCTTCTTCTCTCATCATATTCAATGATTCCTCTAAAGCAAAAACTAAATTTACTGCAGGCGTAAAGGGATTGTTATTTGCTCTAAGACTTTTTTTATAGGATATTAAATCTAAATAGAATTTTGGTAAGTTTGATTTTTCGCTTGCTTCCCACGCTTTCTGACTGAAAGAAATAAAACTCAATCCTGGAGGTATCATATAACCTTTTTGAGAGCCTGAAGCTACTACATCTAAACCCCATTTATCTGTCGGAACATTGCATGCTCCAATACTTGTAACACAATCAACTATGGATAAAGCTTTTTCATGATTTCTTATATGTTTACTTATTGTTTCTAAATCATTAATGACACCAGTTGAGGTTTCAGAATGGGTTAAAATAACTGCCTTTATTTCTTTATAGATATCGTTTTCTAATATTTCTTTAATATGATCAGTATTTAGTGGTTTACCCCATTCGGAACTGACCTTAATTACTTTAATTCCATAACACTGAGCAACTTTTACCCATCTTTCTCCGAATTTCCCATTTGCAGCACAAATAACTGTATCTCCCTTACTGAGGGTATTTATAATGCCTGCTTCCATAGCGGCTGTTCCACTACCAGTTATTGTTAAAACATCATTTTTAGTTTGATGTAGCCACTTCAATTTTTCAGTAGTTGATTCAACAAGATTTTGAAAATCTTTGCTTCTATGTCCGATGGGATGCTTGCCTAATGCATGAAGAACTCTTTCTGGAATTGGAGTTGGTCCAGGAATCATGAGCGATAATTTTTTTTGTATGGCCACTTTTAAATAAATAGGTCATTCTTAGATTAAGTCTCATTTATTTTTTTTCAATTAGTTGATTTGAAAAAAGGATTTTCTTTACCCATTTGGTTGGCTGCTGCTGCAAAATCAGCGGTTAAAAATTTACTGGGATTTCCTTTCGTAGAATTTGAGTTAATAAAAAACTTAGATTCAGATCAGAAATTTAGTGTAAAAGTATATTCTGTTGCAATTATTCATGAGAAAACTCATGCTTTAGCTATAGCTTTTGCAGATTCTGGATTAGGTTTAGACTTAACTAGGAATTTAGAAATATGGTGTATTGCTAATTTTGAAAAAATTCATGATAAAAAATTATATAAAGAAAATCTTATAAATATTATTCCTGGCGAAGGTGTAGGAATAAATTCAAGTAATCAAAAAATATGTATTTCTGATTTTGCTAAAAAAATTCTTAAAGAGAATTTGTTAGACTTAATTCCTGTTGGTTATAAGTTGAATTTAAATATTATTTTTCCTAAAGGAAAATTTTTAGCTGAGCGAACAAGTAATAAAGCCTTTGGTATTGTTGAGGGACTTTCAATTATTGGTATAACGGCAGAGGCTTATGACAGTGCATCTCAAGAACAATTAGAAAATGCCAAGGCGGAAGTAGATCTTGCTGTATCAAATAATTCTACTGAAATGATTACTTTTGTAATTGGAGAAAATGGTTTGGATCTCGCGAAGAAAGAAAGTATACCTACCCCTGTAATAAAAATAGGAAATTGGATCGGCCCTTTATTGGTCTACTCTGCTGTAAAAAAAGTAAAACAAGTTTTATTACTTGGCTATCATGGCAAACTTATAAAATTAGCTGGCGGTATTTTCCATACTCATAATCATCTCGCAGACGGAAGAATCGAAATTTTAGTATTTTTAGCATTTAAAGCACAACTTCCAAATTCATTAATTAATATGATTTCTTTAGCTAATTCAATAGAAGATGCTTTAAAAATTGTAGAAGAGCATAATCTTGAGTTAGCAAATCATCTTTGGATAGAACTTGCAAAGGCTGTAGAATTACGCTCCGTAAAGTATATTAAAAAGTATATTGATAGTCCAATAATTATAGGTTCAGCTATTTTTGATAGAAATAGAAAAATTCGTTGGAAGGGGAATAATGGTAAATCGATGTTCTCAAAATTGCGTACTTTTCAACAGTGAGTGAATTATAATTTTTAATATGATACAAATTCCATCAAAAAACGAAAGAGATCCATCTATTATTATTTTAGATTTTGGTTCTCAATATTCTGAATTAATTGCAAGACGTATTAGAGAGGCAAATGTTTTTTCTATGGTTGTCAGTCATTTTATATCAATTGAGGAAATAAAAAAAATAAATCCAGAAGGAATTATATTGAGTGGTGGGCCTAACTCTGTTTATCAAAAAAATGCCCCTACTTGTGATCAAGAGATTTTTAATTTAGGGATACCAATTCTTGGTATTTGTTATGGGATGCAACTCATGGTCAAAAAACTTGGAGGAGTTGTTGTTAGAGCTAAAAATAAATCTGAATATGGGAGGGCCCCTTTAATAATTGATCAAGATAATGAATTAATGAGGAACATTAAAAATAAGTCAACTATGTGGATGAGTCATGGAGATTCAATTGATTGTTTGCCCCAAGATTTTGTCCAAATTGCCCATACAGAAAATACATCTCATGCTGCTATTTCTAACTCAATAAAAAAATTATATGGAGTGCAGTTCCATCCAGAGGTTATTCATTCAGAATATGGAATTCATATTATTAAGAATTTTGTGTATCAAATTTGTAAATCTAAGAATGATTGGACGACTGATACTTTTTTAGATGAAACAATCCCAAGGATAAGAGAGCAGGTCGGTAATAAAAAAGTTTTACTAGCCCTTTCTGGTGGTGTTGATTCTTCAACTCTGGCTTTTTTGCTCCATAAAGCGATAGGGGATCAATTGACTTGTATGTTTATTGATCAAGGTTTTATGAGGAAAGGAGAACCTGAGTTTTTAATGAAATTTTTTGATGAAAAGTTTCATATTAGAGTTGAATATATTAATTCACGAGAAAGGTTTTTAAATAAATTAAGTGGTATTACAGATCCTGAGCAAAAAAGAAAAATTATAGGTAATGAGTTTATAAGAGTCTTTGAAGAGGAGAGTAAAAGATTAGGACCATTTGATTATTTAGCACAAGGAACTCTTTATCCAGATGTAATTGAAAGCGCGGGAACAAATATAGATCCAAAAACAGGAGAAAGAATTGCTGTTAAAATTAAAAGCCATCATAATGTTGGAGGATTGCCAAAAGATTTACAGTTTAAATTAGTAGAACCATTAAGAAAACTCTTTAAGGATGAAGTTAGAAGTGTAGGGAAAGCGCTTGGTTTGCCTGATGAAATTATTCAAAGGCATCCATTCCCGGGACCGGGTTTGGCTATAAGAATTTTGGGTGAAATATCTAATGAAAAACTTAATTGTTTAAGAGATGCAGATTGGATAGTCAGAGATGAAATAAAAAAAGCAGGTATTTATAACGATATTTGGCAAGCATTTGCTGTTTTGCTTCCTGTTAAAACTGTCGGAGTAATGGGTGACAAAAGAACTTATGCGTGGCCAATTGTTTTGAGGTGCGTATCCAGTGAAGATGGAATGACAGCAGATTGGTCGAAAGTACCCTATGACATTTTAGGAAAAATATCCAATAGAATCGTTAACGAGGTGGAACAGGTGAATAGAGTCGTTTTTGATATTACTAGTAAACCTCCTGGGACAATAGAGTGGGAATAGTCAATAGGGCAAAAGTCTAGATATAGACACAAAAAGTAGGTTTCACACGAGTTTCACACGAGAATCTTGTAACCTATTGGCAAGGGATCTCGATATGGAGGTTTCACACGGGTTTCACATGGAGGTAAAAATCTATCTCTATAGAGAAATCGTAGAGAATTAAATTTCTCTACACTTATTGCTATTTTTATGGATTTATTTTTGTGTAATGGGAACTAAATTATTTAAAGAATTTAGTCTTTAAGTTCTCTAATTTGATCGGTTAGAAATATCAAAGAAATTCTTCATACATAAATTCTTAGTATTTTTTTATTAAATTTCCATTTTCAAATTCGCCTTCAAATTCTTGACCTCTGATATTTGTAAATATTCCATAACCTTCCATTTTTCCGTTTAGAAAATTTCCTACATATTTGCTTCCATTCTTCCAAATCATTGTGCCCTTCCCGGTTATTTTCCCATTAACCCATTCTCCAATATATTGATCTCCGCTTTTTAGAAAAATAGTACCTTTACCTGTCATCGTATTATTCATAAAATCCCCAGAATATCTATTGCCATTTGCCCATATATATCTACCCTTACCTTCCATTCTTCCATTGATAAAATTCCCAACATATTTGTTTCCATTTTTCCATAACATAGTTCCTTCACCTGTCATTTTTCCATTAACCCATTCCCCTATATATTTGTCCCCATTCTCCCAAATATAAGTATGCTTACCATTCCTTAAGGAGTTTGAATTAGTACTTATTTGCGTTTGCTCAATTTTTCTGGAAGGACTTGAATTTTTGCTTCTTTTTGTAGCAATAACTTGTCTAAATAGTTTTCCTGTACAATCACCATTTACGCTATTTGTAGAACATGAATACTTTATTAATTTTTCATCCTCTAATTCCCACTGATCTATTAAGTAAGTTCGACTATACTCTCCATAATATAACTCTTGTTTTCCTAGGAATCCCTTAGCAGTATATGTAGATCCATCTCTCCATAACGACATAACTCTCTTGTCAGGTCTAATACAGTATCTTTTATTATTTTTAATATCTGCTTTAATACTTTCATATTCAGCAGATTCAAAATTGCAACTACTAATCTGTTCTCGATTTTGTTGGAAATTTTTTTTTAAATTAGCATTTGCATTTTCTACTATTCCAAAATTCAAAAGCGATGAAAATAAAAATACTATAGAAAAATATT
>CETG01191632.1_pt1 | contig 20810 bp, 12 predicted proteins | sample 361471 | NCBI WGS metagenome assembly CETG01 (sample SAMEA2622696, study PRJEB7988) | marine metagenome | isolation source: saline water (ENVO:00002010), including | reverse complement strand
TTTTGGTAGTCGCAAAAACTAGGTCGTGTAGTCGGCATTAATTCGAATATATTGATCCGATAAATCACACCCCCAGGCAACAGCTGTGCCGTTCCCCTTTCCTATGGAAAGATGAATGATTACTGAATCGTCCTTCAAGTATTCGGCATTTAACTTACTTTTAAGGTAAGTAGATACAACGTCTCTATCAAATAGCAGTGGTTTTCCAAATTCTATAAGAGAATAAGGTCCTAGTTTAAGCGAAATATCTTCTATTTCAAAGGACACTCCAGATCTACCTAACACCGCAATAATCCTTCCCCAATTTGGATCGGCTCCATGGATAGCTGTTTTAACTAAAGATGACGCACAAATCTCACGAGCAACTAAACGAGCCTCTTTTGATGTATCTGTACCACTAACGCGTGCTTCAATTAAGCAATTGGCACCTTCTCCATCTCTAGCTATTGATTGAGCTAAATACTGAGAAGCCTGCACTAAGCCATCTTGTAATGCCTCAAAATATTTATCATCGAGGGGTTCTCCTGCAGCAAAGGCTAAACAAGCATCATTAGTACTCGTATCTCCATCAACGGTTATGGAGTTAAACGATACATCAACTGCTTTCGTGACCATTTGAGACCATAAGTCTTGAGGAATTAAGGCATCACAACTCAAAAATCCAAGCATTGTCGCCATATTTGGGTGAATCATCCCAGAACCTTTAGCCATTCCCCCAATTCGTACACGTCGACCTCCTAACACTGCTTCTATCGCAATTTGTTTCTCCACAAGATCAGTTGTCAAAATTGCAGAAGCTGCTGCTTTCCCTCCACTAGTGCTCAAATCATTAACCAGTGAATTTAAACCTCCTAATAAATTTTCAATAGGTATAGGTTCTCCTATTACACCTGTAGAACAAATCAAAACTTCTTCGCTTTGCAAATGCATTAAATCTGCAAGCCTTTTCGTTACTTGCAAACTATCTTTTAACCCCCGATCACCCGTAAAAGCATTCGCTTGACCAGAGTTAATGACAACTGCTCTTATATGACCTAAATTCTTTTTTAATCTCTCTATGCACAAATCAATACAACTTGCTCTAACTGCAGACTGAGTAAAGTTGCCGGCACAAACAGCCCCAGTCGGCGCCAACACTAAAGCAAGGTCAGGCAGAGATGACTTTTTTAGTCCTGCTCTGACTCCTGAAGCTTTAAAGCCTAATGGAGCAGTAATACCTCCAGAGATTGGAGACCAAAGCTGAGAAGCAAAGATGCTCAAGAGACGAAAAAATCAAACATTTCTCTTATCCTGATTCATCATGGATAAGTTTCAAGAACAATTTGCAATCCCTAAATTGAATAAGCACCAAATTCGTATTGGTTTGACTGGTGGTATAGCAAGCGGAAAAAGCACTGTTGCAAAATTTCTAGAAGATTCTATGCAACTTCCTATTCTTGATGCAGATATTTATTCTCATGAAGTACTTTCAACAAATTTATTCCTTAGGGACAATTTAATCGAGCGTTATGGTAATCAAATAACACAAAAAAAACTTACCTCCGAAAAAAGTATTGATCGAAAAATCTTGGCAAAGATAATATTTGAAGACAAAGAAGAGCGATTTTGGCTTGAAAGCAAGCTACATCCAATAATAAAAAGAAGATTTTTAGAAGAAATAAATACTCATACAAAATCACCAATTTTAATATTGGTAATTCCTCTACTTTTTGAAGCCAATTTTACAGACATTTGTACTCATACTTGGTTAGTCCATTGCAGATTGCATCAACAAGAAAAACGATTAATGAAAAGAGATTCATTAAGCAAAAAAGAAGCCTTGCAAAGGATCAAATCTCAAATTGATTTAAACAGTAAAATTCCAATGGCTGATCTTGTTATTGACAATACAGGATCATTAAATTCCTGGGAAATGAAAATTCAAAATATTTTGAGGCAATTCTCTACTTAAATTCTCAGTCAATCTTTGACTTCATTTAATTTTTACGAAGTAATGCCTTTATTCTTCTATCTAAAATGTTCAACTCATCATTTAGGTAAAAAAGCTCAGTTGAAAATTTTTGATTTTGAAGATTCAAGAGCTCTTCATTTAGCGTAAGCCTATTAAAAACAATACTTTCCTGATTAGTCTTACTTTCTGAAAAAGCATTCCTAGGAAGTCCAAAAAATTGGATGACTAAAAATACAAATAAATAAACTTTAAAATTTTGAAATCCTAGAAGGAACAAATCTATTAACTCGATTCGTATTAAGTGTTCCGCATAAAATACAAAAAACAAGTGCTACTTTCTTTTAATCAAGTTAATTAGATTGATTTAAGCAAAATCACTCATTCAATTTCTTATTCAATAGTTGATTGGCTAATTTGGGGTCTGCTTTTCCTTTAGTTTGCTTCATCAATTGACCAACAAAAAAACCTAAAAGTTTTTTCTTGCCTGCTCTAAAGGCATTCACTTCATTAGGGTGATTCGCTAATAATTCATTAATAATAGATTTCAAAGTAGCCTCGTCACTAATCATTCCAAGCCCTCTTTCTGCAACTATTTCTTTTGGTGAGCCACCATTAATAAGAAGGTCGGGCAAAATTTCTTTCGCAATCTTTCCACTAATTTTTCCATGAATTATCATCTGAACCATTTCAGCTAATTGAGTGGAAGTAAATGGAAGTTGAGCAAAACTTTTTTTAGAGGCTTTTAAATAAGCAGCAATATCCCCAGTGATCCAATTACAAGCTGCTTTTGGTTCTGCTCCAGCGGCAACAGCCTCTTCAAAATATAAAGCCATTGCCATTTCATCAGTTAAGACTCTCGCGTCATAGACAGATAATTGAAATTGTTTAGCATAGCGATGACGCTTGGCAGCAGGTAATTCAGGTAAAGCAGAGCGCCACAAATCTCTTTGATGTTGACTTATCTCAATAGGTCCTAAATCAGGATCAGGAAAATATCGATAATCACTGCTACCTTCTTTAGATCTCATACTCTTAGTCAATTGCTTACTCTCATCCCATAAACGAGTTTCTTGAACAACAGATTCACCTAATTCATATGCTTCTATTTGGCGCTTTATCTCAAACTCACAAGCCTTTTGGATAGCCGAAAAAGAATTCATATTCTTGATTTCAACTTTGGTCCCAAAAGGTGCTGCTGCTCCTCGCCTAACTGAGATGTTGACATCACATCTCAATGAGCCTTCCTGCATATTGCCATCAGATACTCCTAAATATCTAACTATTCGTCTTATTTCAGAAGCATACTCAGCAGCTTCCCTACCTGTCCTTAAATCAGGTTTACTAACTATTTCAGCTAAAGCAACACCTGCTCGATTGTAATCAACTAAGGAATAAGAAGATCCAGCTAGACGATCACTACCTGCATGTACCAATTTGCCTGCATCTTCTTCCATATGCAAACGTTCAATTCCAATTTTTTTTAAATAAGTTTCTTTTCCCTTTTCAGCAACTTCAACCTCAATCCATCCATCTTCTGCAATAGGTTCATCAAATTGAGAGATTTGATAATTCTTAGGTAGATCGGGATAAAAATATTGCTTCCGATCAAATTTACTATGATTTGCGATAGTTAAATTTAAAGCCATCGCAGCTTTTACTGCATATTCAAGAACTTTCTCATTCAAAACTGGGAGTGTCCCGGGTAACCCACAAACAACCGGATCAATATGAGTATTAGGATCATCTCCAAAATTTGTTGAGGCTGTCGTAAATATTTTGCTATTTGTCCCTAATTGAACATGTGTTTCCAAACCAATCACAGCTTCCCATGCAGAATCAGATAAAGACATTAATTTTGACTGAGATAAATAAATCTTATGGAATAAAGTGCCTAACAGTATAGATATACTGATCTAACACAACAAAATAGTACTTGGATAAAAGGGTAAATAATGACTCTTTCTCCTCTTGAGCGATTTTTAGTAATTGGTGGTGGGTTAATAGGACTATCAATAGCCCATCAACTCGCCAGAAAAGGGAAAAAAGTCGTCATTCTTAGTCGGAGGAGAAATGAAGCAGCTGGTTTTGTAGCAGCCGGAATGCTCGCACCACATGCAGAAGGATTAGAAAATAACTTACTCAAGCTGGGACAACTTAGTCTTGAAAAACAATCTAGCTGGGTTGATGAGATTGAAAAAGATAGCGGTTTGTCGTGTGGATTAAGAAAATGTGGAATAATTGTTCCTTTTCTTAATTGTTTTGATAGAGATAATTATCCGACAATCAAATATGGAGAGCCTCTTAATAAAATTGAACTTGAACAAGAAATACCTGGAATAGCTTCTCAATGGCAAGGTGGCATACTGTTTAATCAAGATGGTCAAATTGATAATCGTCGTCTTTTAATGCGAGCTTTAGAAAAAGCATGCTTTGAATTAGGTGTCAAATTTGAAGAAGGAGTTGAGGTACTAGATGTACTTCAAAGCTTTCAAACTTTTCAAGGAGTGCTCATTCGTACCGCAGAAGGAGAAATCAAATCGCTGCAAGGTAAAGAAGGAATTCTATGTAGCGGCGCTTGGACAAATCAATTATTAAAAGAATTGCCTATTTACCCTGTAAAAGGACAAATGTTATCTATTCAAGGCCCTAGGAAAGCCCTGAAAAGGATCATTTTTGGACCAGGCACGTATTTAGTCCCAAGAGAAGACGGACTTATTGTTGTTGGTGCAACAAGTGAACCAAACGCTGGATTTGTAGATGGATTAACTCCTAACGGTCAAATACAACTTCAAAAAGGCATTATGTCACTAATGCCTGAAGCGAGTAATTGGCCACATATGGAAAGATGGTGGGGCTTTAGACCATGCACACCTGACGAGTCGCCAATACTTGGAATGTCATCAATCAATGGACTTTGGTTAGCAACTGGACATTATAGAAATGGGGTTTTACTGGCTGCCATCACTGCAAAATTACTTCGAAAATGCATCTGTGAAGAATTACTTGATAATCAAGAAAAAGAATTATTAACTGCTTTTAAATGGAATCGATTTGAGAAGATCAAAATGAGAGCTCCTAAAACGTAAAATGTTTAGTCTTCTACTCTCCATAATTGATCAGACGGCTCCCAATTATTTAATTCAGATTTATCAAACCATAAATCGATCTCAAATTCTGCAGTATCAGGGCCATCAGAGCCATGAATAACATTACGTCCGATGTTAACTGCTAAATCTCCACGTATTGTGCCAGGCTCCGCTTCAAGGGGTTTTGTGCTGCCAATTAACTTCCTAGCACTAGCAATGACGCCATCACCCTCCCAAACCATTGCAACTACAGGACCACTAGTTATGAAATCAACTAATCCGCTAAAGAAAGGACGTTCTTTATGCACACCATAATGACTTTCAGCTAATTGGCGAGATGGAATCAATTGTTTCAGTCCGACCAATTTAAAACCCTTTTGTTCAAATCGTTTCAAAATTTCACCAATTAAGCCTCGTTGAACACCATCAGGCTTAATTGCAATAAAAGTTCTTTGAGCAGACATGAAAATAACAGCCAGAATGAAGCCATCGTTATCCTCCGACCTCCCTCTTGGCAAGCAAAATCTGACAAGACATACAAATTTCCTTAGATTCCTTCTAATAGAATCCAATCAAGTCTGCCCACTTCTCACTATTTAACTCTTGAAACAAGACAATGATGCTATAAATGAAAAGATTTGGTCTATCTCAGAGAGCTGCTCTTTATATGGTCTTGATCGCTGGGGAGATCAATATTTTTCTATTAATTCGAATGGGCACATCAGCGTCGACTTACAAGGAGAAGCGAATCAAAAAAAACTAGATCTATATAATTTAGTGCGGGAGCTAGAAGGACGAAATTTACAACTCCCTTTATTAATACGCTTTGATGATATTTTAGAAGATAGGTTAGACAAAATTCACAAAAGATTTCAACAAGCTATTAGTCAATACGGTTACAAAGGCAACTACCAAGGTGTCTATCCAATAAAATGCAATCAACAACGCCATGTAGTCGAAGAATTAATCTCATGTGGACGCAAATGGAATTTTGGACTGGAAGCAGGTAGCAAAGCGGAGCTTTTAATTGCTTTATCATTGATTGAAGATCCAAAAGCTCTCTTAATATGTAATGGGTATAAAGACAATCGATATATAGAAACAAGTATCCTTGCCCGACAATTAAATCAAAACCCAATTCTTGTAATTGAACAAGCTAATGAAGTAGAGAGAATCATATCTGCTAGTCAAAAACTTGGTGCAGCACCATTAATAGGTATTAGAGCTAAACTATCTACTCAAAATAGTAGTCGATGGGGGAGTTCAATAGGAGAAAAATCAAAATTTGGACTTTCAATTCCGGAGATCTTAACAACTGTAAAAAAATTACAGGCAGCAGAGCTATTGCAGGAAGTAAAACTGTTGCATTTTCATGTGGGTAGTCAAATTAATGACATAGCAATTCTAAAAGATGCTCTTCAAGAAGCAGGTCAAATCTATATTGAATTAAATCGACTGGGGGCTCCGATGGGATACCTTGATATTGGAGGAGGCTTAGGTGTTGATTACGATGGAAGCAGAACAGCAACAATGGCTTCTACAAATTACTCTCTACAGAATTATGCCAATGATGTCGTTGCAACAATTCAAGAATGCTGTGATTCTAAAAACATCGAGCATCCAACATTAGTTAGCGAAAGTGGCAGGGCAATAGCTAGTCATTTTTCAATACTCGTATTTAATATCCTCAATAAAAGCTTAGTTCCCTCTGATATACCGTCGATAAAGAAAGAAGAGTGCCTAATCATCAAAAATCTAAGGACTACTTTGGCTTTAATCAATTCAATGCCTACAATTTCTGAGCCAGATATCTCCAAACTTCAAGAAGCCTGGAATGATGCTTTGAAATTTAAAGAAGATGGTCTTGCAGCGTTTCGACTCGGATATATCGATTTAATTGAGCGTGGAATAATTGAACAACTCACCTGGGGATGTGCTAAAGCTCTTTTAAATCATGTGGAAAATATCAAAAATAATTTATTAATCCCTGAAGAGCTAAACAATCTCCGTTATAGCCTTGCGGGAACGTACTACGCTAATTTATCAATTTTTCGTTCTGCTCCAGATGTTTGGGCAATTGATCAAGTCTTCCCTGTTATGCCAATTCATCGACTTCATGAAAAGCCGACTCATTTAGGAGATTTCGCAGATCTTACTTGCGATTCTGATGGGAAACTCACAAGATTTATAAATAATGGAAAAGTAAAACCACTATTAGAGCTTCATGATTTCAAACCAAATGAAGATTATTTAATTGGTATGTTTTTGGGTGGAGCCTATCAAGAAGTAATGGGAAGTCTGCATAACCTTTTTGGTAGTACTAATGCAGCACATATTCGGATAAAAGATAAAGGTAATTATCAAGTAGATCATGTAGTTCGAGGAGATTCGAAAGCAGAAGTTTTAAAAGCAACTGAACACAATCCAGAAGTATTGTTAGAAAGATTACGAATGTCTACAGAGTCTGCAATACAAAAAGGATCTCTCAAAATAAGTGATGCTCAACGTCTTATCGAACATATTGAAATCAGTCTTAGAGAAAGTACCTACCTTCAAGAAGAATAATGTTCCAGTTGAGTTCTTAAATCGCATTCTGCTTGACCAAGTGCTTCATTAAGAGCTTCTGCCTTTCGTCCTCCTGCTTGAGCAAGATTAGGTCGACCTCCACCACCTCCACCACAGAGTTTTGCCACTACTCCAACAAATTTTCCTGCATTTAACCCTAAAGAAACTATTTCCGAGCCAAAAGATGCTACTAGAATTACTTTTTTTTCATCTTTAGAGTCTGGGATCCCACCTAAAAGAATAGCTGTATTATTACCCAGGCGATTGGTTAAATCAAAGGCTGCCTCTTGAAGTGACGTGCCATCAATATTGTCAACACGTTGAACAATATATTGATGTCTACCTATATGAATTACTTGATCCCTAAATGATAGAACTTTGGCTACAGCAAGTTCTTTTTTAATGGTAATCAAATTCCTCGTCAGCAATTTTAGCTCGTGCTGAAGAGAAAGAACTCTTTGTACAATCTCATTAGGTTGAGACTTAAGCAATTCACTTAAGTCAGTGACCACTTGATCACGTTCATTGACATAATCCAAGACAGCAGGACCAGCTACTGCTTCAATCCGCCTGATTCCAGAAGCAATTCCTGCTTCCGAAACAATTTTGAAGATTCCCAATTCAGAAGTGCTTGCTACATGCGTCCCTCCACACAATTCCATTGAAACGCCTGGTACATCTACCACGCGTACAACGTCGCCATACTTTTCTCCAAACATAGCCAAAGCACCTGCACTCAAAGCTCTATCAATAGGCATTGTCTCTATTGAAATAGGGTGATCCTCTATTATCCATTTATTAATAAGAACTTCCATTTCTCTCAGTTGACTAGCCTTGATAGGAAAGGGTGAATTAAAATCAAATCGTAATCGATCAAATGCAACTAAAGAACCTCTTTGACCCACACTAGAGTCTATAGTTAATTTAAGAGCAGACTGAAGTAAATGAGTAGCTGTATGATTAGCGTTAGCACAAGAACGTGAAAAACTATCGACTTTTGAAGTGACGGAATTATGAATTCGTAGAGTGCCTTGTTTAATTCTGCCATTGTGTACAAAAATTTGTTTTTCTCTAGTTACATCTTCAATTTCGACTACCAGTTGATCGCCAATTAACAAGCCTTTATCTCCAACTTGGCCTCCTGATGCAGCATAAAATGGTGTTTTATCTAGTACAACTTGCACTTTATCTCCAGCAGATGCACAATCAAAACCCTTACCGTCAATGAATAATGCTAAAATGGAAGAAGAGCATTGCAATTTTGTATATCCAATGAAATCAGTTGCAGGAAATTCTGAAGTAGCTTTTTCTAGAACTCCTTGCAAAGTAAGGTCAATAGTAACTGCGGCATCCTTAGCTCGTTGACGTTGCTTTTTCATCTCATCATTAAAGCCATTAATGTCAATTGAGATATTTTTTTCTGCGGCTATTTCTTGAGTTAACTCCAATGGAAAACCATAAGTATCATATAATTGAAACGCTTGCTTACCCGTAATATCACCAGACCCTTCTGAAAGGATTTGAGATAATAATCGCTCACCACGTTCAAGAGTTTCCAAAAACCTCAGTTCCTCCATTTTTAATTCTGATAAAATCAAATCACGACTCTCCTCTAATTCTGGATAAGCTCTCTTCATTAAATTAATTGCTGCATCGCCTAAAGAAGGCAAAAAAGGTTTATCAATGCCTAGAAGTTTTCCATGGCGTACCATTCTACGAACTAAACGTCTTAAGACATAACCTCTGCCTAAATTGCTAGAAGTCACACCATCTGAAATCAATTGAGTTACAGCCCTACTATGGTCTCCAAGAATCTTTAAAGAAGTCTTCTTCGAATCATCTATATTTCTATAGTCAATATGAGCAAAAGAAGCAGCCGTTTCAATTAAAGGGTATATCAAATCTGTTTCATAATTATTAGGAACCTTTTGCAATATTTGAGCCATCCGTTCCAATCCCATTCCAGTATCAATATTGCAATTAGCTAAAGGAATCAACTCTCCTTTAGAATTTCTGTTGTATTGCATGAAGACAAGATTATAAAATTCTATAAATCTTTGATCGTCTTCTAAATTAAGTTGGACATTTCCTAATTCAGGATTGAAATCATAATAAAGTTCTGAACACGGACCACAAGGTCCTGTCGTCCCAGAAGACCAGAAATTATCTGCTTCATCCATACATATAATTCGTTGAGGGTTCACTCCAATATGATCGCGCCATATACGTTCAGCTTCCTTATCCTCGCGATAAACACTAATTACAAGATGACTTGGATCTAATCCAAAAACCTCTGTTGTTAATTCCCAAGCCCATTCAATCGCTTCTTTTTTAAAATAATCACCAAACGAAAAATTTCCAAGCATCTCAAAAAAAGTATGGTGTCTGGCTGTACGTCCAACATTCTCAATGTCGTTTGTTCGAATACATTTTTGACTACTAGTTGCCCGAGGAGACGGCCTGTTCTCTTTTCCTAAGAAAACTGGCTTAAAAGGTAACATTCCAGCAATTGTTAAAAGTACTGTGGGATCATCAGGAACTAGTGAGGCGCTAGGGATAGCCTTATGGCCTCTTTTTACAAAAAAATTCACAAATGCGCTTCGTATCTCATCACCACTAAATGGTCGTGAATTATCTAAAAATGATGATTCTTTATCAGTCATCACTGAAAAAAATATGAAACAACGGATTGAGACATAATATATTTAAAGTGTTGAATATGGTTACATATCATTCTATAAATGAAAATATAATGATCTGTATTGATTTAAAGAAATAAATTCGATCCCTATTATCTAGACATAACTTAAAATCGAAATCTAAAATAAAAACCCTAAGCCTGTAATAGAAATTTCTCTCCTAGAACAAAAAATTAACGCATAATTGAATCAAATTGATGACGAGGCAACCCTTGACCTGTCATGATTATAAATGGAACTCCTATGGTAAAGAAGCCGTTAATCGGCCCTTATTACACCAACCAAAAGAGCCCTTAGATCTGATGTCTGCGTTGCAGCCATGAGTCTCCTGCACGCCACTTGGCTTCCAGCCATACGTACACCAACTAGTTCTGGCCGACCTGCAATGCTTGTTTGGGCTGATACTTGGCGTGTTGCGACACCAAGATCTCCAGATATAACACCGGCTGAACATCCTTTTTCTCTTAATCCAGCTGAGTTACGGAATTGGCTAACACAATTAAAGCTACTTCCTAATGGAATTATTGATGCCACAGCTTGCCTAACTCTTCCAAGTAAAATTCTGAAGGTAAGCAGCACAGAAAAAAGCAACTGGAATAGTTTGCCTTTACAAGCTGGTGAAGCTATACCAAGTCATTGTGAATGGTGGCCATGGCAAGTGCAAGGGCTTGCTATTGAGCCAGCTTGTACAACTGCATGGCTATCTCAATTGCCTTTGTCAGGAGATCATCCTGAATTAGGTGACGAAATTCGTTGGTGGAGTCATTTACAACGTTGGGCATTAAGTTTAATTGCTCGTGGCAGATGGCTCCCACAAATCGAATTAAGTAAAGGGGAAGGATATCCCCACCGTGCTCGATGGGTGCCCATATTAAATCGAGAAGATGATAGACGTAAACTAGAAGAGCTTGCAAAGGGCTTACCACTTATTGCAACTTGTGCATTGCCATGGAGAGAACCAACCGGAAAACGAGAAAATAGAACAACTAGATTACGGCCAGAAGCAATGCGCGAAGCAAATCCAATTGCATCATGTCGACCTAGAAGTGGACATCTTAGAGTGGCTAATCTACTTCAAGATTTAGTGGATGCTCAACTTAGAAAAAAATTCAAACCAAAAACAAAAGAACTAGACCCCTTACTGACTGCATGGCAAGAAGCTCTCTGTTCAGAAAGCGGCATCCTTACATTGAGTGAGGAAGAAATAGAAAGAATTGCTAAAGCAAGTCATCACTGGAAAGAAGGTATTACTGGAAATGTAGCTCCAGCTAGAGCATCCCTAGAATTATTCACCCCTAATAACTCTAAAGAGCTATGGCAATTAAACTTTTCTTTACAGGCAGAAGCAGATCCCTCCCTCAAAGTACCAGCAACAACTGTATGGGCATCAGGCTCTGAAGGTCTCCAACTCGGAGACATTAAAGTTAATCAACCTAGTGAAGTTCTATTAGAAGGCTTAGGTCGAGCTCTAACAGTATTTGAAACACTTGAACGAGGGTTAGAAAATGCAACGCCAGAATCAATGGAACTTTCGCCTACAGAGGCTTTCGTTTTAATAAGAACAGCCTCTGCTAAACTTCGTGATATTGGTATTGGAGTAGAGCTTCCAAAAAGTCTATCTGGAGGTTTGGCTAGCCGACTTGGGCTCGCAATTAAAGCTGATTTAAATCAAAAATCTAACAATTTTTCTCTAGGAGAAACTTTAAACTGGAATTGGGAACTGATGATAGGTGGCATACAACTCAAGCTAAAAGAACTAGAAACACTTGTTAATCAAAAAAGTCCACTCGTACAGCACAAAGGTGTTTGGATAGAACTACGTCCTAATGATCTAAAGAATGCCGAAAAATTTATTAATTGTTCTCCTGAGATGAGCTTAGATGATGCATTAAGGCTTACAGCAACTAAAAATAATACATTCCAAAAACTCCCCGTACATAAATTTGAAGCAGGTCCAACCCTCCAAAACATACTAGATCAATATCATCAACAAAAAACTCCGGATGCCTTAGCTGCACCTGAAGGCTTTAACGGTCAACTTAGACCTTATCAAGAGAGAGGGTTGGGATGGCTCTCTTTTTTATATCGATTTAACCAAGGAGCCTGTCTTGCAGATGACATGGGACTGGGTAAAACAATCCAACTACTTGCATTCATACAACATCTGAAAAATAGTAAAGAGCTCAAAAGACCAATATTACTAATCGCTCCTACCTCTGTTCTGACAAACTGGAAAAGAGAAGCTTTGTCTTTCACTCCAGAATTAAACGTTTACGAACATTATGGACACAAGCGGTCATCAACCCCTAAGCAATTAAAACAAGATCTAAAAAAAATTCATTTAGTTCTAACTAGTTATGGACTAATGCAAAGAGATTATGAGCTTTTACAAAGTATCGATTGGCAAGGGGTAGTTATAGATGAAGCTCAAGCGATAAAGAATCCAAAAGGCAAACAAAGTCAGGCAACCAGAGATATAGCTAATCAACAAGAACAAAATAATAGATTTCGAATTGCTTTAACTGGAACACCTATAGAAAACCGCGTCAGTGAACTTTGGGCTCTGATGGACTTTTTAAATCCAAAAGTCCTCGGTGAAGAAAGTTTTTTTCGTCAACGATATAGATTGCCTATAGAACAATATGGAGACATATCATCTCTAAAAGATTTAAGAGCAAGAGTTAATCCATTTATTCTTAGAAGGTTAAAAACAGATCAATCAGTAATTTCCGATCTTCCTGAGAAAATTGAGTTAATTGAATGGGTTGATCTTTGCGATGAACAAAAAACACTGTACAGAAAAACTATTGAAAAGACGCTTGATGAAGTTGCAATGGCTTCTGTAGGGCAGCGTCATGGGAAAATCTTAGGTTTATTAACTCGTCTCAAGCAAATATGTAATCACCCAGCACTAATTCTCAAAGAAAAAAATATAGAAAAAAATTTTGTTGCTCGCTCTTCAAAGTTGCAACGATTAGAAGAAATACTAGAAGAAGTAATCGCAGCGGGTGATCGCGCATTACTTTTCACTCAGTTTGCAGAATGGGGCAATCTCTTAAAAGCCTATTTAGAAAAAAAATGGGAATGTGAAGTTCCATTTTTATACGGAGGCACTAATAAAAATGAAAGGCAAGCAATGATAGATCGTTTTCAAGAAGATCCACGCGGTCCACAGATCTTCTTGCTTTCTTTAAAAGCTGGAGGCATAGGGCTCAATCTCACTCGTGCGAATCATGTCTTTCATATAGATCGGTGGTGGAATCCAGCAGTAGAGAACCAAGCTACCGATCGTGCTTATAGAATTGGACAAACTCAACGTGTCATGGTGCATAAATTCATAACTAATGGCTCAGTAGAAGAAAAAGTTGATAAAATGATTCGAAATAAATCTCAGCTTGCAGAAGATGTAATTGGGTCAGGAGAAGAGTGGTTAGGTAAGCTAGGCATTCACGAATTAGAAGAGCTAGTGTCTCTTTCAGAGGATCTATAAATGACTACTCCAGATTCGAAGCAATACAACATTACAACCGCACTGGGAGAAGAAGGGTTAGCCGAGCAACCATGGTGGGTTGAACAATGGATGGAACTAATCAATTCGTATCGATTCAAAAAACGACTTGAACGAGCCTGGAGTTATGCTAGAGCAGGTAATGTTACATCTATTCGCTTTGAAGGAAGGAGAGTACATGGACGAGTACAAGGAACAGGTGAAGATCCTTACAAAGTAAAACTATGGCTAGATGTCCTTAATGATGAAGATTGGTTGTATGTATTAGAAGCATTAGCACAAAAAGGGAGGTGGTCAGCACAACTACTTGCTGGAATAATGCCTACTGATATAGAAAGAGCTTTTGCAGCTAGTGGCAAAAGACTTTTTCCTTTTAAATTACAAGAAGTTCGTAGTGAATGTAATTGCCCTGATAAAGCAAATCCCTGCAAGCATATCAGTGCAATTTATTTTCTAATGGGTGAAAGATTTCGTGAAGATCCCTTTGTTCTTTTTCAATTACGAGGACGATCTAGGTTAAAACTACTAAATGATCTTGCAGAACAACGTCGTAAAATTTCAAATGAAGTTTCGGCAAAAAATCATCGTAAAGAGAAAGCTATTAAGAACGGAGAATACCTCCGAAGACATCCAGCAATTAATGATCCAAGTATGTGGTGGCAATATAAAAATAATCTCAATTCAGATCTTGTAGTCATAACTTCTAATATAGATGGAGAAACTGGCCTTAATGCAGCAGGAGAATTACCACTAGCAGAAGAACCAAAATATCCTAATGCTCGCGAAAACTTTATTACTCATCTTCAGCATCAAGGAGAATTATTCTCACAAGAAGCAATGCTAGAAGCTATGAGTACTAACAATTAAATACGAAAATTTATAATATCAGTGTAAATTCAATCCTTGATAGGAAATCAACCATTTTCAATGCCTGTACTGAAACCATACAAGATGCATATAGGTATTTATAACCATGCTAGGCTTCCTATAGAAGTTGTGTGGAAGCTTGTAAGGTTCAATTCTCTAAGAAAGTTATGAAAGCTATCCAATCCAATTCAACAATTCAAACAACAAGTGAAAGCCAAAAACTATCACTGCAACTAGAACTCATTGCCGATGACACAAAAACAATTAGATCTCTAGACTGGGATCGCAGTAGATTTGATATTGAGTTTGGACTTAGAAATGGAACAACATATAATTCTTTTCTAATACAAGGAACTAAAACAGCACTGATAGATACTAGTCATATAAAATTTCAAAATAGTTGGTTTAAGATTCTAGAAAATGAGATCAATCCAAAAAAGATTGATTATCTAATAGTTAGTCATACCGAACCAGACCATTCAGGACTAATTTCTGATCTATTAGAACTAAATCCTGAAATTGAAATTGTTGCATCTAAAGTAGCTATCAAGTTTCTTGAAGATCAAGTCCATAGACCTTTCAAATCAATTGCAGTTAAAAGTGGTGAGAATCTAGATTTAGGGGTCAATCAAAACAGCGGAGTACATCACTTATTTGAATTTATAAGTGCTCCCAATCTTCATTGGCCCGATACCATTTTTTCTTATGACCATGGAACTGGTGTCCTATATACCTGTGATGCATTTGGACTGCATTATTGTTCTGAAAGACTTTTCGATAGTGATGTTGAAATGATCTCCGAAGATTTTAAGTATTATTATGAGTGTTTGATGGGACCTAATGCACGAAGTGTTATTCAAGCACTCAAAAAATTAGATAAGCTCCCAAAATTAAGAACTATTGCAGTAGGTCATGGTCCATTACTAAAGTACAATCTAAATCTTTGGATCAATAACTATCAAGAATGGAGTAAACAAAAGAACCAGGGGGAAAATTATGTCGCCGTATGTTATATCAGTCAGCATGGTTTTTGTGACCAGCTAAGTCAAGCAATTGGACAAGGAGTAGGGAAAGCAGGTGTCCAAGTCCAACTAGTAGACCTGCAAGCATCAGATGCCCAAGAGCTCAGTGCATTAGTAAATGACGCAGATGCTGTAGTAATGCCTACATGGCCGAACAAAGCTAATTCAGATATCCAAAATTCAATTGGAACCTTATTTGCTTCACTAAAAGAAAAGCAATGGGTAGCCATTTATGATTCTTTTAGTGGTAATGATGAGCCAATTGATGTAATTGCAAATAATTTAAAAAATCTTGGCCAAAAAGAAGCTCTTAGCCCTTTAAAAGTTCGAGGTACTCCAGATGATAATACCTATCAAAGATTTGAGGAAGCTGGAACTGATCTAGGCCAACTCCTAAATCGCAAAAAAAATATAAAAGCCTTGAAAAATATTGATGGAGAACTAGCAAAAGCAATGGGTCGACTCAGCGGTGGACTCTATATAGTAACTGCATCTCAAGGTGAAGGGAAAAGTAAACGCAGTAGCGCAATGGTTGCAAGCTGGGTTAGTCAAGCAAGTTTTAATCCACCAGGGCTGACAGTAGCTGTTGCAAAAGATCGAGCAATAGAAACTCTAATGAAAGTTGGCGACCAATTTGTCATCAATATTCTTCAAGAAGACAATTATCTGCATTTATTTCGTCACTTTCTAAAGCGATTTCCACCTGGAATTGATCGATTTGAAGGAATAGAAACACTAGATTTAACTAAAGGAGGAGCCGTATTCGCAGATTCACTCGCATATCTAAGTTGTAAAGTAAAGCAGCGTTTAGAAACACCTGACCATTGGATAATTTATTCAATCGTAGAAGAAGGTAATGTCGCAAATACAGAAGCTAAAACAGCTGTACATCATCGTCGCGTCGGAAGTAATTACTAATGTCAACCTTACTCTCCGAACGTCAAATAGTCTGTTTCCCAATAGAAAAGAATTTTATAAGCATTAGAGGTCTTAGTCCGAAGAAACTTCGTTTTGAAATAGAATACGGACTGGAGCGAGGAACTACTGCAAATTCATTTCTTTTATCTTCCAAGAATCAAGCGATTTTAATTCACCCTCCCGGTATCGCTTATGGTGATATTTTTCTAAATAAACTAACAAAACTTGTATCTATCGATATACAACAACTTATGGTTGTTGTAGGACATGTGAATCCAAATCGAGTTGCTCTACTTAAAGAACTTACTAAAAATTATGCTGAAATAACAATAATTTGTTCTGCGCCTGGCGCCAAATTAATAGAAGATCTTTGGTCTCAACACAATCCATCCGACCTACAAAAAGAAGATATTAAATTACCCAATATTCTATTAATTAAAGAAGAGAAAGTTATTAATATCAATAATGAATATGACTTGAAATTAATACCTACACCAACCGCTCGATGGCCAGGAGGCTTAATGGCTTTCGAAAATAATTTAGGTCTGTTGATGAGCGGAAAGTTTTTTGGTGCTCACTTATATACAACGAGTTGGGAAGAAATCACACCTCTTAGTACTGAAGAAGATCGTAGATATTATTATGAATGTCTTATGGCTCCAATGAGTAGTCAAGTAAATAGTATTGTCGAAAAACTTGAAGATCTGGATATAAAAACTATTGCCCCAGGTCACGGTCCGGCTATTGAAGGCAGCTGGAGAAGTCTTTTAAAAGATTATCAACGATGGAGTGAATCGCATTCGATCTCTACAGCAAAAGTTATTATGCTATTTGCAAGTGCTTATGGAAATACTGCTACTATTGCAGATGCTCTCGGCAAAGGAATTAGTAAAACAGGTATCAAAATAGAAAGTATTAATTGTGAATTTGTTGAGTCACAAAGACTTATTCAAGAAATTAAAGAAGCTGATGGATACCTAATAGGTTCGCCAACTCTTGGGGGTCATGCTCCCACTCCAATTATCTCAGCCCTAGGGAACCTACTAAGTGAAGGGAATAGAAATAATCCCATCGGTGTTTTTGGTAGCTTTGGATGGAGTGGGGAAGCTATTGATTTACTAGAAACAAAATTACGCGATGGAGGCTTTAGCTTTGGATTTGAGCCAATCAAAGTAAAATTCAAGCCAGATGCCCTGAAGATAAAAGCTATTGAAGAAACAGGGACATTATTTGGACGAAAGCTTCTGAAAGAGAAACAACGGCAAACACGTAGAACAAGAATAGGATTAAATGCTAGTAAAAGTGATCCTTCTCTGCTAGCTCTTGGGAGAATCGTTGGCTCTTTATGCATTTTAACCACCCAAAAAGGTGAAGGAGAAAACGCCGTTACTGGGGCAATGGTTGCCAGCTGGGTAAGCCAAGCGAGTTTCTCTCCTCTTGGTTTAAGTATTGCAGTTGCTAAAGATAGGGCGGTAGAAAGCCTTCTTCATAAAGGAGATGTATTTGCCTTGAATATCCTAGGAGTTAGTAATCACAAAGAAATTTTGAAGCAATTTCTTCAATCCTTTGCACCAGGAGAAAACCGTTTCTCAAATATTGAACTTGATCAAAGTCCATCTAATCAACCAATACTGACTGAAGCTTTAGCTTGGTTAGAAGGCTGCGTAAAAGACCGAATGGAATGTGGAGATCATTGGGTAATTTATGCAGAAATCAACTGTGGAAAAGTCCTGGATCAAAAAGGTGTTACAGCCGTTCACCATCGACGTACTGGAGTAAATTATTAACTCTTTTTCTGATAGACATATATAAAGTTTTCTACAAAGAGCATTTAATGACGCCTAACAAAGATTTACTAATAATTACAGCCAGTAATGGCGAGAATCTCAAACTCGCTGAAAAATTTCAGCAATCAGCAAAAAAATTAGGTGCAGAATCCGACTTATTGGATTTAACAACTCAGTCTTTACCACTTTTCAATCCTAGGACTCAAAAGAATGAGGCAATACCAGAATTAGTAAAATCTATCAGCAAAAAAATGAAATCAATACCTAGATGGATTATTTGTGCCCCGGAATACAACGGCTCGATACCGCCGCTTTTAACTAATACGATTGCATGGCTATCTGTTCAAGATCAGGATTTCAGGAGTCTTTTTAATGGAAGACCTGTTGCAATAGCTAGTTTTTCAGGAGGCGAAGGTATGGAAGTACTGCTTTCTATGCGGATACAACTAACTCATTTAGGAGCACAAGTTGTTGGGAAACAACTCAGCAGCAATAGTAATAAGCCACCAAAAAACGAATCTATCGAAGATTTAATAATTAGAATTTTGCAAATGAATCCATTAAAGATATAAAGAATAATTTAACAAAACTATATCCAGATATACTATGTTTTTGATGGAGCAAGAAGAAAATTCGATAATTCCAAGTCCAATTCTTGAAATCAAACTGTTGAATCAATCGTTGCTACATCTATAGGAAAAATTATTTCTAAAAATCATCCACATCAACGACTCTCTTAAACGATACATCTTATGTATCAAATAAATATTAGATAATAAAATTTGTTTGCATGAATCCATCTTAAGCACAAAAAGCTATGATTAGATTTAGTTGTTTTGTACTCCTAGAAGGAAAAAATTGTAACTGGAAAATACAGCTTTGCCTTAAAAACAAAAATCTGGCTTATAGATGACTTAAAACAATTTTCAATGTTAAATTCCTCTCAGAAAACCTAGATGTTTATACAACCTGACTAGGGTTTACTAGAGCGTATTAGATGCCATGTTTCCAATACTTGTCTAGCCATAGGTAAAGCATGGACAGAGCCTCCACCGGGAGTATTCTGAGCAAACGCAACAATAACTATTTCACTTGATTCGTATGGGGCGAAACATGCAAACCATGCATGATCTGAACCACCACTACTATCCTCTGCTGTCCCAGTTTTTGCAGCAGTTGGCGGAAGATTTGGGATATATCTTAATCGAAATCCGGTACCTCTTTCGACTACTTGTCTAAGTCCATCACGAATAGTTTGTAATGTAGTTTCTTGCATATCTACTTTTTTGCGATATTTATTTGAACCCCAATCAATATCTCCATCTACCAAATGCGGCGTAATTAAATAGCCCCCATTTGCAAAAACAGCATATGCTCTCGCAAGTTGTAAAGGAGTCACTTGAACAACAGATTGTCCAATAGATGCACTGGCAATATCTTCTGGCAACCAAGGAGTCTCGCCAGGTTTCGCCCATCCTCTTCCTGATTTTGCCCATTTTTCATTTCCGACCAATCCTTTACTTTCTTCAGATTGAAGTTCTATCCCTGTAAATTGATCAAAACCTAACTGTTTAGCTGCCTTATATAAGGAAGCAGAACCACTACCTACTCCTACTTGATAAAAAAAGGTGTTACTCGAAACTCTAAAAGCATCTTGATAACCCAATCGACCAAAACCTTTCTTGTTATGTTCAGGAAAACAATGGCCGCCATACTGAATACATGGTGCAGTATCTAACTGAACATTAGGAGGGAATTTCTTACTCTCCATTCCAGCCATTCCAGTAACTACTTTCCAAGTACTTCCTGGGTCATAAGAATTTAAGGCTCTGCTGAGGAGAGGTAAAGAAGGAGAAGAAAATAACTCATTATATTCACCCTGAGAAGACTCTGGATTAAGAAAAAAATCAGGCCGAAACGAAGGTTTACTAGCCATGGCCCTCACCGCACCATTATTAGGGTCTAATGCAACTATTGCGCCAGCAACCTTATCTTCTAAAGCCTTTTCAGCAGCTAACTGCAAACGTAAATCAAGTGTTAATTTGAGATCTTTGCCTGATTTTGGCAATTTAAAGCCGAGGCTTTGTTGTACAAATCCCAGCGAATCTACCTCAAGCATTTCCCCTCCCCACTTTCCTCTTAAATGAGTTTCAAAAACCGCCTCTAATCCAGTTCTTCCGATCAGATCATTAAGTGCATATCCTTTAGAAGATAAAGAACTATATTCTTGTTCATTGATCAATTGTGTATAGCCAAACGAATGAGCAGCCAATTTACCGTAAGGATAATTGCGCACTAATTCTTCATTAATCTGAGCACCCTTAAAATTAGATTCTTGCTCTTTAAATCTTATAATATCCTTATTACTCAAATTATTTGCAAGGATAATTCTCAATGATTTTTTTTT
>CETG01191855.1_pt1 | contig 20815 bp, 16 predicted proteins | sample 361471 | NCBI WGS metagenome assembly CETG01 (sample SAMEA2622696, study PRJEB7988) | marine metagenome | isolation source: saline water (ENVO:00002010), including | reverse complement strand
GAAATAACAGTTGATAGAAATTACGAAAAGTTTATAGGAGTCCTTACTGATATTTTCCCAAAAGAAAAACTTGGAATAAGGAAATTTTACGATGCATGCTGGAGGGTATTTAATTGTTTAGATGCAATGCCATTACTTTCTATTGAAGACCCTTCATACCTAGCTAAAGTTTTTTTTAAGGCTCCATTTGCATGTCTTGGACTTGCTAGGTGGTTACCTATAAACGCAGGGGAAGTAGCTAGGAAGTATATAAAAGATCCCATACTACTGAAATTCATTGATATTGAATGCTTTTGCTGGTCAGTAATGCCAGCAGACCGCACTCCAATGATTAATGCAGGAATGGTTTTCTCAGATCGTCATGCAGGGGGAATTAACTATCCCAAAGGAGGTGTTGGAATCATTGCAGAGAAACTTGTCAAAGGATTAATAGCCAATGGTGGGAATATTTTATATAAATCAAATGTAACAAATATCTTAATCAAAGATAATAAAGCATATGGTGTAGAATTAGAAAATAAAAAAAGAATATATGCAAAAAAGATTATATCCAATGCAACAAGATGGGACACTTTTGGAGGTGAAAGTAAAGAACATCCTCTAGTAAGTAAAGAATTTGTTCCTAGCTCTGAAAAGGCCTGGAGAAATAGATATAAACCATCATCATCATTTCTATCAATACATCTTGGTGTAGAAGAAAATTTAATTCCAAAAGGCTCTCATTGCCATCATTTAATTGTAAATAACTGGGAAAGAATGGAGGCAGAGCAAGGAGTCATCTTTATTTCTATACCAACATTGCTTGACCCCTCACTTTCACCTGAAGGTACTCATATAGTGCATGCTTTTACTCCATCATCAATAAAAGGATGGGAAGACTTATCAGCAAGTCAATACAGAGATAAAAAGAAAAATGATTCTGAAAAATTAATATATAATATCAATAAATTATTCCCTGGTATAAAAGATGCTATAAATCATTTAGAGATAGGTTCACCTAAGACCCATGCAAGATTTCTAAATAGACATTTAGGTACTTATGGTCCAATTCCTTCTAAGAAACTTTCTGGACTTCTTCGAATGCCAATGAATTCAACTAGGATAAAAAACCTCTTTTGCGTAGGAGACTCATCATTCCCAGGTCAAGGACTTAATGCAGTCGCATTTAGTGGTTATGCCTGTGCCCACAAAATAGGCTCGCAATTAAATATTAACAAATGGGAATTACCAGAATAGAATAATATTTAAGTAGTCAAGTTGTCCAAGCTAAATCTATAGCCTTGTTGACGAACAGTTGTTATACCACCACCATCTCCTAAACCAGCCTGCTCAAGTTTTCTTCTCAAAGTCAAGACCTGCGTATCCACGCTCCGTGGCCCTCCACTAAATGGAGGCCAGGCCATTCTAAGTAATTCATTCCTACTCCTAACCATTCCAGGAGGCATTAGCAATGCACATAAAAGAGCAAATTCCCTGGGACTAAGCTCCACAGGCTTATCTCTTAGGGTGACTTGTCTCAATAACAAATGGACTTCAAGGGGACCAACAGTAACTCTCTCTTGAAGGCCAATTCTACCTCTCTTAAGAAGAGTTCTACATCTAGCCGCTAATTCCTCTAATCCAAAAGGCTTTCTCAAGACGTCATCTGCCCCTTCATCTAGCAACCCAACAATAGTTTCCACTCCTGCACGAGCAGTTAGAACAATTAGGGAGCAACCAAGTTGCTGAGCAAGTCTCAAAGCTGAGTTTTGATCTAGCAACTCAGCGCTAACTAACAAGTCAGGAGTCTGATCTCTACAAAGATCTACAGCCTCGGCAGCTGTAGCTACTGCAGCAGCAAGATGACCATCCTGGCGCAACCTTTGAACAAGGACAGTCCGGAGCGTTGGGTGAGGTTCAACGACAAGAACTTTTGAAGGACTTTGAGTTGTTGCCTGAAAAGACATCCCACCTTGAGGAGTCAAGTTACTTTGCTCCGCGGAGAGCTGATCTGGGGAAATGGAGGTCACATCACATGACAGAGCCGCACTACCCTATAGCAACGACATCAAAGTCTGCTAATAAACATTTACGTCCTGAAAGACCATGACCTCTTTTGAGAACCCAAAAGCCGTACGTCATTTCCAATCTATTTGTGATGCATGCCAGGAACTTACCAGTCGCCACCTGGGGCCATCGGACCTGAGGCTCTACACCGATGGCTACCTTCATGCATTACTAAAGTGTGAAGAACTTGAAAGAAAAGATTTTGAAAAACTAGAAAAACTTATAGAAAGATGGATTTTTGATCCCTCAAGTTTCGTTGGACCGGATGGTGATTTTGCAAATCTTTTTCTAAAGAAAGGATGATTTCTCTTGAAAGCTAACTAACCCTAGGAAGCTAACGCAATTTCAAGCTTCTCTTTAAGTTCTCCAGAGTTATACATTGCAATAAGAATATCTGATCCACCAATAAATTCACCCTTTACATAAACCTGTGGAATAGTTGGCCAATTTGAGTAATCTTTAATACCTTGCCTTATCTCACCATCAGATAAGACATCAAAAGTCTCAAAGCTAATTCCTAATGAATTCAAAATCTGGACTACATTATTAGAGAATCCACATTGAGGCATCAATTTAGTTCCTTTCATGAAAACTAATATAGGGCTTGAATTTATCAAACCTTCAATACGCGACTTGGTAGCTGGATCCATGAGAAAGAAAAATTATGGTGTAGAGGTATTTAGTGCTAAAGCATGAATAGCCTCACTTGCTAATTCATCTTTCAAAGCACCATAAACCATTTGATGCTGACGGATTAATGATAGGCCAGAAAAAGCGCTAGAAACAACATTCACTTGTAGATGGTCTCCTCCACCATTCAGATCATCTACAGATACTGTTGCATCTGGTAAAACTTTCTTTATTGCTTCAATGACAAGCTCTGCTGTGACCATTTATAAAAATTCTCCAATTAATTAAAAATAATTTAATTGTATTTTAGAAAGCTCCTCCTAAGTAGGGAGTATCAACAAATCCAATTTCAAGCAAAGCTTGATAAGCCTTTTTCCCTTGAGACTTTGCTGGGGTCATTAACCTTACAACCTCTACCAAGACTGGCACTGCCACCTCAGGTTTATTTTGCCTTCTAAAAAGAGCCGCAAGTCTTAAATTTGAATCAGCTAATAATTCTAATGTCCTTCTACCTTTCTGGTCCATTTCTCGGGGCACCCTTGCGTCTAAGCCACGAAATGAACCGCCTAAATCTCTATAGAAAGATAACAACTGTTTAGAAATAGTTCTCGCTTTATCGTACTTTTTCCTTGCCTCTGAAAGTTTTCCTCTAGAGACAGCCTTGTCTCCCTCTTTAAGCATTTCTTCAATAGCCAATAGATTAAAATCACTATTTTTTCCTGCTAATACCTTTTGAGAAGAAGGTTCAGTTTCATTAGCCCTAACAACATCTGTCGTTAAGTTCAAACCAGCCACCAAGGCCAAAGCAGCAAATGAGATTCGACTATTCATAGATTTCATTAAAAGTTTCTATAACTCTAATTGCCATTGTGACGTCCAACAGCGACAAGAGCTGATTGTTCTGCAGATTCCATCTTTTTTGACAGTAAAATGTTGAAATCTTTAAAAGTAACGATTTCTCCAGAAGTTACTCTCATAGGGCTTTCAAAGCAAATTGCAGCTTTTGAAAGAAGGCCTGGCCTCACTTCACTATAACCAAGACCTACTGGCACAACTTGCACATTCACACCTTTGCTCTCAGCTAAATGAGCAAGTCTTGCAAGTCCTTGCTTTAATCTAATTGTTTTTTGTGATCTATTTATACGACCTTCTGGGAAAACAACAAGCTGCTGACTATCAACAAGTAAGTCAATTGCAAATCTAAGCGATTCAAGAGATGGCCTAATTTGATCAACAGGGAAGCATCCCAAACGCTGTAAAAACCAACCTTGAACTCCAGTCATTTCTGTCAAAGTAACCATAAACCTACAATCTCTTCCAGTTACTCTCCTCCCAGCTGCCATTGTCAACATTAACCCGTCCCAACGAGCCCTATGTGTTGGAGCCAGTAAAACTGCTCCGTTTAGCGGTAAATTTTCACTCCCTAAGATTATTCGTTCACGAAAATAATTCCTAAGCACAAGATCTTGCGTGGTAAACATCGCTAGTGGGCTCAATAAAGGGTCCACTCCAAGACATAATTTTTTTTCGCGGTTTTTTAAAATCAAGGGGAACCGCTTATGAAGGTTGCCATTATTTTGAACTTAACTCCAAAAGTGTTGATTTTCCTATAGTCATTGGGCAGTTGCGTTTGCGTCTGAAATAAATTTCCTTTCCTAAGTAGGATTTTTAAAATAAGCAAAAAGGACTTTATCAACTCATGGCAAGCCTAGGTGTGAATATTGACCACATTGCAGTAGTTCGTGAAGCAAGAAAAGCTCATGAGCCAGACCCTGTTAGGTTAGCTATTCTTGCTGAAATAGGAGGGGCTGACGGAATAACTATTCACCTAAGAGAGGACAGGAGACATATCCAGGAAAGAGACTTGCGAATTCTTAGAGAGACAGTTGCGGTAAAACTAAATCTTGAGATGGCGTCCACAGAAGAGATGATTCAAATTGCACTAAATACAAAACCGGACATGGTGACGTTAGTACCTGAAAAGAGAGAGGAAGTTACAACTGAAGGAGGTTTAGATGTTTGTAGTAATATTAATAACCTTAGAAATACAATCGATATACTTCAAGGGAATGAAATACCTGTAAGTCTTTTTATTGATCCTATAAAAGAACAAATTGATGCCTCACAAGACGCAAGTGCTTGTTTTATTGAACTGCATACTGGCCAGTATGCAGAGTCTAAATCATATCAAAAACAAAAAGAATTAGCTAAGATAGAAGAAAGTACTTTTTATTCGAGAAGTCTTGGCCTAAAAGTAAATGCTGGACATGGATTGACTTTCAAAAATGTTGAGCCGATAGCTGCGATCGAAGGCATAGAAGAATTAAATATTGGTCATTCTATTATTGCAAGAGCAATCTCAACAGGTCTAGTAGAAGCCGTTAAAGATATGAAAAATTTAATCCAAAACCCTAGAAGAGATTTATTCATACCAGGTATAATATAATTCTAACAGCACATAAAAAATATTAAATAAATTCACCCTTTAAAAGAACAAGTTAATTTTTCAACTTGTTACTTGAATAAATATAGATTACTATTTATAATAATCTATATTTATTAATTATAGACATCATAACCACCTCATTACATAACCTTGCTTAATATTTATAGAGGAAATAGAGCTGAATGGCTCGCTAAACTTCTTGGGGAGCAACTACGAATAACCCCTCCATCACCACTTGAGAAGTTAAACATAATTGTAAATTCACAAACAACAGGCAATTGGTTGTCCGAGCAATTATCACTTGTCACAGGGATAAGTGCTCAGATAGCTTTTCCCTTCCCAGGGTTTTTCTTGAACCAGCTTGCGAGGAATATAATTATAGGCAAGGAAATAAAAAATAATCCTTGGAGAGCTTCATGTTTGGTATGGGAAATTCTTGAATTATGGCCTAAACTTATCGATTCAAATAGTTCTGAATCATTGAAAACATGGCTAGATGAAAGCCTTACTTCAGAAGGGGATTTAACCAAAGACAAATGGAGCCTAGCAAGAATAATTGCTGATTCATTTGATGATTATTCTCTATACAGACCGGAGATATTGGAACGATGGAAAACTAATAACAAAAGATCTAAAAATTATATTAAAGATGATTGGCAACAATTCCTATTTAGAATGCTATTGGAAAAAACCAACGAAGACCCATTCTGTCTTAATGTAAAAAAAGCAATCGAGAAGTTGCGTAAGGGAGATGTTGATAAAGATAAGTTACCTAGACAAATATATATCTATGGCATTAGTTCACTAGCCCCTATTCAGATTGAACTTCTGCAGGCACTCTCTGCCATAATTGATATCAAGATATTTCTATTAACCCCTTGCCCAACTCTTTGGAAAAGGAGCAAAACAAGAAGAGAAGTATTAGGAGATAATTGGTTTAATCCACCAGATGAAAGTTGGCTTATTAGTGCTCCAAGATTAGAGGCACTTTTAGGGAGGACAGGATCTGAATTTCAATTACTTCTAGAAGGCAGTGGAGAATATCAATTCGGAGAAAGAGACGAAGATAATCTTTTTTATGCTCCAGCTACAATCGCAAAAAATTTAAATAGAAAGCCAAACTTATTAGAACAAATACAGGAGCAATTAATAATAGAAGACAATAATATTTCAATCAGTAGAGATTTTGAAGATGATTCTTTATTATTTTATGCCTGTCCGGGTTTTGAAAGACAGGTTCAGATTGTACGTGATCAAATCCTCCAATGGTTAGCTAAAAATGAGAAGCTTGAACTAAAAGATATTTTAATTATAACACCTCAGTTGAAAAAATTCTCTCCTTATGTAAAATCAATTTTCAGTGATAAATCTACTACAGGTATAGAGTTGCCAATAAAAATTATTGATAATAATAATAATATTCCTGGCATAATTCAGTTTATAATTAACCTATTAGAGCTAAGTGAAAATAAATTCGATGCTGGGGTTCTTGACAACATGCTCTCTAATCAAGCTTTACAATCTCAAAGTGGAATAACACAAATTGATGCAATTAATATAAGTCAATTACTTCAGCAAACTGGCTTCAGATGGGGATTGGATTCTTCTGAAAAAACAGAGGAAGAAACACATACTTTCCTTTGGTCCTTAGATAGATGGCTTTTGGGGTTGGTATATCCAAAAGATGAAAATATTATCCTGCATAATATAGCTCCTTACCACAAAGGAATAACTATAAATGAATTATTAAAATATTGGCCGATCTTAGATAAGATTTATAAAAGCATCAAGGAAGTAAGACAATTACATAACTGTAATGAATGGGTGGTTTTAATAAAATCTATTATGGAGAGATTCTTTAAAGACGGAGGAATTTGGGAGGAGGAAAAAAATTCCTTACTTTATTACCTAGAAGAATTTAGGGCACAATCTGAGAGTTATAAAGGCAAATTAAGTGGCGCTATAATACTAGATATATTAAAAGAAAAAACATTATCAAAAATAAACCATCACTCCTTTGGTAGCGGACAAATTACGTTAAGTACATTTGAATCTATCAAATCAATTCCTTATAAGGTGATTGTTCTGTTAGGAGTTGACTCAAGTATTTTTCCGAGAAATGACAACCGCCCATATTTTAATCTTCTAGAGCAGAAAAGAGTATTAGGTGACCCGAGAAAACATGATATAGATAGATTTACAATACTTGAAGCATTAATGTCAGCAAGAGAAAATCTCCTTATAACCTGGAATTGTAGAGATGAAAGAACAGGAGAAGAATTACCTGCTGCAAGTCCCATCCTACAATGGATTGACCAAATAAAGTCCGAGCTAGGGACGAATAATATATCAAGTTTATTGAGAATTCCCCCACCAAATTCATTATCAAGAAATAATTTCGTTGAAAATAAAAATATTCCACCAATAAGTTGTGACAAGAAGAGTCTGAAGATTCGAAATTTACTTGATAAAAAAGAAGAATTTAAGGCAAACGGACTAGCCTTACCTCTCTATTGGCCAAAAAATATAGAAAGTGATAGTAAACTAGATTCAATAGAAACCTTAAGGAGTTGGCTTATATCACCTCAAAAGAAATGGCTTAATGAACTAGGAATTAAACAAGATGATTGGCAAGCAACTATTTCTAGCGATGAGGATTATGAGCTTAGCGAACTAAGTAGGTACAAAATAATAAAAGAAATAGTTGATGACATAGATCATTTCACCTCAAATAGAATCGAAGAACAAAATAAAATTGACATAAAAAATATCTATAATGGTACAGGCTTTTTACCACCATTTAGTGCAGGTGAAATTGAATTAGACCTATTAAGAAAAAGATTATTCAGCATTAGACAATTACTAAATAAACTAGGAGTTATCGAGACAATCAAAATATGCTATGGAGACAGAGAAGAAGAAATTATAAAGACTGAGACATATAAAGTAATAATAGAGCCTGGGTATCTAAAAGCTAAGGTAATCCTATCTGCATGGTTAAGTCATCTAATTACTTGCGCGGTAAATTCAATACCAAATAAAGGCACAATAGTAATAGCAAGAAAAAGAGACCAAGTAAGATCAAATTCATATCATATTCCTATTGGATGGAAAGCAATCGATAAAGATCAAGCAATTAAGGAAATCGAAAATCTTTCTAATATTGCAATATATGGTTTAATTAATTGCTGGCCTGTCCCAGTTGAGAGTGGCTATGAATATGCAAAGAATGTCTATTTAGATAAAGAGAAGGCATTTTTAATGTTTAGGAATAAATGGGAAGGTGGCTACAAAATTACAGGAGAAAAAACCAATCAGACAATGAAAATATGTTTTGGCAACGATGCAAGCTCATCTTTATTTACAGAAAATGAAAATTTCCATGAATATATTATGATGATTTATGATTTTCTTCTAAAAAATCAATACAAGAAGGAAGAAATAAAAATAATGATTTAATTAGGCTTCTAATATAAATTTGTTAAAAATCTGAATTCCAATTAATTCTTTGCTATAAATAAGTATAATTAGTTATAATAAATTCCAATGATCAGAAAGATAATAGTCAAAGAACTTGAGACGTTAAAATTAGCGCTAAAAGGCTGGGAACTAAATATAAAAGGTTTAAGAAGCAACAATAAGGGTGAATGGTGGCTTTTGATTCAGTCCGCTATCATCTTATTACATCTAATTAAGCTTAACTCACTAATAATCAAAATAAATTTATCATCAAATTTAATATTTCACGTAATAGGTATAATTACGATCGTTTATGGAACATATCTTATGATTTATTCTTTTAAAAGCTTGGGAGCTAGCCTATCCCCACTCCCGGAGCCTAAAAAGGGCTCAAAACTAGTTGTTGATTTAGCATATAAAAAGTGTAGGCATCCGTTATATAAATCGCTAATAATATGTTCTCTAGGTACTGCTATTTATCTAATAAGTATTTATCATTTAATTCTATTTAGCTTACTTTGCTTTGTATTGCGAAGCAAAGCCATTAGAGAGGAATCAAGTTTAATTATAAAACACTCTAATTATCTTGATTACATGTCAAAAGTACCTGCAATAATACAATTCGTTCCCTATCTAGATTGGCGAAAAGAAATAAGATGATTAATAAATATAAAAACTCAAATAAATAATATAATTTTATCATATGTTTTTTCATGCAAATAGTTATCCATTGAATTCCGGGATTAGGCTAATAGAAGCAAGTGCTGGCACGGGAAAAACATTTACAATAGCTCACCTCGCATTAAGAATAATTACTGAAGAGAAAATACCAATTAGTAAATTTCTAATAGTAACATTTTCTGAAGCAGCCGCCAATGAATTAAGGGCTAGAGTTAGTTCAAGACTAGAGGAAGCATTAAGAGGTATTGAATCATATGATAAAGGAGTAAATAATACTACTAATGACCTCATATTGGATGAATGGATATCACTAAACGCAAAAACACAATCAAGTAGAAAAAATTTATCTAGTTTAATACTTAGTGCGCTAGAAAATATTGACTTCGCAGATATTACAACAATACATGGATTTTGCGCTAAGACCTTAAATAGAAATTCATTGGAATGTAAGGTTAATATTAAGCCCAAAATTGAAGGTGAAGAGACAAAATTAGTAGATGAGATTGTTAATAATTTCTGGAGTAAACAAGCTTTAAAAATCAATCCCAAGAATTTAAATACCTTAAAAAAAGGTGGATATAATATTCAAAATATAATAAAACAAACTTTAAGACTAGACAGCGACCCAAGTATTAAACTACCAAATATTTATTTTGATTCTAATAGCAACTTGTCAGTTAAATTAAATCAATGGATAAAGGATAGTTGGTTGATTTTTATTGATTCATGGAAGAAAGAAGGAAAGATTTTAGATGAATTTCTGATTAATCAAGCAAAAGAATGGAAAGCTAATGGAAATACATATACAAAGCCATTTAGTGCTAACCCAAAAAAAGATCGCTATGAGCTAATACAACAATGGATATACTCTTTTCGTAGTAATAGTCCAGAAAGAATAAATATACCAACGTTTGAAGATATAGCTAAGCAAGAAACTCTTATAAATTACTATCATCCTGCTAGATTTGTCGAAAGAGCAGAGAGAATAGAAGGAGAAGATAAAAATATAAATCTATCCTCAATTCAAAATAGTATAGCGCAATTATGGGATGGTATTTATGAAAAAGTTTGGGCATATTCAATGAATCAAATCATTAAAGACTTAAATGAAAAAAGAAAAAAAAATGGAATCCTAAGCTATGGAGGATTACTAACAACCATTAGAGATGCATTAACAGTTAAAGAAGATGCAAATGACTTAAATTCAAATAAAACAATTAATTTAAAAACAATCATGAATGAAAGGTATAAAGTATTTCTAGTAGATGAATTTCAAGACACTGATTTTGTTCAATGGGATATACTGAGAAATTGTTATGATCAAGCTAAGAAACATTTAATGATTCTAGTTGGAGATCCAAAACAAGCTATTTATCAATTTAGAGGGGGGGATCTAAAAACTTATGTTGAAGCTAAGTCTGAAGTAGATAGAATTGATAAATTAACTGATAATTATCGAACAAACAATAATCTTATGTTATCAATAAATAGTTTGCTAGATAAAGGTTTAACAAGATCGAAATTAGACTGTCCTAAATTAAGTCCAAAGATACAATTTAACTCTAAGAATAATATTGAGAAACCTCTACAGATTTTAAATTTATCTAAAGATAAAGGCTTGAGTAAAAGTTCCATCGAGAAAATAATACCAAAAGAAGTTATTAATTATATTATTGATATTTTAACAAAAAATAATTTGAATAATTACCTACCATCTGATATCTGTATAATTGTCAACAAGCATATTCAAGCTGAAAACATACGTAAAGAACTAGGGAAAGTAAATATACCAAGTAGACTCATTTCAAAAGGAGATGTGCTTGAAAGCAATGCAGCAGAAAACCTACAATATTTCCTAGACGGTTTAGCTGATCCTTCTGAATCAAAGAATATTAGAAGGATTGCATGCTCAGACTTAATGCAATGGGACATAAAAAGAATAAAAGCAATGGATATTAATGGGGATTTGGATGAAATAAGTGCTTTTTTTGAGCAACTTGCAATTAAGCTTCCCAAAATTGGTTTAACTAGTTGCATTAATGAATTTTTAGATGAACAAATAAATGCTGAGCTTTCTCATAACGGAAGATTTCTAATTGACCTTCAGCAATGTTGTCAAATTTGTCAAGAAGTTATTTACGAAAAAAAGCTCAATGCAATAGCTGCGGCTAATTGGCTTAGACAACAAAGACTTAGGCCCATAAGTCCGATACCTGAAAATCGTCAACCCTATAGCGACACAGAAGAGCATGCAGTTAATGTGATAACCATTCACAGGAGTAAAGGACTTGAGTTCCCTATAGTTATTTGCCCTTATCTTTGGCAATCACCACCTAAGAACAAAGGACCATTATGGAGATCACAAGAAAATAAAGAGTGGATAATCGGAAATAATGAATATTGGGGATCTGGCAGAAAAGCGGCAAAAGAATCAAAATTATCTTCTCTTCAAGAGGCTGAAAGATTAGCTTATGTAGCCATTACTAGAGCAAAAGAACAACTTATACTTGTTTGGACCTCAGACTTGAAGCAAGAAGGAAATCCTTTAGAAACAATTTTATTTGAAGGCATATCATTTCAAGAATGTACCACTAACAAAATATCTACTTGGATTGCAGAAAAGAAAAAGAATTTTAGATTAATTGAACCAAATCTAAATAGAAAAGCTAATAAATGGTTACCTCCGCAGGAAACAGGAGAATTATCGACAGCAAAGATACCAAGGAGAAATTTAAATATTTTATGGAATAAAAGTAGTTATTCAACTTGGATTAAATCCTTAAAGAACGTTAATCATCAATTTCCAGAAATTATAGATTCTGATAACAGTAAAGACTTTGATCAATACATCATGAATTCAGATCAGTTTGATAATGATATAATTGATCTACAAAATACCCAAGCCAATATAGTTATTCAGGGGAAAAGTCCTCTCTCAGATTTTCCAAAGGGTGCAATAGCTGGGAACTGTCTTCATAAAATACTTGAAAGAATTGATTATACAGTTGGGATGGATCATCCTGATTCAATAACTATTATCAAAGAAGAATTGAGAAGCTCAGGCATTGATCTTGATTTTGTTGAAAGTGTTCAAAAATCATTATCAAATACATTGAATACTCCATTAGGTGGAATTCTTGATGACTTTTCTATTTCAAAAATAAAAAAACATAATAGATTTAATGAGGTAAAGTTTGATATCCCAGTTGCCAATTCAGGTAAGAAAGTAACTTCTAATGAGTTATCTCAGGTGTTTAAACTTGATCCCAACAAAAGATTCTCATCCTCTTATTGTAATAATGTCGCCAAACTAAATATTGAAAGTAAAGGTTTTTTTACAGGCTCAATTGATCTGGTTTTCATTGATAATTCTGACTTGACGTCTGCTAAATGGTGGATTGCTGACTGGAAAAGTAATTGGCTTGGTAACATAGATAGAGCTAATAATAATTCAATTTGTAATTCCTCTTTCTATCTTCAAAGGGATTTAGAGAAACAAATGATTCTTCATCATTATCCATTGCAAGCACATTTATATTTATTAGCTTTGCATCGATTCCTTAAATGGAGATTGAAAGATTATAATCCCAAATTACACTTAGGTGGATATATATATATCTTCATAAGAGGCACAACAAATTCGATCGACTCATCTAAAAATAAATTCTACGGGGATGTTCCAGGTGTCCTAATTGAGTCAACACCAATCAACCGAATACTAGAACTTGATCGTTTATTAAGAGAGGGTAGCAGATGAGATCTGATAGCTTAATATCGCAAACTAATCTACTAAAAGAAGGAATATTTAAATGTTTATTAAGAAGACTTCCTCCAAAATCAAACTCTAGATACCTCAAAGATATTATAAATATATTACTAGAAGCTTTACTTGATGGAGAGATAGAAGTATCACTATCAAACAAAGACTATTCGTATACTAGTAATGTAGAAGGTTGGCCTGATTCACATTTAAAAGAATTAAAAGAAAGTGGATGGTTAAATAAACATAATTCGCCAGTAATAATTAAAGATGACAAAATTCTTTTTAATCGATGGAACATTGAGATCAAGAAAATATTTTCAGAACTAAAAAAAAGAAATGACAGTCTTAAAACAATTAACAAAATTAGTGGTGAAGTAAATTTATCGAAATTCAATAGACAACAAAAAGTAGCAATTAACGCTATTCAAGAGAACAAAGTTGTTTTTATAAGCGGTGGTCCTGGAACAGGTAAAACTAGCACTATCATAGGAATAATAGAAAGAATGGTAAATAATAGAGAAGATTTAAAAATTGGTTTAGCTGCGCCAACGGGTAAAGCATCAAGAAGACTTAAAGAAAGTATCCAAAAAAGCATTAATAAAAAAGAATTCTCTCACTTGAGAAATTTAGGGAAGATCCCTTGTAAGACAATCCACAGCTGGTTAGAAGTAAGAAATTATGCTTTCAGTAAGAATTCGAAAAATCAACTAAATCTTGATCTTTTAATAGTTGACGAAATGTCTATGGTTGATATTTCATTAATGAATTCAATCCTTAGTTCTTTACCCTTTTCTTCTCAATTATTACTAGTTGGTGATTATAATCAATTACCTCCTATTGGTACGGGAGATGTATGGAAGAAAATTATTGAATTAGATAAAAATCTCTTTAACTATAAGAATTTCATTAATTTAGATGAGGTGTTCAGAAATAATGGAGAGCTTGCATATCAAAGTAAATTTTTATGTGATAATAACTTGAAGACTTTTTGGGGAAATATACTTAACCGATCAGAAGAAGGAAATCTAAAAATAGAGATCTCTAATGATAAGAACACTCCTGAAAAAATTATTAACCGTTTGCTTAAACAAAAATCATTAATGAATAAACTAGCATTTAACATTGAGCAACTTTTACTAGTTAATTATCGACAAGAGCAAGTAAATAATTCTAATTTAGAATTAGCAATAAAAAACGCATTTCATTATCTTGATAACTTGATGGTACTTTGTGTACAAAGATCTGGTGTTTGGGGGATAAATGATATTAATCTAAAATTAATAGGTGAGAAATATAAAGAGGGAATTTCTCAATTAGCAAGTGGTACTCCAGTTATTTGTAGCAAAAATCAACACGAACTTGGTTTAGCCAATGGAGATATTGGTTTAATAGTAGGGGAAGGTAAAGAAAAAAGATTGCTTTTCCGCATTATTGACGAAGAGAATACAATCAAGAATCACTTTGTCCATCCTTCAAGAGTTAAGAATATCGAACCAGCCTTTGCAATAACAATTCATAAAGCTCAAGGTAGTGAAGCAAATGAAGTTTTCATTCTATGGCCAGAAAAAATAAGCGATTGTAATAGGAAACAATCTAGAAATGAAATGGAATATTCCAAGAGGCTTCTATATACAGGAATAACTAGGGCAAAAAATAATGCCACAATATTAACAAGAAGATAGTTCTCGCAATCCAATCACCAAATTCTTTAAATCTTAGGCATAAATCTTGCAGGATGATAAATTAAATAGCTACCTTTGAAAGGCCTGTCAACAAATCGCGGTTTATACCGATTGGAAGTTGTCTGCCTCAATTGAAGGATTATTAGGACAACCTCTGATCGATGACAAATGAAAAAGAGCTTGAGGATAACTCCTCTGGCGAAAGATCATCTCTTTCTCAAAATTCGAGCATAAAAAAGAGTAATGAATCAGATCTCAATAATGAGAATGAGAGAGACCTCTCCACTAACCTCGACAAAGAAAAGCAAGAAGTATTGAAATCAGAATTTGGTTTTTCGTGTTTTGGTTTTAGCAATGAAATCATTGAGACCCTTGAGAAGAAAGGATACAAAGAACCCTCTCCTATACAAAAAGCTGCTTTCCCGGAGTTAATGCTTGGGAGAGATTTTGTAGGGCAGGCGCAAACTGGAACAGGTAAGACGGCAGCTTTTGCAATACCAATTCTTGAGAGATTAAAATCTAATGGGAATCTTCCCCAGGTACTAGTCTTGACTCCTACTCGGGAACTTGCAATGCAGGTTGCTGATTCTTTCCGTGCATATGGAGCAGGGCACAAGCATCTTCGATTCTTAGCAGTTTATGGTGGAGCGGATTTTAGATCACAAATTTATTCACTAAAAAAAGGAGTGGACGTAATTGTAGGTACGCCTGGACGAGTAATGGACCACATTCGTCAAGGGACCTTAAATACAAATGAGTTGAAATGTCTCGTACTAGATGAAGCAGACGAAATGCTTCGAATGGGTTTTATTGATGATGTCGAATGGGTTCTTGAGCAATTGCCAAATGAGCGTCAAATGATATTGTTTTCAGCAACAATGCCCTCTGAGATAAGAAGATTATCTAAAAACTATTTAAAAGATCCTGCAGAAATAACTATTAAATCCAAGAAAAAAGAGTCTAAATTAATTAGACAAAGATTTATTTGTATCCAAAATAGTTATAAAATTGAGACCCTTAAAAGGATTCTTGAAGCGATTACGAGTGAAGGAGTAATTATATTTACCAGAACAAAAGCAATAACACTAAATGTATCTGAAGCGCTAGAAGCTTCTGGCCACGATGTTGCGGTACTTAATGGGGATGTTCCTCAATCTCAAAGAGAGAGAACTGTTGAAAGGCTTCGCAGTGGAGTAATAAACATTCTTGTTGCTACGGATGTTGCTGCAAGAGGCTTAGACGTAGAAAGGATTTGTCTTGTAATTAATTACGACATGCCTTTTGATAGTGAAGCTTATGTTCATAGAATCGGAAGGACTGGAAGAGCTGGTAGAAGTGGTGAAGCAATATTATTTGTAAATCCAAGAGAAAAACATTTTTTAAAAAACTTAGAAAGAGCTGTTGGTCAAGAAATTGAACAAATGCCTGTACCTAGCAATTCAGATATAAATAATAGTAGGATATTAAAACTTGAAAAATCTTTAATTGAATCAGTTTCATCAGCAAAAGAGAGAACAAAAGAGAATGAAATTATTTCTAGTATAATTAACAAAGTAAAAGAATCTCTTCAAATAGATGAACAAGAAATAGCCCTCGCATCATTAAATATTGCTGTAGGTAAAGCTCCTCTTCTATCTGAAACAGATGAAAGCTGGATAAAACAGGCTAATTCTCCAAGGAATAGAAGAGGTGATAAAAGAGATGACCGTAATATTAATTCCCGCCGTAAAAGAGATCGCAATGACGGACCTCTTGAAAATAATATGGAAAGATTCAGAGTAGAAGTTGGGCATAGAGACCGCGTAAAGCCAGGCAATTTAGTTGGAGCAATAGCAAATGAGACTGGTTTGCAAGGCAGATCAATTGGACGTATACAAATATTTGATAACTATAGTTTTGTAGATTTACCAAAAGGCATGCCAGATAGCACTTTTAATGAACTTAAAAAATTAAAGGTTATGAACAGGGAACTGCAAATACAGAGAGCCTAATGATTGCTCATTATTAATTATGATTATCAAAATATTTTTTCTAATCATTATATTATGTGGGACAACTATACTTAAATTATCTTCTAAAGAAATTAAAAATACCGATTTAATAATAAAGATTTGCCTATCTTCATTTCAATCAGAACTAACTGGTTCAGAAAAATCTGCACCAGAAGGTATGGATATATATGCCTGCAAATGTTTTTTAGAAAAAGTAAATAAAGGTTTTTCAATTAATTCATCTCAAAAAATATGTAAAGAAATCGCTCTTAAAAAATTTATGTCCTTATGAAAAAATATTTTTTTATTACTCACTACTTAAGTAGAGTTCATAGAGAGCTTCACTCTCTGCAATATTTAGTCGTAATTGCCTTACTAAACCAGAAGAACTAAAATTTCCCCGAATGTACCCATCCTGAAAACATGGTAACGCAGCTCTCAAAGCTCTCCGCCTCCTCTTGGCAACAAGTCGATTTGAACGATTTACAGCTCTAGATCTTGACATTAAACCTCCCTCTTAGAATCTTCATTTCTTTCTAGCTAAAAATTCACTAAATCATCTAGTAAATCAAAAAATTTAGAAATTTTGAAATCTAAAATTCACTCAAATAATGCCCCTGCCCCACTACTAAGACTGCTTAGGAGCCTTAGAGGCTACAGAGTGAAAATACTTATTGCCGCAATTTGCTCGATACTAAATAAATTATTCGATCTTGCTCCTCCTGTCCTTATAGGGCTCTCTGTAGATACAGTCGTTAGGGAGGGGAATTCATGGATATCATCTATTGGATTCAAAGATGTGCCCACTCAACTTCTTATAATAGCAATTACATCTTTTTTAATATGGACTGCAGAATCTTTATTTGAATATATGTATGGGCTTTTGTGGAGAGATTTAGCTCAGGTAACACAGCATAATTTAAGAATAAAAGCTTACTCACATATTCAAAATATAGAAATATCATTTTTCGAATCTGATAGTACAGGCAGATTAATGTCAATATTAAATGATGATATAAACCAACTAGAAAGATTCCTAGATCATGGAGCAAATCAGATAATACAATTAATAGTGACTGTATTGCTTGTTGGCGGAACAATGGCGGCAATAGCGCCAAGTGTCGCCATTTTTGCTTTCATTCCAATTCCTTTAATATTAGCTGGCTCAATAAAATTCCAAAAGAATTTAGCTCCTAAATATAAAGAAGTTAGAGAAAAAGCAGGTGACATTTCAGCACGACTTAGCAATAATCTAGGAGGAATGGTTGTAATAAAAAGCTTTGCGACTGAGACATTTGAACTTAATAGATTGATAAAAGAAAGTGATTCATATAGAAGAAGTAATCGAAATGCGATAAAGTTATCTGCAGCTTTTATACCTTTAATCCGTTTTGCAATTTTATTTGCTTTTCTAGCAATTCTCCTGATCGGAGGTTATCAAGCTTGGAAAGGAGAGATGGAAATAGGTAGCTATAGTTTCCTGGTATTCATAACTCAAAGACTACTTTGGCCATTAACTACTTTGGGGCATACTTTAGATGACTATCAAAGGTCCATGGCCTCTGTAAATAGAGTTTTAGACCTAATAGATACGCCAATTAAAATTTTAAGCGGTTCAAAGAACTTAAAAACTGATGAGATAAAAGGCAACATAACTTTTAGTAAAGTTGGGTTTAATTATGAATCAAGAAAAAATCTTCTTAATGACTTCAACCTAAAAATAAAAGCTGGGAATACAGTTGGTATAGTGGGACCAACTGGCTCTGGTAAAAGCACATTAATAAAGCTTTTATTACGCCTATATAATTTAAACTCTGGTAATATATATATTGATGGGATTTCAATTGAAAAACTAAATTTAAAACATCTTAGAAGATCTATTGCATTGGTTAGTCAAGATACTTACTTATTTCATGGAACGATATTTGAGAATATTTCCTATGGAACTTCTAACCCAAGTCATGAAAAGGTTTTACAAGCTGCCATATTATCTGAGTCCTCAAAATTTATTGAAGAATTACCAGAAGGATATAAAACGACAGTGGGAGAGAGGGGGCAAAAGTTATCAGGAGGACAAAAACAAAGAATTGCCATCGCAAGAGCAATTATTAAAGATTCACCAATACTAATTCTTGACGAGGCAACAGCCGCTGTAGACAATGAGACTGAAGCAGCCATACTTAGGTCGCTTGAAAGAATCACTAACAATAGAACTACTCTAATTATTGCCCATAGATTAAGCACAGTGAAAAATGCTGATTCTATTATAGTTATGGATCAGGGCAAAATAGTTGAAGTGGGAAACCATAATGAGCTATTAAAAAAATCTGGTTTATATTTTGATCTTTGGAATGTTCAAACTGGTAACAGAGATAAAAGTGAAATTAATGATTAACCATATAAATGAATTAAACTAAAAATTCAAAAGACTGAATTACTCTCTCAAAAATATTTTTCATCTTATCCCATCTTACTTGATTAGTACTAGTAGCAAAAGTATAAAGAGATCCTCTATCTACAACAACAGTGGATAATTCATGTCTATCTCTTTCAGGAAGATGCACTATATACTCTAAATCGTAAAAAGTATGGCTTGAGTATTCTCTTTCTGCTGCTTTTACCAGCTCAACCTGTCTAACAGCTCCCTCAGGAGCAATAACTTGACTTATCAATCTTTTACCTACCTCATCAGCACTACCTAATAATTCCAAATTTACTTCACCTCCAACATCGGACACCACAAGACTAAGAGTCTCATCACTGTTTATTAAGTCATGGAAAACAACTTGAGGGCCATTATTTACAGCTACTCTGGTCCAACCTGTTGGGTAAAGGAAAGCATACCTGCCATCAGGGCTTTGGAATGAATTAAATCCCCCAGCAGAATTAGTCCCACAGGCCACAAGAAAGAAGGAAATGAATAAGACAAATATCAGACGGATAGAAGACCGCAACAATCCAGCCATGAATTCAAAGTGCATATCTCTTATATTCTGCAGGATTATGGTCAATACTGACAGGAGACTGCTACAAAAAGTGCTCTTAATAGAGTGATTTGCCTAGGATTTAGACTATCTGCTATGGATCACTGACAGGTTTCACAAAGCCACTAGCACGCCTAATTAGACAATTTGAGCAATTACCTGGCATAGGACCAAGGACAGCTCAAAGACTTGCTTTGCATCTACTTAGACAACCAAAAGAAAAAGTTCAGGAATTTTCAAGCGCATTATTAAATGCTCATAGTCAAGTTGGGCAATGCAAAAGGTGTTTTCATTTAAGTTCTGAAAAGGAATGTGATATTTGTAAAGATCCTAATAGAAATAGTAATCTGATTTGTATAGTTTCAGATTCAAAAGATTTAATTGCTTTAGAGAGAACTAGAGAATATAGAGGTTCTTATCATGTCCTAGGAGGTTTAATCTCACCAATGGATGGGATTGGTCCTGAAATGCTACAAATATCAAAATTGGTTGAACGAGTTGATAAAGAAAACGTTAAAGAAATTATCCTTGCATTAACACCAAGTGTTGAAGGAGATACAACAAGTCTTTATCTAGCAAGACTTTTACGCTCATTTTGCAAGGTCACTCGTATTGCTTATGGATTACCAGTTGGCGGTGAGCTTGAATTTGCAGATAATATAACTTTATCAAGAGCCCTTGAAGGTCGGCAAGAAATCAGTTAATCCAAAAAGCTCTGCAAAATGAAAACAAAAAATAAACAAACAAAATTTAGCTCTTTTTTACCAAAGGAGAGACTTCCTAGTTGGATAAAACCTTCTTTAGGTAAAGCCTCTCAATTGGAGAAAGTTCAGAAGCTTGTTAAAGAGCAAAAGCTACATACTATCTGTGAGGAAGGTCGCTGCCCTAATAGAGGAGAATGCTACGCAGCGGGAACAGCAACGTTTCTCCTTGGAGGGTCTATTTGCACAAGAAGTTGTGCTTTTTGCCAGGTTCACAAAGGAAAACCAATTGAAACACCAAACCAAATTGAAGCAAATCGAGTAGCTTTTGCCGTTCAACAATTGAATTTGCGCTATGTGGTTATTACTTCAGTAGCAAGAGATGATTTGCCTGATCATGGTGCCAGCATCTTTAAAGACACTATGAGAGCA
>CETG01191711.1_pt1 | contig 20833 bp, 28 predicted proteins | sample 361471 | NCBI WGS metagenome assembly CETG01 (sample SAMEA2622696, study PRJEB7988) | marine metagenome | isolation source: saline water (ENVO:00002010), including | reverse complement strand
CTTTTGCTTCGACTTTATTTAATTGAGATTCAATAATCTTTTCATCATTTTTTACCGTGTCTTTCTCTTTGTTTGTAAAGGATTTGGAGTTAATATCTTTTAAGGATTTCTTATTAGTGTCATCTATATTTAACTTATCAAATTCATTATTTATATTTACTTTTAAATCTTTATTGTCTTCCATAAGTTTTGAATTTTTTTTATTATAAGAAATCTAATTAAAATTTAATAAATTGATTTTTAATTATGCATATATTATGACCAATCATTTTCCTTCTCTTCCCAATCTCCAAATATTGATTTTCCATTGTTTTTAACATCTGTATCTGTTTCGCTTCTATTTTTAGAGTATCTATTATTCGCAATAACTCTATAATTTACAGATATTGTTGGTTGAGACTCTTTAATGTCTCTCTCAGGAGGCTTTGTAAAATTTTCTTCGTTAAGGATTATTTCATCTTCAGTCTCATCTTTATATAGATATTCTTCTTCATTATTACTTTTTGCATTACTAATATCATCTTTAATAATTAATAAAATTAATAAACTATTGAAAGATATCCCCGCTAAGTATGAATAGGAGATTAAATTACCTAATGAAATATTATTTGATTGCCAAGTAAAGAAATTTATATTTATTTTTTTATTATTATTTATATTAATAAATGATATTATTATTACATTAATTATTACATATATAATAAATAAGTTCTTCTGAAACTTCATTTTAATTAAATAAGATGTAAATATAAGGATGTATTCTTCATGGTTTTATAATCTATACTATTTCTAAATCTATTTGATATTTTAATATATCAACTTTTATAATTTTTACATCTATTAAATCCCCAACGCTAAATGTATTTTTAGATTTTCTTCCTACTAAGAGATTTTGTCTCGAACGATATTCGTACCAATCATCATTTAATGTGCTTACATGCACTAATCCTTCAATGTAGATATTAGGCAATTCTACAAAGAATCCATAACTATGAACTGTTATTATTAAGCCTTTATATACTTTATCAATTAGTTTTTCTACTTCTCTAATTTTCTTTAAATTTATAATATTAGAGTGATAGGTTTTAGTCCTAACTTTAAAATCATTAAACTTATCTATAAATATTTGATCAAATAGTAAATTAGTAACTTTTAAATTAGAAGCATTTAATAATTTCCAATTTACTAATTTCCATGAATCTTTTTTGGAGATATTTACTTCCTTTGAATCTTTATTTGATCTTTTAGCATTTTTTAAAAAATTATAAATACTATATTGATTAATTAGATTTATATAATTTAGGGAAGGTATTGTCCATGGAGAAACTGAATATAAATTATTTTCGAATGTATCTTCATTAGAACTGTTATTAACTAGTTCTGCTTTAACAGAATTTAAATTATTACAGAGATTTTTATTTATTAATCTTATCTTATCATCATCATCACAGTAATTAAATAATTTATTAAGAGTTAATGTACCCTCTTCATCTAATTCTAAATTAGGATTTATAATTTGTGTCTGCTTTATAATATCGTTTGCATTGATATAACTTAAATCCTTAAATTTATATGATAAGTTTGCGATATTAAAATTTCTTGAGTGTTCATACCAAATACGATCTGAGGCAAGAATGATTGGTGAGAGATAGGTTTGTATATCATTTACACTTAAAGGTTCAAAATATTCATTACTATATTCAGCAGGATTATGTTTTAAAAATTCATTTAAAGAACTAATTTGATTTCTCTCTTTACTTATTTCAAATTTTCCCATAGACAGATATTTTTGCCTTAAGGATTTTGAAAGTTCTATTAGATAATCAATGTCTTCAATATATTCTTTAATAGGTTTTAATATTCTGGAAGTAATTCTTGTTTTAGATTTCCTATTGGCAAGTGCTTCTAAATGATTATTGTTGACAATTAATGAACATTTAACTTCCGTAAGATGAAAAGACCAATCAATTATTTCATTTTCTTTTGAAATTTTCATGCATAAACTTATGGCATTATTAGGTTTATTTATTTCAAAATTTGATGATTCATAAAGTTTATTATCTAGGAAATTACTCCATGAATCTTTTAAAGGTATTGATTCAAAATTTTCCTGGAATAAATCAAAAAGATTCTTATTATTAAAATCTATTCTTTCAACAATAGAATTACTGTGTATCCAAAGATTCGTAGTGTTATTATCTGACTTTTCAATATTAAAGATAGGAAGTAAAGGGCTATTCTCAAGCTCCCAACTTCTTAACATAAAACATCTTTTTCCAGTTAAATCTAAACGTTGTTTTAGGTCTGGGTTAATTGTTTTAAACTTTAACTCTTTATCTATTGCGTTAATGTTATTTTTTGATAGAACAAATTCATAATCTGAATCTTCATTATCTTGTAATTTCATTTCAGATATAACATGCCCTGTTCCTTCTGGATTTCCAATAGGAAACATATCAATTTCAATTTTTACTATATTTTTTACTTTTGGATTATAAATATATTTTTTATTATTTGAAGGTAATTTTATTTTTGATAATATTCGATCATCAATTGGTATACCGTATACTTCATCATCTATAAGTTTAACTTTAGCTAAAACAATCTTATTAGATCTCTCCAAAATACAATCAACAACTCCTTCGGGAGATCTTCTTTTTATCCCTTCTTTTAATATTCTGACTAAAACTTTATCGCCGTTCCATGCATAATTTAATAAGTTTTCTTTAATATATATATCATCATTTGAATCTTCTCTAACAGCAAAACAATAACCTTTACTACTACATCTTATCTTTGCTTTTATATGATTTTCTAAATTATGACTATAAAATTGATTTTTATCATTTTTCCCTATAATCTCTAATTTTTGAAGAGCATTTAAGGCAATATCTAATCTATTTTTATCATTTTTCTTAGAAATCTTTAGTACTCTGCATAATTTTTTATATTCGATTGCTTGCTCTTTTTTTACATTATCAATTATAGAAGAAGTACTAAACATTATTTAACTCTAGATTATATATTTATTAATTTGAATTTTAAATTAAATTATATCAAATATGCAAATACAATAAATTATTCTTCTGTTTGTTGTTTATTTATCTTTAAGGAATTGAATATTAATCTTAAACCTATAATTAAAAAGGTTGAAGAGGTAATCGATTTTAAATAAATCTCTGGAATAAATGTTGAAATAGAACCACCCGCTAAAGCACCAACTAAACTTGCCAATACCAAGGCTAAGGAGGAACCTAGGAGTACAGCTCCTGGCTTACCTGAAGTTCCACTAAGAGTTAAAGTTGCTAATTGAGTTTTATCTCCAAGTTCTGCTATAAAAACTGTTATAAAAATAGAAATTAGTAAATTGATTATCATTTCAAGATTCAATATTCAAAATAGTATAAGCAATCCATAGACTTACTAATGTCATTAGAATTCCAGTTATTAATGATATTTTTTCTCTTGATATTTTGCTAGATAACCATTTCCCAATCAATACGCCGACAATACTTGAACAAATCAGGGCAAAGGAACTACCTATAAATACTATTAATGGCCTTCCTGATTCAGCTGAAAGCATTAAAGTCGCTAATTGTGTCTTATCTCCGAGTTCGGCAATAAAGATTGTTGTAAAACTTGCTATAAATATTGATAAAAAACCCTTTTCATCACTATTATTTTCATCGGCATTTACTATCATTAGAGTTTTTTAGTTCTTTTTAGATATTTCCTTTTGGTATTGGCTCATCATTCTACTCCTTTTTCCGTATATTGAGGAAATATGCTGTTTACAACAACTTATAAGAAACTCGTCTCCTTTATTTATATATTCTTTAAAGTTCTTTGCGAATATATCAACTCTACAAAAATTTGGTCTTTTTTCATAAATTAAACATTTCATACTCTTTTTATCCAAGTTCTTACACCAACCGTCTTTTCCAGTCATTGATTCAATTAACTTTATATCTTCTTTACTAAGAATATTGAAAATATCTTCTCTCTTATCTAAATCAAACTTGCAACAAGCACCACATTTTTCAATACATGTCCACGATTTCATAATTTAATTAATTCTTGTAACTTATTGGGACAGTTGATTAGTTTATTTGTAAAAATAGTATCACATTATAATTTTACTATTCATGGCAACATTAATACCTTTAGCAGTAGTAGCAATTGCAGGGCCTGCTATTATTGCACTTGTTTTTTATCGCAGGTAGATAATAAATTTTATCCTTAATGGCTTATCTTGAAGGAGTCTATTGGGACTTAGATGGAACAATTGCAAATACAGAATTAGAAGCTCATTTGCCAGCATTTAATAAATCTTTTAAAGATTTAGATATTAACTGGTATTGGGATGATAAAACTTATATTGAATTACTTAAAATTAATGGTGGAAAGAATAGAATTTCTTACTATTCTGACCTGAAAAAATCAAATCTAACTAATGATCAAATACTAAAAATACATCAAAGAAAACAATTTCATTATTTGAATTTGATTGAAGACGGTGCAGTTAAATTAAAAACAGGAGTCTTTAGATTAATTTTAGAGTTGATGGAAAAAAATGTAAGACAATTTATTGTGACTTCAAGTTCTAGAATACAAGTAAATGTTTTGATGAATATTCTATTTAAGGATATTAAACCCTTTGAATTCTTTATAGCTAGTGAAGATGTTGATTTGCATAAGCCAGATCCACTACCTTACTTAAAGGCTATAAATAAAAGTGGAATCAATAAAAATAATTCAATTGTGTTTGAAGATTCTATCCCAGGTGTAGTATCTTCTCTTTCCGCAAAGTTGCCAACTATAGCTGTCAAATCAAACATTCCAGTTGAATTTGGTAGTGAGATTGATTTAAAGATTATATTAAATACTTTAGGAGATGAAAACCATTTAACATCAATCCTAAAAGGATCTTTTCCCATACATCGTTATGTTAACTATACTTTCTTAAAAAACTTTTTATCTTATAAATAGAAATTTAGTAATGCAAAATACAAGATTTTCAAATATAAATATCAAGTTATCTAAAATACTTTTTGGATTTTTGTCCTCAAGTTGGAGATCTAAATCAATAAATCTAATTTCAATATTATTCGGTTATTTTTTATTTGCAAATTTCATAACAAAATTTATATCAGAAGGTCAAAATGAATTAATTATGGTACCGATTATAATATTGATTATTGAAGTGATAATTAGAAATAGGCCTTCCAACAATTCTAATTTGTTTAATTTATGGTTAGTAGTGGATAAATTTCGTATTGGGGCCATATATGCATTAATTCTTGAAGCTTTCAAAATAGGATCTTAAAAATTATTCCTCTTCTTCAATAGGGTAAACAAAACCTTCTGCTTTACCTGTTAAGACTGATTTCCCTAATGAAAGAGCTTTTTTAGCAGCGTGTGATGCTTTAGCTTTCCAAACAGCATGTCTTTGATTCCTTTTGCTTTTAGATTTCTTTTTCTTTGGTACTGCCATTTAATTTAATTATCCAATTATTAAATTATAACCTTTCAACGTGCTTCTCCAAAATATATAATAGATTTAAAATGTGTCTGTAAAACATTCCTCGACATAATTTATTTAAAAATTTTTTATAACAATTTAGGTTAGTGTTTTTAAACTCAAATTTTGTATATTCTAAATCAAAATCTAGTTATTCTAATCTCTTACGCGAATTAGATTCTGGAAATATAAAGTCAATTTTTCTATATCCTAAGAGAAGAGAAGTTGATGTTTTATTTAAAAATGGTAATAAAGAAAAGATTCCAATATTTTATAATGATCAAATAATTATTGAAAAATCCGCTGATAATAATGTAGAACTAACAATAAATAACAGTAGAAAAGATGCCATTAAAGCCAATAACACAGCAACTTTTATCTTATTATTATTTTTTATAGTAGGAATAAGCTTAATAATTAGAAGTACCTCTCAAATAGCTTCTAAAGCATTCGGTATAGGAAGAAGTAGAGCTAAATTTATTACTCTAGATGAAGTAGAGACAAGGTTTGAAGATGTTGCAGGAGTCCCAGAGGCGGCGGAAGAATTAAAAGAGATGATAACTTTTCTAAGAGATCCAGAAAGGTTAAATGCCCTTGGTGCAAAGGTTCCAAAAGGAGTATTACTAGTTGGACCTCCGGGAACAGGAAAGACACTTTTAGCTAAAGCAATAGCTGGAGAATCAGGCGTACCTTTTCTCTCGATCGCAGCTTCTGAGTTTGTAGAATTATTTGTTGGTGTCGGTGCAAGTAGAGTTAGAGACTTATTTGATAAGGCTAGAGAAAAAACTCCTTGTATTATTTTTATAGATGAAATTGATTCTATTGGTAGACAAAGAGGTTCAGGTATCGGCGGAGGAAATGATGAAAGAGAACAAACATTGAATCAACTTTTAACTCAATTAGATGGATTTAATGAAAATTCTGGTGTTATTGTTATTGCCGCTACAAACCGTCCAGATATTTTAGATAGTGCATTATTACGTCCAGGTCGTTTTGATAGAAGAATTGAAGTAATGTTACCTGATCTAGAAGGAAGGAAGAAAATTCTCGCTGTTCATTCACTTTCTAAACCATTATCTGATAATGTTGATTTATCATTTTGGGCTGCAAGAACAATTGGTTTTTCAGGTGCAGATTTAGAAAATTTAATGAATGAAAGTGCTATACATTGTGCTCGTGAATCTGATAAAGAGATAAATAATATTCATATCGAAAATGCATTAGAAAAAATAACATTAGGATTACGATCATCAACCATAACAAGCAGTAATACAAAGAAATTAAGAGCATATAATGAGGCGGGAAAAGCAATAGTTTCAACGGTTAATAATGGAATAGATTCAATTGATAAGATAACAATACTTCCTAGAGCTGGTTTCATAACTGGCTTTACAAAAATAGCCCCTAATGAAGAAGTTATTACAAGTGGCTTAATTTCAAAAAAGTTATTATTTTCTAAAATTGAGATTGCCTTAGCGGGTAGGGCAGCAGAAATTGTGGTTTTTGGTAGAGGCGAGATTACCCAATGCTCACAAAATGATTTAATATATTCAACTTCAATAGCTAAGGAAATGGTTACAAAATATGGTTTTTCTATTATTGGACCTGTTTGTGTGGACCAAAATCAAGATGAAATTTTTCTTGGAAATAGCTTACTAAGAAATAAACAAGTTTTAGCTGATAAGACTTCCAAAAAAATTGATGATGAAATTATAAGAATTTCTAAAGAATCTTTAAATAAATCTATAAGGATAATAAAAAATAATAGAAAATTATTGGATAAGCTTGTAGAAGTTCTTATTAATGAAGAAACTATTGATAAGGAAAAATTTAATAATATTACATTAAATCTTCTTAATGTATGATTAAATAATATAGTTAGTAAGTTCTCTCATTAAAATAAATTCACTCTATTTATTTATATTAGTTTTATTAGTTAACATATACCCCTTAGTACAAGAACAGTGGTTAAATCTATCTTTTCTTGAAGTGAATGGGTTTTATTTATATTCATATTTGTATTTTTTCAGTGGATTTTTGTTCCCTACCATAATATTTTTTGTTTCAAATGAAAAATTCCTAAGTTATAAATTTAATAATCAAGAAAATAATAATAATGTTAAGAACCTTACACTTATAGTAATTTGTAATCTTCTCCTGTTGTCGATTTTAATAAGTAAATATATTATAGCCTTTCTAAATTTATCTTTACAATTTGTTAATAAATATAATCTAAATTACAGTATTGGTAGCAATATATCAGTTTTTATAAACTTATTAATTATATTTTTACTTCTATTTTATAGGTCAAGAATTTTCATTAAGAGGCTAACCTTAGTTGTTTTTTTTCTTATTTCAATATCTTTGTGGTTAGCTACAAATAATATGATTGATTTGGATTATAGTAATTTTTATAATCAAACCATTTTTTATAATTTAGTTGACATAAAATATATAAATATAATTAATATATCTAGCTTATTTTTGATTGAGATAACTTATTATTTATGGTCTTATATTTCTCATGATAGAAATCTTAGTAATTGGAAAGTTATTACTCCAGTGCAAAAGGACTTTTATCCTTTATTATATATTTTTTTCTTTTATGTAGCTAATCTAATATATTATTTTAAATTATACTGATAATTAATATTAGCTAATTCAGAGAGAAGCAAAATAATCTTTACTCCCTTTAGGATCTTCAAGCATTGTTTTCTCTCCAGGAGTCCAATTAGCAGGGCATACTTCATCTGGGTTCTTAGCTACATATTGATACCCTTGTAAGATTCTAAGGGTTTCGTCTACATTCCTGCCTACAGGAGCCTTGTTAACTGTGGTATGCATAACAATACCCTCAGGGTTAATTAGAAATAGACCTCTATCAGATTCTCCATCATCATTAAGAACGTTATATGCTTGTGCTATTTCTCTTTTGAGGTCAGATACTAGGGGATAATTAATATCACCTATCCCTCCTTGATTCCTAGGTGTTTGAATCCATGCCAGATGACAATGTTTACTATCAACTGAAACTCCTAGTATTTCTGCTTCAATAGAAGAAAAATCTGAATATCTATCACTAAATGCTGTTATCTCAGTTGGACATACAAATGTAAAATCTAAGGGGTAGAAAAACAAGACAACCCATTTACCTCTGTAGCTTGATAATGTAATTTCTTTAAACTCTTGGTCGTATACTGCTGTAGCAGTGAAATCTGGTGCTTCTTGACCAACTCTTAAGCTTCCGCTAGATGTCATGGAATTTGATGTCCTAATTTTATTATTGATTGATCATATAGGATCAATTTATCTATTATAATTTTATAATTATTGAATTTGCAAGTTATTCTTTTTAATTATAGATATGAAATGGCATCATTCTTTTACGAGAAAATTTACGATTATGAATCATAGTAAATTACTACGTAATTTAAAAAAGGAATTAATCAAATACCCTGTTAAAAGAGATTATATTAACAAAACTGATTAACTTGACTAATATTAAATCTTTTAAAATCGATAATTTAACCTTATTGTGTAAATTTAAAAATATTAGCAAAGATTGAATTTTATATTTATTTTTATCTATTAAAAACTATTAATTAAAAAAAAATATAATTTATATAGCTTCGGTAATTATTTAACTTAGTTTTCTGAAAAGTATAATTTTTATGATCTATTTTATTTATATCTAAGTTATTCTTTTTTTTATAGAGCGACAAAAATTATCTAATCTTTCTGATCTAGTTAAATCAGGCAAAGTCCAAACAATTTCATTACCACTAAAAGAATCATCAATCCATTCTTTGTATTCATTTTTAAGTGATTTAATATCTATATCAGAATTATTTATTAATCTTTTTTTATAATTCTTTTTTATCTCTTGGAGATTATATTTTAAATTAAATCTCATCGGATCTGAATATATTTATTTAATCTAACATTCAGTTTGTAATTTTTGATAAATGCAATTAATATTATGTATTTTGTACTACATGAAATAAACCAAAAGAATATCCCCCAATAAGTATCCAGCCTAGGATGCTAGAATTATTATTCATCTTTTATTATTACGTCTAAGAGCTTTCTCTATAATTTCTTCAGCTTAATATTTTGATATAAGTTCGCTATTTAAACTTTTTTTGTCCACCATAGTAATTTATATATATTAATTGATTTATTTTAAAAGTGAGTTTCTCTCTTTAATAATTTAGTTAATTAATTAGCATTAATATTTATTATATTAGTTGAGTAAAATAAAACTATATTTACATAATTTCTAATTAATTTATATAAATCATAGTTATTTATTAATTATAGAATCTAGTATTAAAATAATTTTAAAGAATTAAGAATTAAGAATTAATATTATTCTTCTTTTGTTTTGCTTTTTATTAACTAATTCTCTAAGGATATTTATCTAAAAATATATATTTTATGTATAATTAAATATATGGACATAAATAAAAACATTAAGAAACTAAATGAATATCTAGCAAGTAAAAGGATTTGTTTTGCAGATAAATTATATATAATTAATATTGCCAAAGTATCTAAAAATATAGAAGAATTAAAAGACAATATAAATTGGGAAAAGATTAGATAAATATAAAATAAAAATAAAGAAAATTCTATTTATCTATAAATATATATATTATTCTAAAAATTCTTTAAATAATGAGTTACGAAAATACTAAATCATTAAATTCTAAAAAAAGTCATTTAACTAAAAATAATATCAATGAATGTAATGTTAGTAAAGCAAGTGGCGAAATAATGTTGGATAGATTAAGTGTTGGGAATGAAAAAGAATTTCCTTTTATAAACTTCCCTGGAAGCTAAAATTTATTTATATAAATATCCAAGCACTTAAGATTATAAAAAACTTTTTTGTTAAGTAAAAATAAATAGATTATAAACTTTTTGAGAATACTAAAAATAATGGATTATAAAGTTAAAAAATTATTGATTTATTATGAGTGGTGATAATATGCATGGTAAACAACCATTGAAATTTTATTCAGAACATTTAACAATAACTAAATTATCTTTGATAGAACATTCATTGAATAAATCATATAAAAATAATAAATCTATTAAATTAGAACAAAAAATTGAGAACTGGGAAAAACTCTTAAATTATTAAAAGGAATATTCAGCTTTTTCTAAATTGTAAATAATTATATAAACCAAATATTTAACATCTAATTTCATCAAAGTAAATTATTATCGAAGATTTGCTTAATTTTTGATCTTTTATCTAAATTCTCTTGCTCCCATATGATACCCGCTTCATCTTTTCTATATGGTTTAGCTTCGTATGCAAGATACCAGAGAATGAATCCAATAGGTATTGCTATTAATTCCATAATGTTTTTAATTGACATATATCTAATATAGTGCAACACTATTTATATGCAAGTGTCACATTATTATATTAGTAATGCCTTCACCTAGGAAAAGAATAGGTTTTTTGCCTGGAGTAGAAATACAAGATATTATTGATAGGATTTGTGCAGAGGAGAATCTAAGCCAATCTAAAGTCACTGGGCTTTTAGTAGAAGAGGCTTTAAAAAGAAGAGGCTTGTATAAACCTAAAATAGGAAAACAAGAATTTGTAAAAACTCTTACAAATGTTATATTCTCTGATAATGTTGAATCAAAAAATAATACTTTAATGAGTAATGATTTCAATAATGAAGTCTATAATAAAGATTTTGAGAATAAAAGATCAGTAAAGGATGTATCTTACACTAGAAGTGAATATGAACTTTTAAAAGATTATCTTGAGTATAAACGATTTAAATATATGATGAAAAGAGCAAAGGAAGAGGAGGCTTAATATAAGTTTTTAGGCCTGGGATAGTGTCACACTTTCTTGTTTTGTCTTTGGTATGACAAGCAGCAGAAAATCAAACCGTAAAAAAAATTTTATTAGTGATTAGATTTAGTATAAGGATTATTATTGCTTTATTTTTCTTAGTGCTGGAGATGTATAAAATATTGTTTTTAAAGCAAATAAAATAATACCAAAACTAAGTATTGGTATTATGTATATTATTGAGTCATTAGATAGAATAGAAATATTACTAAAAATAATATGCATAAAAAAAGTAGTAAAAGACATTTTGTGATCGATAGTATTTAATTATTTACTAGCAATAAAAATTTATATTGACATCTTTTCTTCTTAAATAAATAATTCTAATAATATATTTATACTTAATATAAAATAAGTTATTTAAAATAATTAATTCTCAAAACTAACAATTAAGAATAATTAAAAATGTATTTAATTTATTAAATAAGCAATTCTTACATTTGCATTTTTTGAAAACTGTTCTTATATAAAAATAGTTAAGATATTTTTTTATGAAAATTCTTTTAAGTAACATCCTTTGCTGGATCCTTCTTCGTTCAGCGGAAAGATATTATGGAGGTTCCTTAAAAGAACTACAGCTCTCAGATTAAATTAATAAGTTATTAATATTTGAACCGTACATTTAATTAAATTAATGTCTCGAGCGTGACTTGAACACGCGACCTGCGGGCTATGAATCCGCCGCTCTAACCAGCTGAGCTACCGAGACTCTTTTTTATTTTAAATCATTCTAGGTACTATTGATAATTTATTTTTAACTGTTTGTTAGCCTCATATATAGCAATTCCACACGCCACGGATAAATTAAGACTCCTTACCCCATCTCTCAATTTTGAGTCTATTTCTTTTTTGGGCATATATATTGAAACTAGATGATCTGATTTTTTAATTATTTCATCCGGTAATCCAATATCTTCTCTTCCAAAAAGTAAAATATCATCACTTTTAAAGATAAATTCATTTAAGTATATTCCATTTTTTTTACTAAAAGATATTATCCTTTTCTTTTGAGTTGCATTTATAAATTCCTCAAAATTTGAAAATTTATTTACTTTTAATAAATGCCAATAGTCCAAACCAGCTCTTTTTAAATATTTATCTTCTAATTTAAAACCTAAAGGCTCAATTAAATTTAAATTTAAATTAAAGGCAGCACATGTTCTTGCAATACTACCTGTATTTTGGGGGATTCTTGGTTCGAAGAGTGCTATTTCCAATTTTTTATATATCTATAAACTTATCATCTATTCTTAAAGCTTTACCGTTTATAGTAATCCAATTTTGATCCGCAATTTTTGTTATATCTGTAAGAATTTCTCCTAATCTATCAGCAAAAAGATTCCCAATCTTATACTCCGAAACAATTCCCCAACCAACTTGTTCACCAACTATCAATATATTATTTTTGTAATTTACTAAAGCTTTTAAAAGACTCTCCTTATACTTATCCCACTCATTTGTGTTCATAGAAAGTCCATTAACTACAAATCCACCTATTGAATCAATTAATAATACATTCTTTTCATCTTTTAGAACATTAATAAGTTCATTAGTCTCAATTGTATTCCAATTACTTGGTCTCCTTGATTTATGCAATAAAATCCTAGATTGCCATTCTAGATCTTTTGGTCTTGGTTCAGATAGAGCTACGTATGTTACGAATTTATATTTAATTGCTATCTTCTCAGCAAATTTACTTTTACCACTTTTTCTCCCACCACTTATTAAAAATAATTCCGGCATAAATCAATTAATGATATTTTATGATTGTTTAGAAAAATAAAAAGTTGCAAGGGGTATTATAGCTGCAGCAAAAATCAAACCAACAACGATATAAACAGCATTAGAAGTTTTAGCCTCAGCAGATCTCATAACATTAAAGTTTGGATCTATAACAGGATTTTCAATAGATGATGGTTGACTTTTCTCATAGTTTATATTTGTATTTTGCTGGGACACTAAAAATAAATTATTAATGTGATTAAAATCAAGAGAGAATCCCTTAACCGGAAAAGTAAATAAAGTAATTATTAAAAAGGAAATTGAAGCAAATTTATTAAAAAGCTTTTTCATTTGTAAGATTGTAGTACTAGTTATTTTAAAACTATTATTATAGTTTTTGTGGCATTACAATAAAAATATACTAGAGAAAGACTCTTTATTTTATTTGATTACAAATGAAATTTAATGGACAGTTATTAATATTAATCGGTTCAATATTATTTATTTTTCAAATAGTAAATTTTATATCTATTAATTTAATAACTCCTGAACTTCAGAGAGCACAGGTCTTAGCAGCAATATCATCAATCGTAATTATATTAATTGGTTTATTATTTGAAAGATTTATTCCAATTTCTGGAGAAAAGATAAAATTAGAGGGTGAAAATAATTTCATTTATGATGAAGGAATTCCTAATGATTTAGTTAATGAGTTGGCATGGGGATCAGAAGCAATACTTACATCAACAGCGGCGGCATCAATACTAATAAATCACAAAGGTAAAAATATTTTGAAAAGAGGTTTAATTTCAAATGAAGAATTTATTCCTGGGGAAAGCTGTCTAAGATCTATAAAAGAAATGAGATTAATTTCTCTAGCTAACACAAAATTCTATCCTGGAAGAAATGAATTTGATAAATTTTGCTTAAGGGTTCCTTCAATATTAATAGTTCCTATAAATAACGAATCATTCATTTTAATAGGAGGATGGTCCTCCAGATGTTTCACCAAATCGGATGAAAAATGGATTAATAATTGGGCAAAGAAGCTTTCTTCAATATTAAATAATTCAATATTTTAAAAAGTAATTTTCGATTTTACTCGCTGCTTATCAGAATCTGATTTAAATATTAAACTTTTATTTCCTAAATCGTAATAAGCATTATTTGCACTAATATTGTATGTTGAATTATTTTTTTTATTTTTAAAATTATATTTTACAGGTTTGAAAAATTTAACTATATTTGTATTCTTGTTTAAAAAGGCTTTGCTAGAAAACAAATCAACATTTTTATTATTTAGTCTAACATTTCCTTCTAATAAAAAATCAGCCTTTTTAATATCCCAATAAAAACTATCCGCATTAATAATATTTTTCTCTTCAGACATATCAACTATCTCAATATTCCCATCTAATTTGATAATTTCAGCATTTAGTAATTCTGCTTTATTTGAAGTTATTGAATAATTAACATTTTTTGATTTATAAAAGATTATTTTGGTTTTTTCTAGCTTATAAACTTGAGAGTGTTTATTAAATTTAGATTTGGGGCTAGTAATTACAAAAAGTTTATCACCTAAACTTGAAAGTTGACTCATATTAAAATCATTTACTACTAAATTAACTTCTTCAATCTTAGAGGGACTTATAGTACAGGAAGAAATTAAAAATGCAGAAAATGATAAGGTTAGATACTTTAAATTATTCATATTCAATCTTGCCTATTATTGGAAAAGGTTTAGGTAATTTGTTTCCAGGTTTCAGTATTCCCCATTTTAGATCTTCCTTCCAATTTTCATTTTTCAGTTCTAATAAGCCGAGTTGTTCATTAATTTTATTTGAAAGTTCAGATAAAACAGGTTTTAATAATAGTGCTACAAGCCTGTTTGATTCAAGTACGTTATAAATAATTTGTTTTACTTTTGGTAGATTATTATCATCTTTAATTAATATCCAAGGCTTTTCATCATTTAGATATAGATTTATTTTTATAGCGAAATTGAGAATCTCATTACAAGCTTCATTTATATTGTAATTTTCAAAACATGTAATATATTTGTATATTGTTTTTCTAGATAATTCTAGGAAATAATTATCATCAATTTTTACATCAATTGGTACGGAATCATTAAACCATTTTCTTGACATAGATGTAGTTCTGTTTAATAAATTACCTATTGTATTTGCTAGATCGTTATTAACAATATCTACAAATCTTTTGTTTTGGAAATCTCCATCACTTCCAAGATTAATATCTTTCAATAGAAACCATCGTACACGTTCTCCTCCATATTTAGATAAAAGGACATTTGGATCTAAAACATTTCCTAAACTCTTTCCCATCTTAAAACCTTCTCTTGTAAGGAAACCATGTCCAAAGACCTTCTTTGGAGGCCTTATACCCGCTGATAGAAGCATTGCAGGCCAATATACAGCATGAAATCTTAAGATGTCTTTACCTATCACGTGAAGGCTTGCAGGCCATCCTTTCTCTAAAGCATCTTTTAAAGAAAACTTGGTTTCATTTAAGCTTAATGCACTTATATATCCTAAAAGGGCGTCAAACCATACGTAAAAAGTATGATCTTTATGATCTGGTACTGTAATTCCCCAGGTTAAGTTTGTTCTAGAGATCGAAAAATCCTTTAATCCCTTATTAACAAAATTTTTTATTTCATTTCTTCTTTCTATGGGCTCTATAAAATTATTATCATTTAATAATTCTTCAATTTCTTTTTGATATTTAGATAGCCTAAAAAATAAGTTTTCCTCATTCTTCCATTCCAATTCTTTTTTATGAATTGGACATTTATATTTAGGTGAATTATCTGGATTTTCTTTGAATTCTTCACAGCCTACACAATACCAACCTTTTTGAACACCCATATAAATATCATTAGATTTTTTTACTCTTTTATAAAACTCATAAACTATAGAATTGTGGTGATTTGAACTAGTTCTAATGAATTTATCAAATGAGATGTTCCAATCATTCCAACTCTTTTGAAAAACATTTGCTATTTCATTGCAATGTTCATCTGGTGTTAAACCCTTACTCTGCGCGGTCCTTTGTATCTTTAAACCATGTTCATCTACACCTGTTATAAAAATTACTTTTTCATCTCTATTTAGCCTTTTAAATTTGGCTATAGTATCGCAGATTATTGTTGTATATACACTTCCTAGATGGGGTTTGTCATTAACGTAATATAATGGGGTTGTTATAATGAATGTCATATATTTAATTTTTTACATTTTAACAAAATATATATTCTAGTAAAATTAACCATTAATAATACTAATTTATAAATTCTAAAAGATTTGAATTCTTACCATTACTATATTTTACTTTGTATACCTTATTAGTGTAAGTTTCTGTTGAAATATATAGATTAATAAGAGTTTCCAAATTTAATTCAGTAAAAAAAACTAAAGCAATATTTTTTTTATTATTAACCCATCTTATAAAGATTATTTTATGAAGTATATGTTTATGAAAATCGAAGTATTTCCTTAGATAAATTAATTTATTTTCTTTAATAATGTTATTGTTTTCAAGTTGTTTTGATTTTATATTTTGAATGATCAAATTAATAGAATCTTCTGTTAAGATTTGTCTTTTATTTAAAAATAAATACAATTGTCTCTGTACTACTAAATCTAAATATCGTCTCAATGGTGAAGTTGCCTGAACGTATGAATTAAGACCTAATGTTTCATGCCTACCTGGTTTTAAGGAAATAAAACTTTTTCCTATATATTGTTTTAAGATCGAATATTTAATTAAGCTGTTAGCATTTTGTTCAAGAATATTTTTAGGATCGCAGTTTATCTTTTGTGATCTATATGGTGCGGGAATATTCCTATTTTTTAGAAAATCACTAATAACATAACCCATTAATATCATAGCTTCTGATATAAGTTGATGAGCATCTGTTTTATAAACTTTTTCAATTATAACGATTTCTTTTTTGTACGATAATGTTGATGTTGGAGTCTCAAACATAAGAGCTCCATTGGATTTCCTATATTCAAAACTTTTCTTGAGTAAATTATTCAGTATTATCAATTCATATTCTTCTTTTGGCTCTAACTCTAATATTTCATTTGTATCTTCATAAGTTATTTCATAGTTTGGTTTGATTATAGCTTCTGTTAACTCATATCCTTTAATAGATCCATTTTCATTTATTTCTATACAAGCACTAATTGTTTCGGATAATTTATTTTGCTTTAAATTAGCTTTATCAATAATTTCTTTTGAAAGCATTGGTATATATTTATCAATTAAATATATACTTGAACAATTACCTCTGGCTTTTATATCTTCATCAGAATCGTATTCAAATAACTTGCAAGGATAGCTAATGTGAACCCAAATATATTTAACATTATTTTCGCCAATTTCTAAAGAAACAGCATCATCTATTTCATTTGGATTTTCTGAGTCTATTATAAATGTTTTAAGATTCGTTAAATCTTTCAAGTCTTAATATCTTTAACCTTCAGGATTTACAAAGGGTAATAAAGCTACTATACGAGCTCTCTTAACCGCTAAAGTTAAATCTCTTTGTTGCTTGGCAGTTAAACCTGTCATACGTCTTGGAAGTATCTTTCCCCTCTCAGTAATGAATTTTTTTAATAACTCAACATCCTTATAATCAATAGGATCTCCAGGTTTTATTGGTGAAAGTTGCTTTTTGAAAATTGAATTTGTCATTATCCTATTTTATTTCCTTGTGAATAGTCATTTTATTTAGTTGAGGACAGAACTTCTTTAGTTCTAATCTTTCAGTAGTGTTTCTACGATTTTTTTCTGTTGTATATCTAGAAACCCCAGGTTTTCTCTTCTTTGAAGCTGGAGTCGTTCGACACTCGGTACATTCAAGAGTAACAACTATCCTTGTGCCTTTTTTGGCCATTTTAAATGAATACGTTAATGTATAATTTTCTATTGTACAGGTTAAAGAAACTATTTTGAAAGTAATTTTTAATCTTTTAGTATCCCTTTAAAAATAATATATGAAAGTTTCACAAAATTGGTTGAGTGAATTAGTAGAAATTAATACTAATCCTGAAGAATTAGCCGAAAAACTTTCAATAGGCGGTTTTGAGGTTGAATCACTCATAAATTGTGCCCTTAAAGTTCGAGGTATTGTATTAGGAAAGGTATTATCTGTAGAAAAGCATAATAATTCTGATAAATTATCTATCTGCAAAGTTGATATTGGGAAATCAGAGAAGCTTCAGATTATTTGTGGAGCTAAGAATATAAAGTCAAACATTTTTGTTTATGTAGCAACAGTGGGATCTTATCTAGAAGCGATAGATTTACAAATAAAAAAAAGTGAAATTAGAGGAATTATTAGTGAAGGTATGATTTGTTCTCTAGAGGAATTAGGAATAGAAAATAAAAGCGAAGGTATAGCAATTATTGATAATAAGATGGCTAAAGATTTTAAATTAGGTACAGAAGCCTCTGTTCTATTAAATTTAAATGATTTTATTTATGATTTAGCAATAACAGCTAATCGGCCGGATGGGATGTCAGTAGCAGGAATAGCGAGAGAAATATCAGCATTACTTGAAACAGATTTAAAACTACCATCTGTAGAAAATAATATAAATTTAATGAATTTAACGAATAATAATCTTTGTAAAGATGCTATTAATTCAGATTGTATATATACAATCTCGTCAATAAATAATGTTGGAGGGAATATTCTTTCTCCAGATTGGTTAAAAGACAGATTACAAAAATCTGATATTAAATCTATCAATTTGTTAGTTGATTTAACAAATTATGTTCTTTTAGAACAAGGTCAACCTTTGCACGCTTTTGATAAAGATAAATTATCAAATTTAATTAGAAAAGAAGTATCAGAGAATGATTTTGGAGTTCGCAAAGCTAATAATAGTGAGACATTAGTTGCTTTAGATGGTTGCACATACAAATTAAATAAAAATATAACAGTAATAACATGTGCTGACATCCCCATAGCAATTGCTGGCGTAATAGGAGGAATAGATACAGGCGTTAGCGAAACAACAAAAAATATATATCTAGAAGCGGCAGTTTTTAATCCTTCTGTAATTAGGAAATCATCTAAAGAAATTGGATTAAGGACTGAATCAAGCAGCCGTTTTGAAAAAGGGATCTCTTCTATAACTACAATAAATTCTGTTAAAAGGACAGTAAGTCTCCTTAAACAATTTTTTGAGATTAATACTATAACTCTATACTCTTCTAATAATTCAAAATTTATCGATAAGAATATTAAATTAAGAAGAGATCGAGTTCATAAAATATTAGGGCCCATAATTACTAGTAGAGATAAATCTAATAAATTTAATAACAAAAAAGTTAAGAGAGACTTAAATGACAATGAAATATTAGATAAATTAAATTTATTAGGCTGTAATATTGTTAAAAAAGACTATGGTTGGGAAGTAAGTGTGGTTTCGAATAGATCACAAGATCTTACAAGGGAAATAGATCTAATTGAAGAAATAGCTAGATTAATAGGATACGATTTATTTGATCAAAATATTCCAAACCCAATAAAACCAGGAAACCTATTACCTTCTCAAAAAGTATTAAGGAAATTAAAAAATAATTTTATTAATGTTGGTTTTACCGAAGTTCTAACATATTCTCTTGTTTCTGAAAAAGATAATCGAATTAAGATTACAAATCCACTACTATCAGAAACAAGCAGTCTAAGAACTAGTCTGTGGGAAGAGCATATAAAGATAAGTAATAATAATCATAGAGCAGGTAGAGATTCTTGTTGGATCTTTGAAGTGGGTAATGTTTTTCATAATAAAGATTCGGATTCCTTTAAAGAAGAAGAAATTTTAGGCGGAGTTATAAGTGGTAGTAATATGTTAAGTGAATGGCAATGCTCAGGAAAATTAAAAGAACTTAATTATTTTGAGGCAAGAGGAAAACTTAAAGAGGCTCTAGGATCCTTAAATATTAATATCAATGATAGACCTACAGACAAAATTGAATTTCTTCATCCAGGAAAATCATCAATAATATATATAGAGGGTAAAGAGGCAGGCTTTTTTGGACAAATTCATCCTAGATTCATTGTGGAAAAATCTGTTGAAAGTAAATTATATATATTTAAAATTAATTTAAAAAGTCTTCTAGATGCATCCACTAGAAGAAATAAGTGGATACCAATCTTTAAACATTATCCTGTTGTTCCTAAGATTGATAGAGACATAACTCTTATATTTAATAAGAAATATTTAATTGACGATATTATTTTTGAAATAAAGAAGAATGGAAAAAAACTTCTTGAAAATGTATCTCTAATTGATATATATAATGACCAAAGTATCGGAGAAGAGTTTGTAAGTTATACATTTAGACTTTCATATAGAGATAATGAAAAAACACTCATGGAATCTGATATCTCTCATCAACATAAGGATCTTATTAACAAAATAGAAGATAAATTCAAAGCAACACAAAAGAAGTGAGTCTTACTACTATCGTATGAGACTATTTATTGGTCTAGTTACAAGACTTATATGAGAGAATTAATATTCCAATAAGATAGTGTTGATATGTATTATAATGTTCAAATGATAAGCTTAATTCCTTTATTGATTTCGTCTATCCTGTGGGTTCAAGTACCTCAATGGAATGATGATTGGTCTAAATGCTCTGTTGACGTTCCTGACAGTTCATGT
>CETG01019058.1_pt1 | contig 20868 bp, 22 predicted proteins | sample 361471 | NCBI WGS metagenome assembly CETG01 (sample SAMEA2622696, study PRJEB7988) | marine metagenome | isolation source: saline water (ENVO:00002010), including | reverse complement strand
ACTCTGCAGACGTGGGTTTCTTCAATATGGGCTCTACCTTGGATAAAAGTCACATTCTTTTTTTTACATAATGTAGCTATGCCTTGATTTAATTTGCTTATAATACTCTGCTTCCATGTCCTTAATTTATTGATATCTATTTTTGGTTTACTAAAACTGATTCCGCATTCATCCGCTGTTTTGGCCATATGTAATATTTCTGTAGCATGAATTAATGCTTTTGAGGGGATACAACCTTCATTTAAACAAGTACCTCCTAGTTCAGCACGTTTATCAATTAAGCATACATGTTTTCCTGAACTTGCGGCATAAAATGCGGCAGCATAACCACCAGGGCCGCCACCAATAACAACTACATCAAATTTTTTAGCTTTCATTGTTACGATATCTCCTTTATTTCAGATTCTGTAATGGTTTCAAATTGATTTTTAACTTCCATAGCAAATCTTGCACCATCTGCACCATCGATAATACGGTGATCATATGATAAACAAATTGGCATTTTCAACAACATTTTAGTTAATTCTTTATTGGGCTTAAATTCTCCTGAGCCAATTCCTAAAATAGCAACTTCTGGTGTATTAATTATAGGTGTAAATGCACCCACACCCAGTCCGCCTAAATTTGAAATGGTAAAGGTGCTACCTTGTAATTCTTCAACGCTTAAGGTTCTATCTTTTGCTTTATCGGCTATTTCTGTTAATTCTTTTGCTAAAGTCAATAATGACTTTTTATCTACATCCTTAATTACCGGTACAATTAAACCATTTTCGGTATCTACAGCTATTCCCATATGATAATACTTCTTTTTAATAAGTTCGTTTTTATTTGGATCATAAGAAGCATTAAATTGAGGAAATTTTTCCAATGCCCTTTGAACTGCTTTGATAGCAAAGACAGTTAAGGTTAGCTTTGCTCCTTTTTTCTGATATTTAGGATTGTATTGTTTTCTCATAGCCATCAAATTAGTAATATCAACATCGAGTTGTTGCGTGACATGAGGTACGGTTTGCCATGCTGTAACCATTTTTTCTGCTATCTTTTTCCTTAAAGGTGAGCATTTTTCTACATCAACTACTCCCCACTTCGAAAAATCAGGTAGAGCTACTTCTTTTTTAGGTTTTGTTTCTGATTCAGTACTTGGATTTAACATTAAAGACTGTAAATAGTTGATATGATTACTTATATCGGTTTCTGTAATCCTTCCTGAGTTTCCTGTTCCTGAAATATAACGTAAATCCAACCCAATTCGATACGCTAGTTTTTGAATTGAAATTGAAGTTGATACGGCTGAATTTATTGTTGGTGCTTGTGCGGAAACGGCAACGGGTTGTACCTGTTTCGGAGCAGAAACATTTATAGGCTGTACTACTTCCTGGGTTATACTTTGTTTTACCTCAACATTTCCACCTGAATCTAATTGCCCAATTAAAGTTCCATTAGAAACGGTATCTCCCTCTTTGATTGTTAATGATGTAATCGTTCCCGCAGCTGGTGACGGTACTGGAGCCACAGCTTTATCGGTCTCTAATTCGATTAGTGTTTGATCAGCTGTTACAGTGTCACCTTGCTTTACTAAAATTGAAATGACGATTGCAGAATCGATGCCATCTCCTAAATTTGGAATTTTTATGTCCATACCTTTTTTCTCCTCATAGTCCTAAATAAATTCTGGAAACGATTTCTTTGGATCGATTCCTAATGTTTTTATTGCTTTTTGTACCTCATTCATCTTTATATCTTTATTTAAAGCTAATTGATATAAACATGCAACTATAATTGACTCTTTATCAATTTCGAAAAACCGTCTTAGGTTTTCTCGGGTATCACTTCTACCAAAACCATCTGTTCCTAAAGTAAATAGTCCGCCAGGAACCCATTTGTCAATTTGATCTGGTACCATTCTCATATTATCTGAAACGGCTACAAAAACACCTTTTTCTTTTTTAAGTGTTTTTTCAACATAACTTTCTTTTTTTGTTTCATTCGGATGTAACATATTATACCTATCACAACGGATTGCTTCTGTTCTTAACTGCTTATAATTGGTTGCCGACCATATATCTACATCGATTTTGTAATGCTCTAATAAGTATTCTTGAGCTTCTAATGCAATTTTCATAATACTTCCACTCGCTAGTATATGCACTTTTTTCTTTTGTTTACGATTGGAGGCGTTGAACTTATAAAGCCCTTTTATAATTCCCTCTTCTACGCCTTTAGGCATTTCTGGATGCATGTAATTTTCATTGCCTAATGTTAAATAGTAAAACACATCATTTTTATCTTCATACATATCTTTCATACCATGAAATAGAATAGTTCTAATTTCGTACATAAAGGCTGGATCATAAGATTTTAGGGTTGGTATCGTACTTGCTAAAATCAAACTATGGCCATCTTGATGTTGTAAACCTTCTCCATTTAAGGTTGTTCTCCCGGCTGTTGCACCTAATAAAAATCCTTTTGTTTTCATATCTGCTGCTAACCACATTAAATCGCCAATGCGTTGAAACCCAAACATGGAATAGTAAATATAGAATGGAATGGTATGTTTTCCATGTGTAGCATAAGATGTTCCTGACGCTATAAAGGAACACATGGAACCACTTTCATTAATTCCTTCTTCTAAAATCTGGCCATCTTTGGCTTCTCGATAATAAATAATCGTTTCAAAATCAACGGGTTCATAAAGTTGCCCTAAATGTGAATAAATTCCATATTGTTTGAAAAATGATTCCATTCCAAAAGTTCTTGCTTCATCTGGGATAATAGGAACTATTTTACTACCCATGTCTTTATCTCTTAGTAATTTACTTAAAATTCTGACAAAAGCCATTGTTGTTGAAATGGGTGTTCGTGACTCTTTTGTAAATTCTTCAAATCCAGCAATAGCGGGAATTTGAATTGTATCAGCTTTTGTTTTACGTTCTGGTAAAAAGCCACCTAATTGTTTCCGTTGATTGAGTAAATATTGTATTTCAGGTGATGATTGTGCTGGTCTGTAAAATGGAGCGTCCACTACTTTTTCGTCACTTAATGGTATGGATAATTTTTCTCGATACTCTCTTAATTCTTTTTCATTTAATTTCTTTTGTTGATGAGAAATATTTTTACCTTCACCGGCTTCACCTAAGCCATAACCTTTTACTGTCTTAGCTATAATAACACTGGGGGCCCCTTTATGTTCTGTGGCTTCCTTATATGCCGCATATACTTTTTTAGGATCATGACCACCTCGTAATAATCCTTTTAACTGTTCATCTGTTAGGTGATTCACGCATTCTAATAAGGCTGGATATTTCCCAAAAAAATGTTTTCTAAAATAACTGCCAGGTTCTACAACATATTTTTGATAATCACCATCCACGGCCTCTCCCATTCGCTTGATCAATAAGTTCCGCTGTGGTGAGGCTAATAACTCATCCCAATCTGATCCCCATATTACCTTAATGACATTCCAACCGGCGCCATGAAAGACAGATTCTAGCTCTTGAATAATTTTAGAATTACCTCTAACAGGTCCATCTAATCGTTGAAGATTACAGTTTACAATAAAGGTTAGATTATCTAACTTTTCTCGTGCAGCAATACTTAAAGCACCTAATGATTCTGGCTCATCGGATTCACCATCACCCATAAAACAAAATACACGTGGTTCTTGTTCTGGACTAATGATCTTTCTGGCAACTAAATAGCGGTTAAATCGTGCTTGGTATATTGATAATATTGGACCTAATCCCATTGATACCGTTGGATATTGCCAATAATCATTCATTAAATAAGGATGAGGATAGGATGATAACCCGCCATCTTCAGCTAATTCTTGTCTAAAATTATGTAATAACTTGGCTTCAAGTCGTCCTTCTAAATAAGATCGTGCGTAATTACCTGGTGATGTATGACCTTGAAAAAATATTTGGTCTCCTTCATTAGCCCCATTATTACCTCTAAAAATATGATTAAACCCTACTTCATATAACGTACACATAGAGGCATAAGATGAAATATGCCCCCCTAACCCGTCATGCAATCGGTTTGCTTTTACAACCATGGCCATCGCATTCCACCGAATAATATCTTGTATTTTATGTTCTATTTCTTGATTACCAGGATAATCTGGTTCCTCTTCTTTTGAAATTGTATTGATATAGGGCGTACTGATAGCGCCATCAATTTTAATATTATTTTCTTTGATTTTATTAATACATAATTGAATCGCTTCAATTGCCTCAAGCTCATGTCCGTCTTTTATCAGTTGATCAACTTGATCGACAATGGTTCGTGCTACTAAATCATGATGGTTTAATTCTTTCATTGTTTTCATTTTTTTTCCTATTTTTGTTATGAATATTCTAGTATAGTATCACTCATAAAGAACACTCTCAAATGCTAAGATAATAATTATGCTTAATATTATAAATTCTTCTGATTTAAAAACAACTGTGGATCATCTAGACCATGATGATACTTTTCATGCATCTTTATCTGGATCAGATACCTACATCTATCTTCGTTTTTGGGAATTAGATCACTATGCTGTCATTTTAGGTCGTAATAATAAAGCATCTATTGAAGTTCACGAAACGTTTTGTTCTCAATCAAACATTCCTATTATTAAACGATCTAGTGGTGGTGGTACGGTGTTGTTAGGCCCTGGATGTTTATGTTATTCACTTTTTATTCCCACTTCTCATCCACAATGTTCTACTATTGCAGATACCAATTACTTTGTTATGCAAATGCATAAAAAAGCTTTATTAACGCAATACCCAAATATTGATGTTCGTGGTATTACGGATCTGGCTATCCATGATGTAAAAGTCTCTGGAAATGCACAGCGTCGCAAACGTAATTATATTTTGTTTCATGGTACCTTTTTATATTCCTTTGATATGTCGATGATATCAAACACATTACAATTTCCCTCACGTGTTCCTGATTATCGAAAAACGCGATCTCATGCAGACTTTCTTACTAATATTAGTATTTCTAAAGATACTATCATTAAATTAATCTCTCAGATTTGGCAGGATGATTCATCATCACGTTAGAACAAGCAATAATCAGTTAATTTAAGATGGTTTTATAATGCTTTATATGTTGTCATTTTTTATTAAATAAGCTAATTTATTTTCTTAGTCATGAAAAAAAAAATTTCTAAAGAACCTTACTTTTCAAAAAAACGTATCAAGCATTATTTGGTTTTTCTTGGTGTCACAATAGCTACTTATTTAATAATCTCACCTGACTCTTTTTCAACATCATTTATCTCCGTTATACTTTTTGGTATTGCAACCGGATTAAGTCTAGCTTTTTTCTTTTCGATGATAGTTTCGCGTGATAAATCATATGTGAAAGCTTTACAAGATCAATCTTATAATGATATTTCTGTTCCTTTAAAAAAAGTTGAGACTTCTATTAAACACTTAACAAAATCGGTTGATTCTACTAAATCTATTATCACTAAAAAACAATCTAGCTTTACATCATTCCCATCACTACCAATTAATTTTTCAATTATCTCTTCGTCTTCTTCCGATGATGCTTATATATTAGATAAAGAATTTAAAATTCCACTTCAGTCTCCACAGGAAAAATCTATTTATGACAAACTTGTAGGCTTGCTAAAAAAGAATGGTCATCATATTCGTATTTTAAAGCCGTATAATCCAACTTATAAAATGGATATGGATTTTGAAGATGATATTGAATCCGGTCTAGCATGTAGTTCTCTAAGTTCAGATTTTCCTCAAAATTTAATTAACTTTAATTAAATGGACGCTTCTCTTTTTGCTCATTTTCAAGAGCTTCGAAAACGTATTTTTATCTGCTTAATATTTACACTCTTATATATGATTATTAGTTATCTATTTTACGAGTCGTTATATCAGTTCTTTTCACAACCTTTTTTATCTTTAAATTTAGATTCCCATCCTTTTTATATTCGCTCTATTTTAGAAGGTGTTTTTGTTAAATTAAAATTTTCTTTTTTATTTGGACTTGTATTTTCTATTCCTGTTTATTTATATCATACACTTCGATTTTGTTTACCTGGATTAAAAAATTCTGAATCTAGAATTATCTTCGTATCATTGCTAGTTAGTTTCCTTTTTGCATGTATTAGTTTTATCTATGGTTATTATTTATTGTTGCCCTTATCGATAAAGTTTTTGATGAGTTATCATTTTATTCCTCAAGATGTTGGTATCTTATTAACTTATTCTGATAATTTATTTATTGTCTTTAATTTGATTGCAGCGATTATTGTGGTATTTCAACTTCCTGTGATTTTAATGCTCTTACTTTACTTTAATATAGTGACCCGATCTTTTCTACTACAAGCCAGTCGTTACCTCATTGTTCTTGCTTTTATTATTTCAGCTGTATTAACACCTCCAGATGTTATTTCACAGCTATTAGTGTCCTTACCTCTTATTATTTTATTTTTTGTTGTCCTTATCTTTGCAAGGATATTTAACTGGGGTAATGATGTTTAATTTTGGTTTTTATGAATGGGTTGTTATTATTGTTTTATTGGTTATCTTTGTAAAACCAGAAGATTATCCAAAATTATTTCGTTATATTGCCAGGTTTATTAAGAAATGTGATACTATTTTTAGATCAATCCTTAATCAGATTGATTTTTATGATAAATAAGGAGATATTATGCTAGGTTCTAAAGAAATTATTATTATTGCTATTATTGTTTTAGTTTTGTTTGGTTCAGCAGCTATCCCTAAATTTGCTAAATCACTTGGACTTGCAAAAAAAGAATTTGAAAAAGGTTTAAAAGAGTCAGAAGAATCAGATGAAACATCTAGTTCAAACGATGCTTCTTCAGATAATAACAATACTAGTAAAGACGCTTAAATTTCTGTTTAATTTTTACTACGTTAGTTAGTTTAATGAATTGTTTTACTTAAAATTCTATAAGCAGCCTCATCAATAGACACATTGTCAAACTCAGCTATACATTCTTTTTGGTCATAAATTTTATACGTTCTATTATCACTCCCTATATTTGAGCTGTCATTTGCTATCATATAATCACAGCCCTTTTTAGCTGATTTTTTTAGAGGAAGTTCACTATCTTGTATGTCATCTTGCAAACAAAATCCTACTACTGTATCTATATCATAGGTTTGGGTAATATCTTTTAATATATCTTGATTTTTTTTGACGGGTATCTGGGAATTATCATCCCGTTTTAACTTTTTATCATTATAAACAGGTAAATAATCTGATACGGCCGCTGCCATAATTAAGGTATCGGTAGTTGACATTGATTCCTTTATTGCTGATAGTAACTCTTCACTATTATTTACCTGAATCATTTTCTGGTACCCTATGTCATCACTTTTTTTTGTCGATATCAATGTTACGTTGGCTCCATTAATATAGGCTAATCGTGCTAAAGCAACCCCCATTTTTCCACTTGATTGATTTGATAGTATTCTAACTGGATCAATTTTTTCAGTCGTACCTCCTGCTGTAATCAAAATATTTTTCTTTGATAGATCCATACCATTAAATTGTAGCTTTCTTAAACAGATTGCAATCTCTAGGGGTTCTACCATCCGACCATATCCCTGATCGTCTGATAATAACTCTCCATAGGTAGGCCCCAAAATAAGACAGTTATTTTGCCTACATCGCTTTATATTCTCTTGTACCACCTTATTATTAATCATTTCAGTATGCATAGCGGGCACAACAACCTTTTTTCCTTCAAAGGCTAAAAAACAATTTAGCATTAAATTATCAGCTATTCCCATGGCACATTTTGCGATCGTATTTGCAGTAGCAGGTGCAATTAATAAAATATCATGTGATTGTGCTAATGTAATATGAAGGTTATTTTTTGACCAAAAATCTTCCTCATCATAACAATCGTTATCAGATAACAACGCGACAGAAAAAGGTGTAATAAACTTTTTGGCAGCTTCAGTCAACACACATGTTACAGAAAAGCCCTGCGCTCTTAACTCTCTAATAATGAAAGGTGCTTTTATAGAAGCTATACTTCCGGTAATACAAAATAAAACCTTTTTAGTCACAAAAAAATCTTGTTTATGTTAGGAGAGATTTAGATTTCTTTTTTGATTTTTCTTTTGGTTTCTTTTTTTCTTCTTCTTCTTTTTTCTGCTTTTCTATTCTTTCTTCTAAATTCTTATCTAATTTTTCTATTAATTCTAATTCATCATCTACTTCGTCTTTTTCTGTTATCTCTATTAAGCCTTGATCAAATTCTTTCATGGCTATATCAATTGGATTAAATGGTTTATCTCTTAAAACCTCAACTAATGGCTTTTCCCCTTCACTTATTTGTCTTGCTCGTTTTGCAATTGCTACAGATAATAAAAATCTATTTGGAATTTTTTTTAATAATTGAGTAGGATCTATTTTTGGAAAATTTAAACTTTCTTCTTTATTAATTATAGAGTCTTTTGAATCTTTTTTTTCTGCCATATTTCACAACCTCACAGATCAAAACTTTTAGTTATTAAAAACTGTATTTCTTTACTAGAATTAATTATTGTATCATTAATCACTACATAATCATAGTGTTTAATTCGTTTCAATTCTTCATTTGCAGTTTCTATTCGCTTCTTGATAGCGTCCTTACTTTCTGTACCTCTTTTTGTGAGACGTTCCTCTAAAACGGCTACTGTTGGAGGTGCTAGAAATATACTTAAAATTTCTGGGTACTTATGCTTTATTTTTTCTGCCCCTTGTGTGTCAATTTCTACTAACCCAATCTTATCATTATTATTTATTCGGTTAATTTCTTTTTTTAATGTACCATATCGATTGCCATGCACATTACACCATTCTATAAAGTCATCCTCACGGATTGCTTTATCAAACTCTTCATTTTTAAAAAAATAATAATCTTGCCCATTTTCTTCACCAGCTCTGATAGGTCTTGTTGTTGCTGAAATAGCTAACTCTAACTTTTTTATATTTATTAACAACTCTTTAATCACAACGCCTTTTCCAACGCCTGAAGGACCTGATATTACAACTAGCAAATTATTATTTTTCATATATATCAGAATAGTTTACAATAGAATTATTATAATTTAACCCCTTAAATCATCAATAAAAGAGGAAACTATGGAAGCAATCATCGCTAAGATAACAGGTATGATCTGGTATTGGCCAGTTACCTTATTATGTTTATTTGGCTGTATATTTTTTACACTTGTACTTAAATTTATTCAATTTCGTTGCTTTCCTCATGCTATTCAATTAATTTCTGGCAAATTTGATAACCCCAATGAAAAGGGTCAAATCACCCATTTCCAAGCCTTATCTGCTGCCTTATCAGCTACAATAGGTCTTGGTAATATTGCAGGAGTAGCAATTGCTATTGCCGTGGGTGGTCCTGGTAGTATTTTTTGGATGTGGATTATTGGTATTTTTGGCATGGCAACTAAATATGTTGAATGTGCCTTAGGAACACATTATCGTGATATTGATAAAAAAACAGGCGCTGCACATGGTGGCCCAATGTATTACATTACTAAGGGGCTGGGTTCTAAATTTAAACCCCTTGCTATCTTTTATGCCGTAGCGATTAGTTTAGCTGCTTTTGGAGCAGGCTGTTTATTTCAAGCTAACCAGGCTGCCTCTGCTTTGAATTTATATTACAACGTCCCTACACTTTATACAGGTATTGGCTTATTTGCTTTATGTTTTATAGTAATTGTTGGTGGAATTAAACGTATTGGTAATGTTGCGTCTAAAATTGTTCCTTTAATGTGTTTGATTTATATTGGTTGTGCCCTACTCATATGTATTATTAATGTATCTGAAATACCCTATGTTTTTTCTATTATTTTTAAAGATGCTTTTACAGGTTTTGCTATTGCGGGTGGTTTTGTTCCTGTTTTTTTACATGGTGTAAGGCGTGCTATTTTTTCTAACGAAGCTGGTCTAGGATCTGCTGCTATTGCCCATGCTGCTGTAAAAACAGATTATCCTATTAGAGAAGGTATCGTAGCTTCTTTAGGCCCCTTTATCGATACAATTGTAGTTTGTACAGCTACGGCTATTGTTATTATTTTAAGTGGTAATTATGGCTCTAATATTTATTCGCCACTTCCTAACCAAATTATGTCATTTGAGTCGGCTGATCTAACTAAGGAATTTCAAAGAAGCTGGACCTTAGTTAATAAAGATGATGTGCCTAGCTCAGGTAATTTATTACCTAATATTATTGATGGTAATACCGTTGTTCAATATAAATCACAAGGAACCATACTTGAACCAAAAGCTTTTTTTAATATCTCTGCCAAAACTAAAACGGTAGGATTTTCATATTATAAACAATTAGGGGATATGCAAATTAAAGTATTTTCACAAGATCGTGAAATGTTGGGTTATTTAGATAGTAAGGGGCTTTTTAAGAACAGAGATATCTCTATTGATTTTTTTGATACTACTGGAGAGTGGAGCCGTGCCCTAATCACCATACATAACCCACTTATTACGTCTTTAACATTACAGTTTATTCCACTTAATGATAATGTTCATTGGTATATAGATTCAATCGCACCTGTCCAAAAATTAAATGGTATTGCGTTAACAACACATTCTTTTGATCACTTTTTTAAAGGTTTTGGTTCTATTTTTATTACTTTTGCGGTTCTCTTCTTTGCTTTTTCAACAATGATTACTTGGAGTTATTATGGTGAAACTGCGATTCATTTTTTGATGGGTTCTAAATATACCCGGTATTACAAATGGCTTTTTGTGTTCTTGATTATTATTGGTGCTACTCAAACATTAGATTTAATTATCAATATATCTGATGCACTTATAGGCCTGTTAGTTATTCCTAACATGATAGCCCTCTTCTTATTACATAAAAAAGTTATTAGCTGGACTCAAGATTATTTTGCTAAGTTAAAAGCAGGAACCATTAAAGCTTATAAATAATTATATCTAATACCTGATAGATATTATAATTTACTTTTCTTTAATTCCAGAAGGGCATCATAACTTTTGCTTATACGAGTAGGTGCTCCTTTGTGATCTAATTGGTTATGCTTTTGTTTTTTTTCTGTTACGCTACTTGCTTGTTCTTTTGAACCCTTAATTTCTCCTTGGCAATATGGTTTGTTTGCAAATAAACTTTGCACTGCGTTTAACATTAATTCTCTCCTTAAACTTACTTGAGATAAAACCCTGCTAAAGCTAGATCTTGTATCGCCAAGCCTGTTGAATCTACAACAACTCTTCTTTTAGTGTCAATATCTTTTCCAACTAACAATTCCCCAAGAGTTGCTTTTATATCGTTTTGTTTTATTTTTTCTAATGTAATTGCTGTATTTAATTCTCCTGAATGACTTGCCTGTTTGATATCATCCACAATTAAGGTTGCATCCATCACTATGGAGTGATCTAACTCTTGCTTGCCTTCAGCATCTGCCCCTATTGCAATTATTAAACAACTTTCAGGTATATCCGCTTTCATCAACACAGGTTTATTGCCAGGTGTTGTGGTGATGATTATATCGGCGCTTTCACAAACTTCTTTTATACTTTTCTTAATCATCACCTTGCTGTTCTTGCTATTAATTTTTTTAGCGAATATCTCACACTGATCCTTTGATATGTCATACAAACTAATCGTATCAAGCTGCTTAACTTCTTGAATGCATTTAACTTGGTACTCAGCCTGTTTCCCACAGCCTATTAGAGCTATCTTTATACTTTCACTTTTTATTATCAATTCAGTTGCTATGGCACCTACAGCGCCTGTTCTTAAGCCAGTTATGGTTGTTGCCTCCATAATGGCTTTAATAGCCCCCGTTTTGGGATCATTAATTAATAATGTGGCCATAACACAGGGCAATCCTAATTTGCTATTATGTTTATGAGAATTCACCCATTTTATCCCTGCTATATCATATTCCTCAACATAAGCAGGCATTGCTCTAAAGTCACCACTATATTCTGGAAGATTAAGATATATTTTTTCGGGCATTTTATTTTTTTTACTTTCATAATCAATAAATGCCTGTTTGGTTACTCTAATCGCATCAGCAGGTGTAATTTTATTTAAAATATCCTGGTCAGTAATATAAACGGGCTTACTCATGATTGACCTAATAATGATAAAAAGGTAGCGCTTGTTTGAATCCCTTTAAAAAAATTTTTAATTAATAGCCGTTCATTCGGTGAATGAATACAATCATCTGGACAGTTAAACCCCATCATAACCGTATCTATACCCAAAATTTGCTTAAAATCAGCAACAACGGGGATTGTACCGCCCTCTCCGACAAACTTTGGCACTACGCCAAAGGTAGCCTTATATGCGGCTGATGCTGCTTTGATATAAATCGTATCGATAGCCATTCTTGCCGGATGAGCTAAACTATGAATATCAATATCAATACTCACACCTTTTGGTGTAACAGATTTTACATAAGCTTTGAATTGATCAGCAATAACGTTAGGATCTTGATTAGCAACTAACCTCATACTTACCTTTGTACTTGCCTTGGATGGAATAATGGTTTTTGCTCCCTTTTCAATGTAACCTCCTACAATTCCATTACAATCTAAAGTAGGCTCTACCCATAACTGCTGGGCAATATTTACGGCTGATTCTTTTGCAAAAGCTGTTAAACCTAACTCACTAAGATACGTCTGTTGATCGATATCAACATCATCAAGATACTCTTTTTCTTTGCTTGAAAGGCTTAGGACGGAATCGTAAAACCCCGGAATCATCACCTTGTCACCCTCATCTTTTAATTGAGCAATAATTCTACATAATGCCTGGATAGGGTTTTGGACAACTCCACCATATTGGCCAGAATGTAAATCTTTATTTGGGCCAGTTACTGTAATTTCTGCGTATACCATCCCTCTCAAAGAGAAACATAGTGCAGGTTGATTTTTATGAATCATAGGAGTATCAGAAATAATTGCAACATCCGCTTTTAATGATGCTTTATGCTCTTCTAAAAATTGTGCTAAATTGGGACTGCCAATTTCTTCTTCCCCTTCAATAATCATAATAATATTTACTGGTAATGTTTTTTCTGTTTCTAAATAAGCTTCTATCGCTTTGATATGGCAAAATACCTGTCCTTTATCATCTGATACACCTCTGGCATACAGATACTCACCACGGATACTTGCTTTAAATGGATCTGATTCCCATAACTCTAACGGTTCCGGTGGCTGTACGTCATAATGACCATATATCAGTATAGTGGGTTTTGTCTCAGATACTTCATAGCGAGAGTAAACAATAGGATGCTTTTTTGTTTCATAAATCGTTGTTTCATGCATTCCGATTGATGTTAATTTATTTGCAACATACTTGGCACACTCATGTACATTATCGTTATAATCAGGATTCGTTGAAATACTTTTAATAGATAAAAATTCGGCTAGCTCATCTAACGTTTTTTGTTTCGTATTTTCTATATAATTTATTGTTCCTATCATAAAACGCCCTTTTTTATTTGATTATAGCATTTCTTCTTTTTATCTTTCTAAAAGAATTGTATTTATACATGTTTTGAAGCTTTATTTGGGTGGTATCTACTTATTATGAGTAATAAATCTTACGTACCATCCAATGACAGCCAACCAGTGTTACGTCCATCATTAAACAGCTTGATTTCAAAAAAATTTTCAACTCCTTTACAAGGTAGTTTAAGAAAACCGCTGTCACCACAACATTATGAATCTATTTTGAACACGATTGTAACTCATTTAAAATAAATTTTTTAAAATCTACTTTTTTGACATTCATTTTTATGATATGTTTTTCTTATGAAGCGTAATCTTAGTTTGGATCATCTTAATAATGCGTCCCAATATTTATCTCATTTAGATGAAGCGGATCCCAATGATGTTGCCTTTTCATTTTTAAATTATCTTGCGGAAGCTATTCCTTTAGATGTTTTAAGTGTTTTTATTACGAATTATAATTTAGAACCTGACGCTAATGTATTATATATTCTTCGTTTAGACCGCGAAAAAATTGAATTATATGAATCTAATTCTAATACAGAAAATAATATTTGTTATCAATTTTCGGATGATGTTATTACTTTAAATGCTAATCCTATGAGCACCATTTATAAAACGGCTTTTAAGAAACGCCTTAATGATATTATTAAGGATTTAAAATTTAATAAATGTGAAATTCTTGAAGAAACTCTTTAACATATTATTTTCTCCATTTTCTTTTCTTTATCATAGCGTTTATCTTCTATCATACCGGTTTTATTTGTCTTGTTTAAACATTCCTATTTATGCACGTTTTCCCCGCTTAACATTGTTAGATTTATGTTATATTTTTGAGGAATTTCTTCGCTTTCTTTGTCTTCCTTTTCGACTTGTTCTTTCTTTTTTTACAGCTAAATCTGCGTTTTGTCCTGTTTATGGTAGTATTACCTTTTCTGGTATCGCTAAGATAGCAAATTCATTAATGCTAAACCATTACACTGTTTGTGATATTGGTTCAGGCAAAGGAAAGCTATTATTTTATCTGTCTATTGCACACAAGTGTAAAGGCGTTGGCATTGAAACATATACCCCTTATGTTTTTGCACATCGTTTATATTCCTTTTTTTTGGGTTTATCCAAAACAATTACGCTTCATCATCATCATATTACAACCAAACCTCTCCCTCAGGCAGATGTTTATTTCGTGTTAGGTTTGGGGTTTGACTCTACTACCCTAACTTATATTCAAGAAGAACTAAGCTCGTTAGTTTCTAGATCTATTGTTGTTAGTGTTGGTGTGCTTTTTCCTGCTTTATCGTCTTATCATCGAGATACATTGTCTCTTCCTTATTCTTGGGGATATTGTGATACCTATATCTATCATTGTATAGATTCCACTGATAAAGCTTGATACACTAGTTTCTATGCTTACCCAATTAAGAATTCAAAACTTTATTACGATTAAAGATTTTAGCTGTGAATTTCATCATGGCTTAACGGTATTTACCGGTGAAAGTGGTACTGGTAAATCGGTTATTTTTTCGGCGTTATATTGCTTGTTGGGAAAATCCTTTCCAGAATCCTTAATTCGTACAGGCGCTTCCGTTTCTGAGTGCGAAGCTGTTTTTAATATCAAAGACTATCATGACACCTTCTTGAACTCTTTTTCAGATGATGATGAGACATTGATTCTTTTTCGTCAACAATCTCATGATAAAACGGCTCAAATCAAGGTTAATTCACGAACGGTCACGCAAAAAACGTTAAAAGAAATTGGTAAACGGTTAGCTATTATCGTGAGTCAACATGAACATTTATCGTTAATGAACCATTCATATCAACTCAAGCTACTTGATCAGCTTAATCCTGAGTTAGTCCCTTTAAAAGCCAACTATAAACACTTATATGAAGACTATCTTAGTAAAAAGAAAGTACTTACAGACTTTCAAGCGAGTCATAGTGATCCCTCTAAAATAGATTTTTTTCAATTTCAATATGATGATATCAATCAACATGGATTTTCGGCTGATGAAGAACAAGACTTATTGGCTAGAAAAAAAAATTATACAAGCTTGGAATCTACCAAAAAAGCTTTAAATACTATTAACTCAAGTTTTAATCGTGCTTTACCAGACCTTCAACAGGCTTATTCAACCCTAACATCGATAGACCATGACTCACTTAACCATCTTACTGAACCCTTGCAACAACATATACATGAATTAGAAGATATTAGCTTTTCTGTTTCTCAATCGCAAAAAGAATTTACGACTGATCACCCTTTAAGTATTAATGATATTGAAAAACGATTAGATTTAATTTTCACCTACACTTCAAAGTATAACGTTTTATCCTTACAACAATTATGTGTGTTTCGTGATGAGTTAAAAACAACACTGGATTCATCAAAAAATGCTTCAAAACACTTAGAAGTACTTCAAGCAGATCTACAGGATAGTATCACAAAACTTCGTGAACAATCCGATCTGATTCATGCTATTCGTATTGCCAGTGCATCACATTTTAAACATGATATTATTCCTATTTTAACCTCACTTGGATTTGAAACTATTGATTTTGATATTAATTTTATTCCACTCAATGATTTTTCTTCTACCGGTTTAGACCAAGTTGAATTTATGATTAGAATTAATGCAGGAGAACCCTTAAAACCCTTATCAAATATTGCATCAGGTGGAGAGCTATCTCGCATTTTATTAGCTATCTTTTCATTATTTCCTAATTCGTATCACAAACAACTGTATCTTTTTGATGAAATTGATACCGGTATTGGTGGTATGGTAGCTAATGCTATGGGAAAACAGTTACATGCTATTGCTAAAAATCAACAACTTTTTTGTATTACCCATCTTGCCCAAATTGCATCGTGTGCGAATCATCATCTTGTCATTTCTAAAACAACATCATCAACCTCTACTCAAACCGAATGTCATTACTTAGAACAGACTGATAAACCACTTGAATTAAAACGTATGGTTGGTGGTGAAAGCCTTATTCAAACGATTACCTAAATCCCTTTACAACTCCTCAAAAATTAATATAAAATTAGATAAATTAACACAAATTAAATAAGCGGGGCTAATTAAAGAACTAAAGGATATTAGTCGTGCTTCATACTAATTTAACACCATTATTTTTAAATACAAACCGATTAGAAAATCCCAAGCACGATACTAAACATTTTACCCCTGAAGATTATTTTTATGGGATTCATAAATATCCACATGGTACATGTGATGATTTATCATCTGTATTGAATTATCTTAAACAAAATGTTGATCATTCTAATTCTATGTTGGAAGTTATATCTCAAAAAAAAGCTTTGTTTTTAATTTATCTTAAAGCAGATAAATATCGTTCAGGTGATATTAATAATATATTAACGTTAGATCGAAATACTAAAGTTGCTTTTTTTGCTGCAATTCAAGATTATAACTCAACACAATTATTTCAAAATGATAGTGACGCTTCTTTTATTAATATTTATAAATATTTTCAGAATGATGATGATAAAAAGCTTTTTAAATTTTCAAAAGTTTTTCCTCATCTTAAAACTCCTCTTAATGACGTTATTTGTTTTGGTATAACTTTTAATCAAATTATAAACCCTAATGAGCTAACTACTTTTATTCCATTTCTTTATTATTTAGATGTAAATACGTTTACTTCTCCTCTTGATATTAAAGATGTCGTTCTTGATTATATACGTTATAAAAATTATGATTCTTCTTTATTATCTGCTTATCAAGCTTTATTACCTGCGTCTCAAGATCGCGAAGATTTTTTTGATCTTTCTCTCCCAATACTAGTTATGTCTAAACAGGCTATTATTGAAACTTTAAACTCCAGGCAAGATAGTAGCAACTTCTCTAGCTGGCCTACTATTAGTAATACAACTAATTTATCACATGGTGTTTGGCAAGGAGTTTTCAATAGCATGAAAAACACCTAATTCTATAATGATTTTTCTTGTATTTTATGTTTTATTTAATTAATCACAACTAGTTATTTATAAATCTAGTATGCTATAATTTTTGTCTTATGTGTGGAATAGTTGGATATGTTGGAGACAGAGATGTTTCTGCTGTACTTATTGTAGGTTTAGAGCGGCTTAGTTATCGAGGTTATGACTCTTCTGGTATTTCTGTTATTTCTAAAGGTGAATTAAGTTTTTGGAAAAAATCAGGAAAAATACATGAGTTAAGTAAAGTACTAGATGGCTTATCCATTAATGCTTCATTAGGTATTGGCCACACACGCTGGGCTACCCATGGTATTCCCAATGATATTAATTCTCACCCTCATTTAAATAAATCAAAAAAAATATCGCTTGTTCATAATGGGATTATCGAAAACTTTTTAGAGTTAAAAGAAGAGTTAATTGCTGATGGGTATGTTTTTCGATCTCAAACGGATACAGAAGTTATTGTTCATTTAATTGATAAACTTTATTCGGATAGTTTAGTTCAAGCTGTTAGTGATGCTTGTAAGCGACTCAAAGGGTCTTATGCTTTAGCGAGTATTGCAGAACAAAACCCTGAGCATATTGTTGTTGCGCGTTCTGGTAGTCCTTTAATTATAGGGAAAGGACAAGATGAAAACTTTATTTCTTCTGATATAAATACCATCTTACCGCATACAAAAGAGGTTATTTATCTTGATGATAATCAAGTTAGCGTTATTACAAGACAATCCATCTCCGTCTATGACATGGATCTTAATCCTGTAGAACCAACAATTCATCATGTTAATTGGGATCCTGTTCAAAGTGAGAAAGGTGGCCATGCTCATTTTATGCACAAAGAAATTCATGAACAACCGGCTGTTATCCGTCGTATTATTTCTAAATATGTTAAAAGTAATGGTTCTATTGTTTTTAAATCTATGAACGGTGTTCCATTATATGATGTATCTCGTTTTATTATTCAATCTTGCGGAACATCATGGCATGCAGGACTGATTGGTCGTTATATGTTAGAAAATTATGCCAAAACGCCTTCAGAAGTAGATTATTCCTCTGAATTTCGTTACAGACGAATGATTTCTAAAGGAAAAGATATTGTTTTAGCTATTTCACAATCTGGAGAAACGGCTGATACATTAGCTGGTATTCGAGAAGCTAAAACACATTTTTTCCCTATTATTTCCTTTGTTAATGTTAAACAAAGTTCTATTGATCGTGAATCTGATGCGGTTATTTATAGTCATTCAGGACAAGAAGTAGGTGTTGCATCAACCAAAAATTATTTATCTCAATTAACTACCTTATTTTTATTTAGCCTTCATCTTGCTGTCTTAAAAAAAGAATTAACGCTAGAAGAAACGGAACCGTATATTAATGAACTTAAAAAAATACCAGACTATATAGAAAGCATTTTAGCTCAAGAAGAAACTATTAAAGCACTGGCTGATAAATACTATCTTAGTAATCAATTCTTATTTATTGGTCGTGGTATTAATTATCCAAGCGCATTAGAAGGTGCTTTAAAGTTAAAAGAAATTTCTTATGTTCATGCTACGGGTTATGCAGCTGGAGAATTAAAACATGGACCTATAGCTTTGATTGATTCAAAGTTACCTATTGTTTGTATTGCGCCAAACACATCAACATATGACAAAATGTTAAGTAACATCCAAGAAGTTAAATCACGTAAAGGTAAAACCATTATTATTGCGACAGAAGGTAATAAAGAAGTCGCTGATTATGCAGATGATATTATTTATATTCCAAAAACGATTGAAGATTTATCGCCCTTATTAGTTAGTATCCCTTTACAATTATTATCATATTATATTGCTATTAAACGTGATTGTGATGTGGACCAGCCTCGTAATTTAGCTAAGAGTGTGACGGTAGAGTAGCCTACCCTACCTAATGATTGCCTACGCTATTCTATTTACCGCTATTGCTTTTGAGGTGCTAGGAACATTATTGTTACCAATCACACAGCAATTTACACGGGTCATACCCAGTATTGCTGTTATTGTTTCGTACAATGTCTCTTTTTATTGTTTATCATTACTTACGAACAAATTACCCTTAGCTATTATCTATGTTTCTTGGGCAGGATTAGGAATTTTTTTAGTTAGCTTAGTTAGCTATTTTTTTTATAGTCAATCACTAAATTGGCAGTCGATTATGGGCTTATGTTTTATTATTTTTGGCATTAGTTTGGTTAATATTTATAAAACACATTAATTGTTTTTAAAAATTTTTGAAATTTTTTTTATCTTAAACACGATAACTAGATATAAACTTATTAAATTATTATAATAAGTATAAAAAAATAGGTACTATTATGTTAACTATATGTGATTTTAACAGAGCTCAATTAACCAATCGGTTTCCATTTACTATTGGTAATATTAGATGGAATTGGCATCCCCACTGCTATTTTAATGATAATCTCTTATAATTTAAGAGAATACTTAGCTAGTTTTTACTTTTTTTTGTTGTTAGTATAACTTTTTTATATTCTTCTTAATATTTTATATACCAAATTTTGGTACTATCAAACAACATCATTCTAATAAATTAAATAATATCTCATCTTTTTAACTAAAAAGATGAAAGGAGAAAATAAAATGACAAAAATTCATAGACCAATGGCCTGCTGCTCTTCGTGTCCCCATGGAGGTAAATCAACACCCAAATCTTCATATAAACCTACATATGCTCCGTCACCGCTCCCTACATATGATCCGACATCAGGACCTACTCAACCCACTTCTCTAGTACCTATACCAGTACCTACAGCACCACCAGCAGCTCCTCCGACTGGATATCCATCATCAAGCTCTCCTAAACCACTACCACGGGCAGTAGCTTTCGGAAACACCTGTTTTACAGAGCTTACAATAGGAGATAACGATTTGACTGGTAATGATACAGATGACGATGTAAGAGAAGCAGCATGCAAAGCTCATGAGGAGATTTCTCACTTATTAACTATGGGTGCTAATGTAAATGCTAAAGATAAGCAGGGAGTAACAATAGCACCTCTTCAACGTTCTGATCATAAAATACGAGGAATCGATAGTCCTGATTTGCACATAGTTCTTCGGACTTCTAGTCCTACTCGTACTGCAGATGATTTTGCAGATCAATCTAATTCACCATCGGCAGATCAATCTAATTCACCATCGATTAAAACTACATGCTGCACAATAGCATGATTCTAAACAAGAAACCGTACTAAAAACAAAAATAATAACTCATCTTTTTAACTAAACAGATGGAAGGAGAAAATAAAATGAATAACATATCACAAAATCACAGCGTTAATCAGACTGATAATGGTAGTGCTCAAGTTATAAAAAGTGAAAGATCAAGATCAAGAGAAAGAGATAATGGTAGTGCTC
>CETG01430867.1_pt1 | contig 20878 bp, 20 predicted proteins | sample 361471 | NCBI WGS metagenome assembly CETG01 (sample SAMEA2622696, study PRJEB7988) | marine metagenome | isolation source: saline water (ENVO:00002010), including | reverse complement strand
TTGATTGAGTAACCAAATAAAGAAATCTCATCTCCATCTTTCACTGGGAAATTTTGAAAAGGGATACGATCAAAATCATCTTTAGATGCGATGATTTTGATGTCTGGCCATTTCCTTGCAAGAGCTTCTGTCCCTCCTATATGATCATCGTGATGATGTGTTTGGAGGACAGCAATTAGTTTTAAATCTCTTTTCTCAAGCCACTCAATCACAGGATTTGCTATAGCAGGGTCTACAACAACAGCTTCATTTTTGTATGTCCAAATCCAAATAATATTATCCTCTAGAACTGGCAGTGGATGAATAAAAGAAAAATTATTTCCAGATACTTGGCTCTTATGAGCCGGAAGATCGTTAGAGTTTAGATCAATGATTTGAGACATGATCACAGTCGCATTGGCTAAAGGAGCTTTGCTTAAAGATTCAGTCAGAATCTTTAAAAATGCTGGGCTTGATTTTTCTTCTGTTTTAGAACCGGACAACCGTCTTTTAATGGTACCCTCCTCTTGCGGTAGTGCACGAGCTCTCTTAGTCAGGAACGGAGATGTTCCTGTTTACGTTGCTTATGGCCAAGCTCAATTAGGAATTGTTGGCCAGGATGTTTTGCGGGAGCATCAAATGCCAGTAGCTCAATTAGTTGATTTGAAATTTGGTAGCTGCCGAATGGCATTAGCTGTTAAGGAGGGTAGCCCTTATAAATCTGCCGGGGATCTTCCTGCCCATTGCCGCGTTGCAAGTAAATTTACAAATTGTGCTAAGGAGTTCTTTGATGAACTGGATTTGCCCGTTGAGCTAGTGCACTTAACAGGCTCAGTGGAATTGGGGCCAATCACTGGGATGGCTGAAGCAATTGTTGATTTGGTCGCAACTGGAAGAACTCTTAAGGAGAATGGCTTAGTTGCTTTAGAAGATTTATTTGAATCAACAGCACGTTTAGTGGGGAACCCTTTATCTTTGAGGCTTGATAGAGGAAATTTACAAGAGATCATTGAATTAATTAATACTCCTATTAATACTTAATTAATTAAAAAAAGTAATGGCATTTAATGATTTACGGAGAGTAAGAAGACTTGGGCGATATCTTCGCTATGACAGGAAAAGACTGTTAATTGTATTCCTTATACTTATTCCTGTGGCTCTAGCTGGAGCAATTCAACCTTTACTTGTAGGACAGGCAATAGGTGTTTTGAGGGGAGAGCCATCTTTACTCTTATTTGGGAGATTTCCTGTCTCTTCATCTATTAATTCTTTGATTATAATTTTATTTTTTTCTGTTATTGTAAGGCTTATTTTACAAGGAATACAAGCCTATAATATTCAATCAGTAGGTCAAAGATTGACTGCTCGTATTAGGGAAGATCTTTTCTCGCATTCTATTGCACTCTCTTTACGCTTTCATGACAAGATGCCTGTTGGTAAGTTACTTACAAGATTAACCAGTGATGTTGATGCCCTTGCAGAAGTATTCGGCAGCGGAGCCGTTGGAGTTTTAGCAGATTTAGTAAGTCTTATTGTAATAGCATTCACAATGCTTTTTATAGAATGGAGATTAGGATTACTGCTTCTACTTACTCAAATACCTGTCACTATTTTTGTCCTTTGGTTGCAAAAAAAATATAGAAAATCTAATTATCGAGTTCGAGAGGAATTATCTCAATTAAATGCAGATTTCCAAGAGAATTTACAGGGACTTGAAGTTGTTCAAATGTTTCGGAGAGAGTATATAAATGGCTTAAGTTTTTCGAGGACAGGTAATAACTATAGAAGAGCTGTTAATGGAACTATTTTTTATGATAGTAGTATTTCGGCTTTTATTGAATGGGTTTCATTAGCCGCAATATCTCTTGTCTTAGCTATAGGTGGCATTATGGTTACATCTGGCTCAATGGGTATAGGAGTGTTAACAACTTTTATTCTTTATTCTCAACGATTATTTGATCCACTTAGACAATTAACAGAGCGATTTACACAGATTCAGGGAGGATTGACTGCAGTTGAGAGGATATCAGAGCTTTTAGATGAGAAAATAGATATTGTTGGCTACTCCGTCAAAAGAAAAAAGATATATGACAGAGAATATGTTCCTAATTTAAATCTGAAATCCAAGAAAGGAGAGGTTGTTTTTGACGATGTATGTTTTGAATATAGATCTGGGGAACCTATTATTCAGAATCTAAGTTTTAAAATATCTCCTGGTGAACATATTGCTTTTGTCGGTCCTACTGGTTCAGGTAAGACAACCATAATTCGATTGCTTTGTAGGTTGTATGAACCGCAGTCAGGTAGTATTCTAATTGATGGTGAAGAGATTCAAAATATACCCATATCAAACTTACGAAGGGAGCTTGGAGTGGTATTACAGGATACCTTTTTATTTAGCGGAAATGTTGCAGATAATCTTCGACTTGATTCGAAAATAGATGATTTGAAACTTGTACAAATATGTAACGAACTAGGTTTGAATACACTATTAAATAAATTACCAAATGGATTAGGTACTCAATTAAGAGAAAGAGGTTCTAATCTTTCATCTGGAGAACGACAACTTTTGTCTGTTGCTCGAGTAGCAATAAGAGAACCTAGTGTTTTGATAATGGATGAAGCCACAGCCTTTATGGATCCTTCCACTGAGGCCACATTACAAAGAGATTTAGATAGGCTTTTGGAAAAAAAGACTGCACTTGTAATAGCGCATCGCCTTGCAACAGTAGAGAATGCGGATAGAATTTTAGTCTTGCGATCAGGTAGGCTTATTGAGGAAGGTACTCATAGCGAGCTTTGCCTTAAAAGAGGACTTTATTCTCAACTTTCTGAATTGCAAGAAAGAGGACTTTCAGAGCTATAAAGAAGGAAGAAAAAAATTTAACCTAAAAATACATTAATAGGTTTTAAAAATGAATTCCTACACCAATAAAAATTTAACTAAAGCGAAAATTTTAGAGTTATATGGCGAAATGGCTAGTGAATGCCCTTCTAGTGAAAAGGGATTGTTATTTATATTTAGCCAGTCTAGAAAGTTAGATTTAGTAGAATTAGAGCAATTACTTCAATCGGTTGGATGGAGTAGAAGACCTATCCGAAAGGTGAAAAGGGCATTGGATAATAGTTTATTGACAGTCGGCTTATGGAAACACGATGAACGATTTCCTAAATTAGTTGGATTTGCAAGATGCACTGGTGATGGTGTTTTAGAAGCTACTGTTTGGGATGTTGCAATTAATCCTATTTATCAGGGCTCAGGTTTAGGGAAGCAAATGATGAAATATGTTTTAAATTCTTTACGCAGTATGGAGGTTTTTAAAGTTACTTTGTTTGCTGATCCAGGAGTTGTCTCCTTCTATAAGAATCAAGGCTGGACATTAGAGCCCAGAGGAAATAAATGTGCTTTTTGGTACGCAAATTAGGTCTTGTCATCAATTTCAGGATCTTTTTTATAGTATTTTTTATATATAAACTTAGGCTCCTTTCCCCTTTTCCATGCTCTACGCAAAAAATAATTTTCAAATGATTTGTGAATCATATTCTCACCTTTCCATTTTCTACCATTAATATAAATAGGTATTTTAAGACTTCTTATGGAAACTTTATTAGACAATCTTTGAATGAAATCTAAATCTTCCATTATTTCCATTTGATTAAAACCTTTGTTTTTCATATATGTCTTATTATTTATTAATAAACCTTGATCACCATATGGTGTCTTTAAATACTTGCTTCTTATAAATACATACAGTTCCATCAATCTCATTAAAAGGCCAAATCCTTCTACTTTGAAATTGAAGTAATAGATACATTCTTTAGAGTAATCTTTATCGATTATTTCTTGTACTCTTTTGAACCAGTCTTTATTTAGCCTCGAGTCAGCATGAATAAAAAGCAACCATTGACCTGTAGAGATTTTGGCCCCTTCACCTAGCTGAAGGCCTCTATTCCTTTCTTCATTATTTATAAAGGTAGTACCATATAATTTTGATATTAATTCCGTTTGATCAGTGCTTCTGCTATCAGAAATGATTATTTCAATTTCTCTATCACATGTTTTTAAATCACTAAGTAATAATGGAAGATTTAGGGCCTCATTAAATGTAGGAATTATTATGCTTAAACCTTTACGGTTGATAGCCATGGATTTAGGTCATCTATCAAGTCAATATCATTATGTTCTCTAATTAGACCTAAATTAATATTTTTACTTTTTGCAATAGAAATTGTTTTATCTAGTAATCTACTCCCTCCCCAGGGCATATTCTCAAAGGGCCACAAAGGAATATCATTCGTCAAGTTCCCAGAGAAACCAATAAGCCAATATCCACCATCAGTAGATGGTCCTAGAACCATTTCTTTAGTTTTTAGGACTTGAATTGCTAAAAATAAGTCGTATGTGGTAAGCCTAGGAAGGTCGGTACCAATTATGATTACCCTTTGAATTGAATTCCTCTCTTTTAAATTATAATCATACAAGGCCTCAGCTATTTGTTTCCTCATCCTTAATCCTAAGCTGCCATGACTCTGATTATTAATTCTATTCACTTTAAGTGTCTTGCCGTATCTTATTGCCGAAAAAGGCCCTAATCCGCTTATTGATAAATGGATATTTAAAGACTCAATTTCCCCTATAGTTCTAGCAACAGTAACTGTATGATTTATTAGTTGGCTTTGAATAATTGATGCACTCTTTCGACCAATGCTAGCGGCAAGTCTAGTTTTACAACGACCAAATGCAGGCCATTTTGTCATAATAATAAGTATATTATTTACTTCACTATTTTCTTTAAAAGTCATTTATTTATATAGTTTATATTTTTATAATGATTTCTTCGTCATTATTACTGATTTGTGATTGTCCATATAGTTACTAGCTATACAGAAATTTTTTCCTGTTGTCATTTCTTGATAAAAAAATTAACTCTTTGTCTTATTGTGAAAAGATAATTATTTGATTTAAAGCCAAAGAATCTAGATCTCACAGTGGTTTAATTCTTGATGACCTTAGATAGTGATTTAATTTACAATTTGATTGCCTAATAAAAATGAATTTCTTCCTGAAAAATGATTAGATTCATTTTCTAATAAGAGGGAAGAAAGTGCCAAAGGGCAATGAGCTGTGGAGTAAGGTTCAGGAAGCCCTTCAGCAGAATCTAAGCAAGCCCACATTTGAGACCTGGATCAGACCAGCAAGGTGTAGTGGCTTTAGTGAAGATGAGCTTGTATTAGAGGCCCCAAATAAGTTTTCTAGCGATTGGCTTAGAAAGAATTATTCGGAGACTATCGAGGATGTAGCAAAGAAAATACATGGCAAGTATGTAAGGGTTACTGTGCGTGCTCATGAAATTGATCAAGTCCCACCAGCCAACAAGTCTCCCGTTGCACCCCATAAGAAAAGACACTTCTCAGAGAACCCTAAAAAAAGAGATCTACCAGCTAGACCAGTAAAGCGACTAACCCCAGGCCTTAACCTTAGATATGTTTTCAATAAGTTCGTAGTAGGTCCTAATAGCCGCATGGCACATGCGGCGGCGCTTGCTGTCTCTGAGTCTCCTGGTAGGGAATTCAACCCTCTTTTCATATGCGGAGGGGTTGGTTTAGGTAAAACCCATTTAATGCAGGCAATCGGACATTATCGACTTGAAATTGATCCAAATGCAAAAGTTTCATACGTTTCAACAGAGACATTTACCAATGATCTGATTTTTGCAATTAGAAAGGATGGGATGCAAGCATTTAGAGATAGATATAGAGCTGCTGATTTAATTCTTGTGGATGATATTCAGTTTATTGAAGGTAAGGAATATACACAAGAGGAGTTCTTTCATACATTTAACGCTTTGCATGAGGCAGGAAGACAAATTGTAATAGCAAGTGATAGGCCTCCTAATCAAATACCTCGTTTGCAAGAGAGATTAATTTCAAGATTTTCTATGGGTTTAATAGCAGATATTCAATTACCTGATATTGAGACTCGTATGGCAATATTACAAAAGAAAGCTGAACAAGAAAAGATGAAAATACCACGTGATTTAATTCAATTTATTGCTGGTAGATTCACCTCAAATATTCGTGAGCTTGAGGGTGCTCTTACTCGTGCGGTTGCGTTTGCTTCGATTACTGGGTTACCTATGAACGTTGAATCTGTTGCTCCAATGTTAGTTCCAAGCGGTCAAGGTATTGAAGTCACTCCTCAACAAGTAATAAATAAAGTTGCTGAGGTGTTTGAAGTCTCAACTGATGAAATGAAGAGTGCAAGTCGAAGACGCCCAGTTAGTCAAGCACGTCAAGTAGGGATGTATTTGATTAGAGATAGCACTGATCTCAGTTTGCCACGTATAGGTGAGGTCTTTGGGGGGAAAGATCACACAACTGTTATTTATGCAATTGAGCAGATTGAAAAAAAACTCTCAAGTGATCCAAAGTTGTCTAGTCAGGTTCAAAAGGTAAGAGACTTAATGCAAATTGACTCAAGAAAAGGTTAAAGCTAAACAGCTATATATACCACTAATAAATAATGTTTTAATTGATAAAATTGCTGGGATCTTGATCAAATCGGTTCCTTTTTGGAATAGGAGGCCCCTCTTGATTACCATCTAATTTAGCAGTTTTTTCTAATGCTTGACGTAAATATCTAGCGGACAAAAGAGGCATATCTCTTGGGACAGAAACTCTATCTCTAAGGTACCTAAGACCTTTTGCACTATCTTTGCTCGGAGGGCAAGATTTCTCTGAGATTAAATTTGTTAATGCGGCTCTTAAAGGTTGGTCAAACCCGCTTCTTCCTAAAGGATTTACTTCCATTATGCTTCCTCGGTGTTTATAAACCCTGTTCAGTGCGATTAATTTAAAATCCTTTTGAATTATCGAAGATCTTGATGAGATTTCATTGTTCTCAAGACCAATTCCCAGATCAATTAATTTTGAGAGCTCTTTTTGCCTAGTACTTCTGTTTGGCCAACATCCTCCCATTTGTGGTGGCAGATCATGCGCATGTGTATGAAAGTCACTTTGGGTCCCTAGGTATTCAGGTAGGTTTTCTAAGCTAGAAAACCATTTGTTTATAGAGGGAAAAATTTCTCTTATTAGAAAACCCTTGTAGTATGCCAATGAGGCATTCATTCTCTCAAGATAAGGGATAAATATTATATCTGCGGTTCCTGGAATTATACTTTTGCCTGAATAAACTGGATCAAGAAAGTTATTTTCACTCTTTTCTAGGTGATGTTCTAGAAGTTTAAGTGATTGAATGAATTGATTCTTTTTATTTTCTTCTTGTTTTTTTGTTAAAGATGGATAGCAAAGCCAAATGCACCAATGGCGAAATATCTCTCTTTCAAGATTTCTTAGTATTAATGTATTCTTATTATCCATTTGTAGGCCTAATGGACCAAATAAATTTTCTAAACTAACAATAATATAATCACTTTCAGTGATTATATTATTGTTTATCTCAATAGCTGGTAGCATACCAGATGGTACTTTTTTTAAATACCAATCTTCTTTATTCCCATAACACCTCATGGTTATCTTCTTGATCTTGTAAGGTATTTTCTTGAATTCAAGCCAAAGCCATATTTTCTGACAGTATGGACACCATGCATGATTATCTCTGTATAGAGTTACCTTTATATCTTCTTTCTTATTTATATTATAAAGTCTTAGATTAGAATATGAATTAGTTAAACCATTAATCCGATCGTTCTCTATTATTGGGTAGTTCTTTAATTGATTCCACGTTAGTGCGATGTTAGAGTTTTGATTGCTTGTCATTAACATTTTAAATACCTATCATTATAATGAAAGATATTTTTACTATAGCAATTTGAATTCATGATTTTGTTCGGAATTTTTTGGTTGCATTTTTTAACTATTTATTATTACATCTTATTAAATCTTTCTAGCATTAATAGCAATGATCAGGTTCTCGATTATCAATAAATTTCCTAATGGCATCTTGCTAAGTAACTAATCATACAATAGCTATAATTAGCCAACTTATTAGGTAAAATTATTAAATGTTGTAATCACATTAATAATATGAAAAATCTAATAGAACAGCCAATAATTATTTTAGGTGGTTTCTTGATATCGGAAGAGGCCTATGAGCCTATGGCTAATTGGCTTAGGCAAAATATAAATAATGATGTAACTATAATAAATACAAGCAAATTAGAATGGCTTTACACAAGCTGGCCTTTCGGATGGGTTGGATTACTTGATAAGGTTGATAAAGAAGTATCTAGGGCTATTAAAAGATCTATTAATGGCAAGGTTACTCTCATTGGGCATAGCTCTGGAGGAGTGATGCTTAGGTTGTATTTATCAACTGATGATTTTCAGGGTAGAAGATATAGCGGTAAAGATAATATAGGTCATCTAATTACTTTAGGCAGCCCTCATCAAGCAATTAAGGCGACAAAGCTTCGTGCTTTTGTAGACTATAATTATCCTGGTTCCTATTTCAAGGAAGTGAAATATATTTCTGTAGGGGGTGTATTGGATATTAATGGTGAGAATGCAACGAGATTCGCTAAAAGAGTTTCAGCTAATTCTTATAAATCAATAACTGGTAAAAATAATTCTATAGGTGATGGATTAGTTCCTTTGTCTTCATCTTTATTAAAAGATTCTAGGCAAATAATTTTAAAAGATACTAGTCATAGTAAAATATTTGGAAAGGATTGGTACGGCTCTTTAATAAGAGTATCAGGATTGTGGAGTGATTTAGTTTAGTAATTGCAATAATTAAAGTTTAGTATAAATCTCTTAATAGGATTTATATATTATACTTTAAGTAATTATTTTTACAATGGAGAAATAATCCTATAGACATTAAAGTTTCGAAAATTTCCTGGTCATTTCTTATCTGGCTAACAGTAGATGCATAAGATATATCAAAATACATAAAGAATAATGCTACAAATAAAAAATAAAGACTATATCTTTTTTTTGGAAGAACAGTAAAATTAGGCAGAAATCTCCAACCTATCCATCCAAATATTAGGCATGATATTTCAAATGCAGGGTCTAAAAGATAGTTATGTATAAACCTAATATTGTGAATATTTGATTCTCCTTGCTTATTTATTTCTCTGAGAGAATCTAGTCCAATATTTATAATTCTCTCACCCCAACTAATTTCTTCACCTGCGATAAAAAGGCAAATTATTGCTAATGCAAGCCAACCTATTGTCTCGGCTGATAATAAATTAGCCTTTTTAAAATAAATTATTTTAAATGCATATATGGATGCCAATATAAATGTAATGAATTGAATCCATTCAAGAGGACCATCTTCACTTCTACACCAATCAAACCAGCTGATACCAATAATATCTCTTCCAAAAGGGAGAATATATATAAAACCATAAATAAATAATATATAAATTATCGGGAAGATATCAACATCAGGAGCAATGTAACCCCAAACAGTTGAAAAGGATTTTTTCGGAGATCTATTTATTCCTTGAGTTGTTTCTATCATAAGATGAGCTCTTTAAATTAGATTAATTTTTCAAAAGAAGAATGTTTATACTTGTATGTTAGTAGTTAGGTTGTTAGATTTCGATTTTGAAGTAAACGGTGAATTTGAAATGATTAATATTGAATTTAGTTTATTAGATCATAAGTATTATATCCATGTCAATATTGAGCGTAGAATTTTGTCCCAACCCTCATATCTTCATCTCCTATAAGTTGTCCAATGTCTTGGAATCCAGCTGCTGAACTTATGTAGAAATCAAAGTTAAGATTTTCTGAGAAAAGCCATCTCAAAGAAATTGTCCCATTATTTGAGCCATTTTTTTGACTTACTATATTTAATTCAGGTATTAATTGAAAACTTTCTGTTAATTGAATATTTGCTCCTAAACCTATTCCATATGGACTGCTTACTCCACTCCAGGCGATTTTAGGGTTAATACTTAAGGCCATCCATTTATACGGTTCCCAAGTATTAATAAATTCAGAGAATAGATAACCTTGAAATTTATCTTTTTGTTGATTTCTACCAAAGCTAATTCTTGCTGACGACCAAAATGGAGCACCTCTAAGTGGACTGGAAAATACAAATTTACCACCAAATCTTGTGTTGATTCCATTATTAGTAGTAAATTCATTAACTATTTCACCCTCTTCACCTGTCTTATTTTCCACATTCTTATAACTACCTACATTAAATATATCTAGTTGAAATATGTTTGAGAGAGAGTATGATAGTGAGCTAAAAATGTTTCCTTTATTATCAATATTACCTGATAGTAAGCTTACTCCTTCCTCAGGAATTAAAGCAGTGTTTACTGTTAATCCCCCAAGAGCCAATGACTTCTCTCGAGATGTAAATGGCCTTTGAGGTGTGTCGATTCTCCATGGGTAGTACTTTAAACCTGCATAGTACAATAAAATATTATCTGAGGGAATAGTTAAGATTTTTGTGGCAGGAGTTGCCCCAAATCCATTTGTAATCATTCCCTCTAATGATATTCTAGGATTCAGATTCCATTTTATTCCAAAATTTAATATCGGTACCTTGTCAAATTCTATCTCAGAGTTAAAAGTATTATTACCAGGACCAAATGGATAAATAGCAGATGTTATAAGTTCAAGATTCTTAGAAGTTCTCCAATTAATTCCACCACCTAAGTAGAGGTTATTACCATAAAAGTCACCCTCCCCTCCCCAATCTTTACCTTGCTTATTTGGTAATATAGATAGTCCAGGAACAAAGGTTAAATCTACATTTTTAAATTTTTTCCACGTAACTGGTATACTAACTGATGAGATCACATTACGGGAAAATACTCTTTTCCCTGAGTTATTAAAAATGTTTGGCCCTCCGCTACTAACATTCCATGCCTCTATTGATAATTCAATTGCTGAATTCCAGTTTTCTTTATCATTTAATTTAAATTTTAATGAACCTCCAATACTTTCCCAATAATTTTCAGGCTGATCATTGAATTTCTTTATTTTTGCATAAAGAGGATCATCAGCTATTGAGTAAAAAGTAGATATTTGTACGTTTTTATTTAATCCGTTATCAGCCCTGAATGCATAGTTTTGATTTCCTGTACCTCCTGACTCCCCTCCCGAGAAAGATGAGATTGTATAACTATTAAATATCCATTCACCCTCTTCAAGAATCCTTGCAGTGGGTAATGAATTAGCTAAGTTTATATTTTTTTGATAGTCTTTTTCTTTAGGCTTTAAGAGCTTATAGAATGATTTTGCTTCTTCATAACTTGTAGGCCCCTTAAAATAATAATTATTTTCACTCAACTGTCTAAGGTCAATATCATTTGAATTTATAGCTAATCCTTTTTCATCTATGTCTTCATCTGGGGAAATTGCAAACCATTTGATATCTCTTTTTTTTGTATTTTCCTTATACCATTTTAATTTTGGTTTATTTATTAAGCTGTTAGTATCTAGTGGGCTATAAATTACCATACTTTTTCCAATATTCTTAGATTCAATTCCTGTAAGTGGTTCCCATAACGAGGTGGAAAGGGATTCATGTGGAATTATGAATTGTGCTGATTGGATTAAACTTATTAAGTAAATCCTTCTTAATAATATATTTTTCAATTTATAACCTTCTCTTGATATCCATATGGATTTGAACTTGCCCATTTCCAAGTGTGTTTGCAAATTTCTCTAAGTGACCTTTTACACTCCCAGCCAAGCATTGATTTAGCCTTTGAAGGATCAGCAATTGTTTTAGATACATCGCCAGGCCTTCGATCTATAATTTTATATGGTATTTCTCTATTAATTACTTTGCTGAACATTCTTGTTATCTCTAATACCGAATAACCTTTACCTGTACCAAGATTTAATGTTAGGAATTCGTTGGCAGTGCTTTTTAGATAATTAAGTGCTGCAAGGTGTCCATCCGCTAAATCCATTACATGAATATAGTCTCTAATACACGTTCCATCTGGGGTTTCCCAATCCCCTCCATAAATATTAAGTTGAGGTAATTGACCAAGAGCTACTTTAGTTACAATTGGGAAGAGATTATTGGGGTTACCATTTGGTGCTTCACCTATCGACCCGCTTGGGTGAGCACCAACAGGATTGAAATATCTTAAGCATGCTATTTTCCAGTCTTTATTAATTCTACTAACATCTAATAGTAATTTCTCAATAGATGCCTTTGTATTTCCATATGTGTTTACTGGCTTTATTTTTGCATCCTCTTTAATTGGTAATAATTCTGGATCCCCGTAGATTGTAGCGCTACTACTAAATACAATTGTTCTACAACCATTTGCTTCCATTACTTTTAGGAGATTTATGCAGCCGTTTACATTCACATCCCAATACTTAAATGGATCTTTAATTGATTCATTTACTGATTTCAAGCCAGCAAAATGTATTACACCGGTTATAGGATTGCCTTTTGATTTTTCAGATGTAAAAATATCGTCAATAATATTTTCCTCACGTATATCTCCTTTAATTAGATTTATGTTAGATGTTATTTCATCTTTTTTAATACCACAAATCTTATTTATTTTATCTATTACGATCGGAGAACTGTTTATAAATGAGTCTAGAATAATTATATCATATCCCGCCTCAATTAGAACTAAACATGTATGACTACCTAGGAAACCAGTCCCTCCAGTTATTAACAACTTACCCATGATAATATATTAAACTTTAAGATCAGGATTGAGTAATATAAATCCTATAGGTTTAACATCCTGCATTTCAAGCTTTTGAATTAGATCATTTAATTGGTTATATTTAATTGTTCCTAATTCAAGTAATATGATTTTTGATTCTATGCCTAATGAATCAGATGATTTCCTGGTTATTATCAATTCACTATTAGTTAATGCCTTTCTGAGTTTACTTGCAATTAAATTTAGATATTCATTAGATACATTACCAATAGTAAGAAGTGAAATTTTTTCTTTTGATGAGGATTTCAATGGTCCTTTGGCAATAAGCTTCATACATTCATCCCAATCATATTCAGGATCTAGCGGTAATTCATTAAGGAGTGGATAGGGAACTAAATTTTTTAATTCATTAGAGTTAAAAATCAGACCTGATCTTTTATCAGCAATTAGTGAGGCTATCGTTCCTAAAATAAATCCCATCAAAGCTCCAGTAGAAAGGTTTTTCTTGGGATTAGGTGATATTGGAGAGCCAATTACTGTAGGCTTTGAGATAAGTTCCCAGGGTATAGTCTGTTTTGCTTTATCTAGTTTAAGGACTTGCAATTGACTTTCAAGCTGGCTTAAAGTCATTTCATCTCTAACAGCTTTCCGTTCTAACTCTCTATGTTTTACAAGAATGTCTTGAGGACGTTTTAATGCCTCTTTCATAGTTTTTATTCTTCTTTTTAGAGCAATTATACTTTGATCATTATCTTTTAGAAGTGTTGATTTTTCAATTAAAAGGGTCTCAAGTATTCTCAGGTTTTTATAAAGTTCTGTATAGCGGGTATGTGTTCTTGTTGAAGTGACTTCGTTAGAACTATCACCTATACTTTCTAATCCATTCGCTTGACTTCTCAAAGTTCCAGAGGTACCTATTGTTACGTTTGGCATCACAGCAATAGGTAGTCCAGTCTCTGGACCCAAACCATTATCATTTGAAAATGTTTCAAATTTCATCAAAGATATACTAGAAACTTTTCTCATTTTTATTAATTGTTCTTCCAAATATTTTATTCCTTGGCTGATTCCACGAGCCCTATCACGACCCGAATAATCTTGATATCTTTTAGAAACTCTATTCAGTACAGGTAGAATTAGATCTTTATCTGCTGATCTATAGAAAATATCTAAAACTTTGCTGCTTTTTTCATTAATGAAAAGGAAATTAGGAATCCAATGTCTATATTTCATCCAAGAATAATCTACGCCGGACTTGGCCTTTTCTTCTTTTAAATATTCAAATACCGGCATCAATACAGACGGACTCTGTAATATTTTAATGGCGGTTTTCATTGTGCCATCAGCAGCAGTTTGAATACCAGTGCTCTCTAAGAGACCAAGTGTTGCAGATGAGGAGCCTCCCCCTGTTGAGTTGTCATCGATAACTATTTGGAAACTTCCCTCATAAATAGGAATTGTTCTTTTTGTAATGATATAGCTAGTTGAAATGCATAATCCAAAAACTATTGCGAATATTGATTTTCGCCTAAGCAATGCTGAGAATATTAATTTTAAATCGAGTTCTTCTTTATTTTCTTTTGGTATTGAACTATTAACATAGCCTTCTGATTTATAAGTGTTCATTTAATCGCCCCCAAAGAGAGAGTAAAGAGAATAACCTCCAAAAATAGGAGCGGATACTTCAGTAAGTACTGAGGTTGTGGCACTTAAGACCGAGTCCCTTACTCTAATGACATCTCCAGGCATCAAAATCGGATTTGCGTAAGTGTTTAGTGGTGCTTTTGGATTAAATGAAAAGAGCCTTCTTTCTAGATCTCCTTCTCTGCTAAATCGAACGAACTCAACTTTACCTCTAAGTAATTTGGGCCCTCCTGCAAATGCTATTGCTTGATTCACTCCTGCACCTTGAGGAATTCTTATAGGACCTGGAGTTGATACACGGCCACTAACAAAAACTTGTAAAAACTCAGGACTTAAATTTGATAATCTGGCTTTAATTATTTGATTCTTAATTATCTGAGCGCTTCTTTTAATGATAACAGAGTCTCCATCCATTAACCTGATGTTTTCACTATCATCTCCCTCAGTAATAAGTGGTAGGAAATTAAGTTCAGTTACTAATCTTCCCCCTCCTTGAGAAATTGACATTTTTCTCTTAACTTTAATCTTAGTAAGGTCTGCATAACTTGTTACTCCTTGTGCTTTTCGAATAGCATCGTAAACTGTTGGGAATGCTTTTGTTCCTGATGGTCCACTACTTCCGAAAGAATAAATAAGAGATCCTGGATTTACGCCTGGAGAGAAGAGTTCTTTTTCATTATTTATGACGGCGTCAAGATTATAAGCTCCCTGTAAAGCATAATATCCAGGGCGTTGAACTTCTCCAGTGATATAAATACGAACGGGTCTATAGCTAATTACATTTATATAAATGGAAGGATCTTTTACGAAATCTGAAAATTCATATTTAATTTCATTTTTTATTTCTTCTATTGTTTTGCCCTCAGCGTTTATCCTCACATTTCTTGGAAAAACCACTGTTCCATCCGGTCCAACCTTAAAGCTTCCACTTAATTCAGGAAGATATAGGACTTCAAGTCTCAAACGATCACCAGCCCCAAGAAGGTAATCCTTTGCAGAATTTCTCTGAATTGATATTTTACTTGAATCAGGTGCATTCTGCTGAATTTTAGTGCTCTTATTTTCATCAAGAGCACTTATTCCGCTATTTGCAATCAGTAAATTAAAGATTGCTGCACTGAACAGTATTCGTTTCATAAACTGCTTCATCGACATAGAACTTATTCCGATCATCGGGAGTTGGCAGGTGCCTAGTGGCCGGGTAGTGGATTGTCACCATGCCATTGACTTTGTTTAGTAATATTCTTCAAAATATATTTTTTTAGTTTATGAAGCCTAATATTGACTTTGTGACTTGATATTTAAGCTTAATTCTTTATCTATTCCTATAGTTTTAATTGAATACATTCGAATTATTAGACATTTTTCTTTTGGTGGAGGTATTTAGTTTCATGACATTCAGTATCCGAAAATTTTGATTTGAATTGAATCGCATATAATTTCGAGAATAAAATACCAAAAAAGTTTTGTTAGGTTTCAAATAAAAATATTCTATGATTGCAGTAAATAAAGAGTATGCTTTTTCTCTTCCAAGGGCCAAAATCTTAAGGGTGCTAATCAGTTGTGAGTAATTTTAAGAGTCTCCGTGGCTTGGTCGACCTACTACCAAATGAAACTGAGAGATGGCATTTTGTAGAGCATACCGCTCGAAATCATTTCGCAAGAGCAGGTTTTAGTGAGATCAGGACACCTTTGATTGAATCAACAACACTTTTTTCTCGAAGTATTGGAGAGGGAACTGATGTTGTTGGGAAGGAAATGTATACTTTTACAGATAAGGGTGAGCGCTCTTGCACACTCCGACCTGAAGGTACAGCCTCTGTTGTTAGATCAGTTTTACAAAATGGACTACTTAGTCAAGGACCTCAAAAACTTTGGTATTCAGGGCCAATGTTCCGTTATGAAAGACCACAGGCAGGAAGACAAAGGCAGTTTCATCAAATTGGTATTGAATGTATTGGTTTATCCTCTTCAAGAAGCGATGCCGAATTGATTTCCATTGGATGGGATTTGTTAATTAAGCTTGGCTTGAGTGATCTCAGTTTAGAAATTAATACTCTTGGGACAAAAGAAGATAGGAGTTTATATCGTGAAAAATTAGTATCTTGGTTAGAAAAATATAAAGATGACTTAGACAAGGATTCTCAAAACCGTCTTTATACAAATCCCTTAAGAATCCTAGATAGTAAAAACACAATTACTAAATCAATTATTAAAGAAGCACCTAAAATATCTGAATCACTTTCGGTTGATAGTCAAAAGAGATTTATGGATGTTACTGCATATTTAGAGGATTTAGAAATTCCATATATCATCAATAAAACCCTAGTAAGAGGTCTCGATTACTACAATCACACAGCTTTTGAAATTACTTCTAATTTGTTAGGGGCTCAATCAACTATTTGTGGCGGAGGTCGATACGATGGATTAGTTGAACAGTTAGGTGGTATTTCTACTCCAGCAATAGGTTGGGCAATGGGAATGGAGAGATTGATGTTAATTCTTGAAAATGATTTAAAAACAGAAACTAATCCATTGATTTATGTTGTCAATAAGGGAATCATTGCGGAGAAAGTTGCGTTAATTGTGGCAAGAAAATTAAGATTGATGGGATTAGATGTTACGCTCGATAGCTCTAGCGCATCTTTCAGTAAACAATTTAAGAGAGCTAATAGACTTATGGCTGGTTGGGCTGTAGTAATAGGAGATAATGAGGCCAATGCGAATGAAATTATTTTAAAGAATCTACATTCAAAGAATAAATCCAATTCTGATGATACTGATTTACATATTCCCACTACAGAACTTGATTCCTTATTAAATTTAGTGAGAGTAGAAGCTAATCATGTATAAATAAACTAATGAACAAACGTTACCCAGTAAAATCTATCTGTTGCATTGGAGCAGGTTATGTTGGTGGCCCTACAATGGCCGTAATAGCCGATAGATGTCCGGATATACAAGTTAAAGTTGTTGACTTGAATGAAGATAGAATTAGGGCTTGGAATGAAAAGGATTTGAGAAAGTTACCAGTCTTTGAGCCAGGTTTAGACAAGGTTGTCGATAGAGCTAGAGGGAGGAATTTACATTTTTCAATTTCTGTCTCTGAGGCAATATCATCCGCTGATTTAGTTTTTATTTCAGTTAATACGCCAACCAAAAAGCGTGGACTTGGGGCTGGACAAGCTAGTGATCTTAGATGGGTAGAAGCTTGTGCGCGGCAGGTAGCGGAAAATGCCACCGGACATACTGTTGTAGTGGAAAAAAGCACATTACCAGTTAGGACTGCAGCAGCAATTCAATCAATACTTCAAGCTGCTCAGAAAAACTCTAAAAAGGGTACTCCTTCTCCGACATTCTCTGTACTATCAAATCCAGAATTCTTATCTGAAGGAACGGCAATTGATGATCTTGAAAATCCAGACAGGGTATTAATTGGTGGGAATGATCCAGATGCTATAGAGGCTTTGGCTTCTATATATACTCAGTGGGTATCTTCCTCAAGGATTATTCGTACAAATTTATGGAGCAGCGAACTTGCTAAATTACTTTCAAATGCATTTCTTGCTCAGAGAATAAGCTCCATAAATTCGGCTGCAGCAATTTGTGAGGCTACAGGTGCCGATGTTTCCGAAGTGTCAAAGGCTATTGGTACAGATACTAGAATTGGTAATAAATTCCTCAATGCTGGGCCAGGTTTTGGTGGTAGTTGCTTTCAGAAAGATATTTTAAATTTAGTTTATTTATGTAGGTACTTTGGACTTGAAGAGGTTTCAGCTTACTGGGAAAAAGTAGTAGAGATTAATATTTGGCAACAACATCGAATTTCTAGATTGGTTGTTCAAAAACTTTTTGGAACAATCACCTCTAAAAGAATTGCAATATTAGGTTTTGCTTTTAAGGCAAATACAAATGACACTAGAGAGTCGCCAGCAATAAGAATATGCAAGGATTTTCTAGAGGAAGGGGCCGAATTAACTATTCATGATCCCAAAGTTAGTATTGATCAAATTGAAAGAGATTTAAAAGTTAGTCCTATAAATGATTCTTCAAACTATAGAAACAGTGGTGAAGGTACTTGGATTTTCTCAAAGAGTGTTTTAGAGGCTGTTGATGGTGCAGATGCTGTTGTTATCTTAACTGAATGGTCGGAATATCAAAATTTGAACTGGTGTGAATTAGCAAAGCAAATGAGAGCTCCTTCTTGGATTTTTGATACAAGATCAGTTGTTAATAGCTTAAAAGTTAAACAGGCTGGCCTAACTTTATGGAGGATTGGAGAAGGACAAGGGTGAAAACTAAATATCATTTATCTATAATATTATTTAGTTTAGATCTCATTCTTAAATAATTTTCAATGATTAATTTTGCCATTGCAATTAGCCTTTTTTTTATTCTTTTTCTAATTTATAGAATAAATAGCCAATCTTACGGTTGGAAAAAGAAAAAAGATATATCGATTTTACAATGGATGAATCTTTCAAGGGATAAAAGGAAAGAAATCTTTTTTTTTGAAAAAGAACGTTCAATGAAAAAGAAAAAGGCTTTGATAAAAAAAATAAGAGATGAATACATATATCTTTGTTCATCTAAGAATTTAGATGAAAAGTAAAAAAAATGATTAAAATAATTTATTAGCCATGGCACATAATATCAATAATCTTTCATGGCCACCAATCAAAGCCTGGACATCAAAGAAAAGAATATTTGGATTTAGACATTTCGTAGCAATTAATTATGGTGGTAAACCTCAAAATTATTGGGTTAATTTAGTCTCTGTATTAGATGGAGAAGCGAGATTAACTGCTGATTGGCTTGACCTTCAAGACTCATTAAAGTGGACTCCAGGTTGGATAGAATTGTCTAGGGCTGAGTCTTTGCCAAAATATGATTGTATTAATAAATCATATGAATCAAAAGAGATTAAACCTTGTCTTCATTTATCTGATGATTCAGGATTGATAATCCCTACAAGCTCTGACTTCATTAGAAATTGGTTTATTGAGTAAGTAAGTTGATTGACTTTATAGCTTGGAATTATTTCAACTCCTAAAATAAATATTGATTTATTTAGTACTTGCAATTAAAGCAATTTGCGTTAACAAAGGAGTGTGCTTTTACTTTAATGAATACAAATCCATGGGTTTCAGGAAAAGTAGCTAGTCAACTTTTAGGAATTACCGAAGAAAAATTAGATCTTTTCAGAGAGATAGGATATCTTAAGGCTGGTACTCATTGGAGAACAAGTCCTGATAAAAGTTCAATTCCATGGAAGCCAATAGTTGTTTATCACTTGAATTGGTGTAAGGAAGAGATTGAATATTGGCTTTCCCATAATGCACCTCTTAATGACGTAGCTGCTTAAGTTGCTTAATAAACTTGATCTGAAATTCCAATCTCAAGCAAAAAGCTTTTCGTCTTCGCATTCACCAATTGAACTCTTAAGTAAAGGGTATAGACGGATCATTCTCTTGTATTCATCTGAACTGCGATAGCACTCTGCTTGATGCCTATAGTGCTCTTCGCTTTCCATTTTTAACAACAGAACTGAATTGTCATCAGAGGGATAGTGCATTATAAGAAAAAATATATACCCTTCTATTAATTAAAACAAATCAATGGTAGTTGGTTCTCCATATTTATTAAATATTTGGGTTACTTTGGTTATCTAAACAGTTAATAAATATAACACTCAATTTTAACTATTTAATTAAAAACCATAAGAGTTTTAGTCGTTTTGAATCTTTGCATGAGCCTTGTCGGCTTTCCTTATAAGCTTCTGCGCCTCTTTTCTATCCAGACAAATCTCCGCTTTCTTTGCAAGGCGAGCTAGTTTCTGATGTGTCTTTTGTTTTGGAATGCTGTTCTTTACCATGCTTAGTTATTGGCTTTGAATTTCTTTAATGATAAGCCTCTTTGATTGAATAGCAAGATTATTTTTAATATCCTTTAATGAGAAATTATTTCTTGCTCTTCTTCAATATTTCCAGGAATTAAGCTTTTTCTTTTTCATTTATTTCGCCTATTCAAATAGTTGCATCTCATTCACCCCAAGCTTCTTCTATCTTGGGGTGATAAGAAATGCTAAAAAAAGTATCGAATGCTTCATTTCCGCATAGTTATGACCTATGTATACCATGTAAGGAACACACACTCATATGGATCCCTCTGACATCCAAATCATTGGAAGGGCACTTGCCTATCATCCTCCTGTAATTATTGGGGCCCTCTTGCTTTTTCAATGTATAAAGAGAAGTAAGGTTTATGCTAGAAAATCAAGTTAATTTAGTTTTAAGTTGGATGAAATAGAATTTACCTTAAAAAGCAGTTTAGGAATATCTATTGAAATAGATCCTCAGGCAGATCAGGTATTAGTCTTTTGAAATAAGTGATTAAAAACCAAAGTGCTAAAACATTTCCTAGCATTGCTAGTGCAAATCTAACTCTAAGATCCTTTACTACCTCAAGAATTCTCTCCCATAATGCTACTAAAGGTCCACCGCTCATTTTTTTTTCCTATTTATTCAAACTATATTTCATAGCTTACAGAATTAGTAAGAAAAAAAATATGCTTATATATCTTGAATTTAAAACATAAAGCAATTAGACCTTTC